>OJMO01000778.1_pt1 | contig 21923 bp, 20 predicted proteins | sample 1597241 | NCBI WGS metagenome assembly OJMO01 (sample SAMEA2452129, study PRJEB22498) | human gut metagenome | biome: human feces; feature: human gut; material: feces | place: Australia | collected 2012 | reverse complement strand
CATGGCTCATACTTGATAAGAAATCTGACTTTGCTCTATTTGCTTTTTCAGCTTGAATATTAGCATTTTCTAATTTAGAAATCATGTAAACGTCTGGATTTTCAATTGTATGATACATTAAAAAAGATACAAAAGTCATAGGGAATGTTATTAATAATAATTTTATGCCGAACATATTTGCTACTAATTCAACACCAATCATGAAAATAAATAGTCCTAGTGAAATAATTTTATTTTTTTCAACATGTTTAATAGATTTTAACACTAAGAAAATATCTATCATTATTAACCCTAAACTAATTAGAAACATAAATGCTGTTGATAACCCACGTGAAGATACTAAATATCCATTTTGATACACGTTTTCAACTGGAGATAAAAATATAAGCAAAAATATTGCTATTATAAAACTTAAAACTGTTATTTTTTTTACCTTATAATCTTTAGACTCTAGTATTGTTTTATTTTTACTTGTAACTACTAAAATATAAATAGTATATAAAAATATCCATATTCCAGTTAAAGCAAAAAATAATTTTTCAAGATAGCTTACATAAAACTCTTTACTTGTAAAAGAAGTTAAATAAAATAATAACTCTGCTATTAATGAAAAAATATTACAAGCTAATAATGCATTATATATTCTATTTTCACTTGTTTCTATTTTTTTCTTTGATGTATAAATTCCTAAAATTAGTAAACAAATTAATAAACATATCACACTAGAAGTTATTGAAATTATTCTGTAATTTTCAATACTCATATTACCACCTAATATAACTATATAACACAAAATTAAAAAAAGCTATATTTTTTAGCTTTTTAATTTTATTATCTTGTATATTTTTTTTCTAAAGTTTTAACATCTTTTTTTCCAACTTTAGTCACTGGAAATTCATTTAAGAAATAAATATTTTGGGGAATTGCATATTCTGGAAGATATGAATTACAAATGTTCATTACATTATTATTAACTTCTTCGTTAGTTAAACCCTCTTCTGGAATAATAAATGCAACTGGCATTCCAAATCCTTCATGTTCTTTATCAGGCATTTCGCCGATTAATACATCATCAACTCCGGGAATTTTAGCAATCATATTTTCAAGTTCTGAAGGATATATTTTAGCTGTTGGAAAAACAAAAATAGTTCTTGTCATTCTACCTTTTACAGTAACTAATCCATCGCTAGAAACAGTTCCTAAATCTTTTGTATGTAACCAAATTGAACCATCTTCATGTTTCTTTAAAACATCATTAGTCATTTCTTCATCTTCATAATATCCAAGCATTTGCTTTACATTTTTAATGCATAATTCTCCTTCTTCACCATAACTTTTCTCTTCTAAAGTTTCTGGATCAAAAGCTGAAACGATTGTATCAACATGAGTAGCACCAGTGCTACCTATTTTTGCTGTTTCAAAATTACTTCTAATAGAACCTAAAGTATAACTTTCTGTGCATCCCCAACCATAACCTAAAAAGGCATTAATGTTATGTTCTTTAAAAAACTTATTAACATTTTCTTCAAATTGAGCGGTAATTCCTAATCCACCACAACCAGCTGTTTTAATATTACTTAAATCTTTATTTTTCAATAATTCACTTTTATCAAGTACATCTAACAATTGTGGAATTAAAATTAAATGTTCTGGATTCTCTTCAATTATCATTTTATCAAAATCATTTATATTTAATGGAAAATCTCTTATTATCATTTGCATTCCAGCACATAATGGTAAATGATTGTTTGAAACAGCTGCTGATGCCGAAAATAATGACCATAATCTTAACCAAGTATCTTTGGCATTATATTTTAGGTCTGAATTTAAATATTGGTGAACAGCCATGTTAAAGTTATTATCACTTAACATTACACTTTTAGGTTCTCCAGTTGAACCACCGGTTGATGCAATAAAGAATAAATCATCAGGGTTTCTTTTGATATCAGGCATTTTTTTATCAACACCTATTTTTAAAAATTCACTCCAAGATATAGTTTTACTGTCATTTTTTTCATAATATCCGGTATAAACTATAGTATCAACATTTGTATTTTGATATATTTTTTCTTCTATTTCTTTATTTAATAATGAACTATCAATAAAAAATACTTTAATATCAAACTTATTTAATTTTTTCATGACTTCATCAATAGTGTTTTGAATTGGTGTTTCAGTAATAGCACTTCCTACTACATCAGTTGCGTAAAATAGTATTGATTCATAAGAAGTTGGTGGCAGCATCATCATGACTTTTCTATCTTGATTAACACCTAAAGAATATAAAGATTTACCAGCATTTTCTATTACTTCATATAATTCTTTATACGTATAAACACCATCTTTACTTGAAATAGCAATTGAATCCTCGTTATTTTCGTTACATTTTTTTAAATATTCAAAAACTGTCATTTTTGGAAGTTCACTTGTTATTTGAGTATCAGAATAATATTTTAATGAAGGTCGATCAATTGATGGCCAACCAGTTGCCGGTCCAAATACTTCACCATTAGCTATTTTTTTCAAGTATAAATTTCTTAATTTAGTTTCTTTTTCATTTAATTTATTAATTTTCTTTCTTAATTCTAATAAATTGTCTTTATTTTCTTGCATTTGAAATCCCCCTTTTCAAATTAGCTTGATTATAGCACTTTATTACTCATTTGTCAATTATGTGTAAATAATATACAAAAATTTGATTTTTAAATTTTTTTCACTAACTTATAGTAATTTTCAAAAATATCTTCATTAAGTGAAAATACATAATTATTTTTTCCACCATATAAACCATTATTAGTATCTCTCTTATATTTAATGATATCCTTTTCCATTAAATTTTCTAATATATGTTCATGTACTTCTCTTAAACTTTTAAATTCATTATAACGTCTGTAAAAAGCATAAAAATCTTTAACAGTATAATTATTTTTCATTGTAAGTAAATAATTTATAGCTTGTCTTTCTGAAGCTGTAATTTCTATATTCTTTTTCTTTATTTCTAAAATAGCATATTCTTTTTCTAATTCTTCTTTTATAATCTTTAACATATATTTTATAAATATTGTAATATCTCCATATTTTTTAGCTTCCATTATTGATGTGTAGTATAAGTTTTTATGATAATTAATTCCCTGGTTAAATAAAATAAATGGATATTTTTCTTTATTTAAGAGATACCACATGGATAATGTTCTACTAGTTCTTCCATTTACATCAAAGTATGGATGAATATAAACAAAATAAAAATGAATAATTTGTGACTTAATAAAATAATCTGAGTCCTGCATAAATTTGTGATCTTCATTGATAAATTCAATTAATTTATTCATGTAATAATCAATTACTCGAAAATCAAATCCTTCTTCTGGCTCTTTTGCTACATTACTAGATGTGTAAATTAAAACTTTTTCTTCACGATAATACTCTCCCATATGTTCAAGGTCATAAGGTATTAACAAATTCCTTGATAAAATATCGTACAGTTTTTTTAAATTATCTCTATTTATATCATTATTTTTTAGTATATAATTATAACCATGATATAAGTTTAATATTCTCTGTTCTTTTTCAGTGTTAGCATTTTTCTTTTTTTTATTATTTTCTAATGTATTTTCTATAAAATCTAAATTATCATTATATCCTTCAACCAAGTTATTTGCTTTTATTTCATCATAAATAAGAATATCTTTAACTTCTTTTTTATCTATTTCTAATAATGATATTAAGTTCTCTAATTCTTCCTTAGCTTTTTCTAAATATTCAAACTTTACATAAATATTTTTCATTTTATCAGTAAATAAATTAAGTTTTTCATCCATATAAATACCCCACTACTAGTAGGGTATTATAGCATTAATATTTTCGAGATTCAATTCTATCTTCTAATTTTTTTACAAATAAATTATTATTTTTTGTTAATAAAAAACAGGTTATTAAATTAGTTATTGGAATAATTAATAAGCTACCTAACGCATTAAACATGATTGATAAAAATTGAAGCACAAAAACTTTATTGTTAATAATCTGTAGTATTGTATAATCAAAATAACTAAACCAAATCATCAAAGTTAAAAAGCCACCTAAAAAAGCAAAAAGTAAGGTATTTGTTACTGTTGCGATTACATCTTTACCAATTGTATGACCGCTTTTTAAAAGTTCTTGCATTGATAAATGAGAATTCTTATCATACACTTCATAAACTGCTGTTGATATAGCTGTTGATGTATCAACAATACTACCGATTAGCCCTATTATAACACTTGAAATAGTAGCATAAACCAAATTTAAATCTATTGAATAGCTACACCATCCAATCTCTTCTATGTACTCTACTCCAAATCCTTGAACATGGCTTAAACTTATAAAAATATATACTATAAACATTAAAATTATTAGAATAACTACTGTTGATATAAATGATGCAACAGTTTTTTTATTGTATTCATTAACAAAATATAAAATTATATAAGCAAGTATTATGCATAAAATAAAAGTAGTAATAATTATTGGAAATCCACTTCCTATTAAAAATATATTTAATAAACAAAATAATATATCTACAAAGAAGACAATGAATGCTTTAAAACCTCTTGACCCTCCAACTAAAAGGCAAAGAAGTAATAAAATAATACTTAAAACTAAAATCATTTTCTTCCTCCTTTTAGGATTTTAATAGCAATGAAACTAGTAATTGGTATACTTAAAACAATACCAATTCCTGCCACTAAACTTCTTACAATATCTATGGATAAATAATTTTTCATTATATAAATAGCACCAAAATTATTACGATAATATAAAATAAATTTAGGCATAGAAGCACATATATAAGTAAATAATAAAACATTTAACATAGTTCCCATTGTATCTTTTCCAATTTCTTTGCAAGATAAAAATAAAGTCTTATTAGAAATATTTTTATTTTTTTCAACCAACTCATTTACAGTAGAAGAAATAGTAATAGCTATATCCATTATGGCCCCTAAACCTCCGAGTAATAATTCGGAAATAAATACCTCTTTATATGGTGTTAATAAAAAATCTATTTGTTCTATTCTTACACCTTTTTCATGAGTTAAACTCATAACTAGATATGCTATTAAAACAGTAATGAATGTTGATACTACTGTAGAAATTATTGTAGACAAAGATTTTTTATTTAACCCTATTGCTAGTAACATAGAAATTATTGAAAAAAGGACTGTACAAATACATGATAAAAACATTAAATTAATTTTTTTACTCACATATAAATGAATCGCAAAAGCATAAACTATCATATTTACAATTAATGCTATTATAGCTAGTAACCCTTGAAAACTACCAATGGCTATTAAAGAATCCACAAAAATAATAATTATACCTACGACATAAACATCTCTTTTATAATTTTCAATAGATACAGTACTGTTTTTATTATTTAAGACACTAACAAAGACTTTATCACCTTTTTTATAATTTTCATCATACACATTTGAGGTACTTCTTTCATTAATAGCATATACTTTTTTCCCCTTGTCTTTGCCATTTAATATAATACCCGTTATTTCTTGCGTATAATACTTTTCCTTATAAATATTATTTACTTCTTCATTCTTAAAACTTTCACTAACTTTAGTAATTTGCATAATACTTTCCTTATATAAGAATGAATCAAAATAAGTAAATACTATTATGGCAAGAGAAATAATTATAGTTAATGTTATTTTAAATATATTTTTTTTCTGCATTTATACCACCTAAAACATTAATGATTATAGCATATTTTAAAGTATAAGTAATTAATTTTTGAGAATAATATTAATAGGTGATACTTATGATTATTGTAAATGGTTCAAGACGTAATGGAAATTGTTATAATTTAGCAAATAGAGTAAAAGAAGAATTAGATAAAGAAAGAATTTATTGTAAAATAATAACTCCTGGTAATCAAAAAATTCATGTATGTACTGGATGTATGGATTGTGATAAGGATGGTATTTGTGATTTTACTGATGATATGAAAGATAATATTGAAGCTATTAAAAATGATGATGTAATTATGTTTATAACTCCAGCTCGTTGGAATCTTTTATCAGGAGATTTAAAGATATTTATGGATAGATTAAATCCCATGTATTCTAGAGGTGAATTAAAAAATAAAAAAATGATTGCTGTAGCAATCGGATGTAAGAAAAAAGACTACTGTTCTATTGATGATACTATAAAGTCTTTAACTAATTTTTGTGAAAGTTCTAAAATGCAATTAATTCTTCAAAAATGTTTTTATGAATGTTTAAAAGAAGATGACATTTTAAAATATGAAGAAGAAATAAAAAAATTAATTAGTGATATAAAAGATAAAATAAAGCAATGATTTACTCATTGCTTTAAGTTTGTTGCAATTCCTTTACCAGTATGAGGATGATTTGAAGTATATAATAAATCTCCAAGGTAAGCAAACACTAAAATGATACATAATATTATTTTTATATTTTTTTTAATATTTTTATAAATATTATCAAGTATTGGAGCTATAAAATAGGTGAACATACAGCCACCAAATCCAAAGAGTAATAGTCCTTCAAGACAAACTCTTCCTTTGATATTTAAGAAAAATCCATTATAATTCCACCAACTCATATGTTTAAATGTTTCTAAATACCAAGCAGTTGAATATTCCAAAATACCACATAAAATGAATGCTAAAATAAATAAAAGCCAAGGATTTTTTCTAAAAGGTTTAAGTAAAAATAATATTAATACTCCCCCATAACCATAAATAGGAAGCCAAGGACCATACATTGTTCCGCGATTAACAAATAACCCTGTATTAAAGAAGTGATAAAATACTTCCCATAACCAACCACATATTGAAAAAGTAAAGAAAAATAAAATGTATGTAAGTAATGTATAATCTTTATTATAATCAATTTTTAACCATTTACGATATTTTTTTAAAGGAATACTAAATTTATCTTCAGGATAACTTTCATCTTTTACATCAGGAATATCTAAATATTCATCATTAAGTAGATAACTGTTTGTAACAGTAGCTTTCTTATCATTTCTAATTTTCATATAAACTTCTGTATATAAAGAATTTTTATATGCATCATAGAAAAATAAAGTACTCAAATTAAATGTAAAAATTTCAAGTATTTTCCACCCTAATAAACTAATATCTAATTTAAATAATTCAAATTTTTCGCCCATCATTAGTTCTTTAGACATTTTAAATGCTTCTTTTTTACTCATATTAGGATTTTCAGCAAGTAAATATGGAATTAAAATATATTCATAATGTTTTATAAATCCACCAATAATTGTGAAATTCCATAAAAATGAATATAAGTATTTCATAAATAAAATATAAGCTACGTGTCTTGTTTTTCTAATACGATAAGGAAATAGTAATTTATCAATTTTTGTTTTCTCATATCTTCTTTGTTCTAAAAAATATCTATTTCTTCCAATCACGATAACATTTTCTACTAAAACAAAGACTAAAAATAATATAATTAAATATAACCCTTGTAATATTAATGTTGATATCTTGTTATTAAACAAATAAATATTTATGGCATTTATGACGCCAAAAATTATTGAACCACTTTTTGTTGTTTCATTTATTAAAGCTGCTAATACTCCACTTGTGTATTTAGAAGATTCTTTTTGTAGTTTTTCTTGAGCTTTATTTTTTTCTTCATCAGTTACTACCAAAATTTCTTTAATTATTTCAGCATTGGTTTTTTTAGTCTTTTTATCATTAATAACAGTTCTAAAATTTTCATTATCAAGAACTTTATTGGTAGTATAAGTATAACCTCCAGTTAGAATAATTGTAGCAATAAATGCTACTAAAATATTTCTAAAATAATGTCTTTTAATATTTTTCTTGGCTAATTTTTTTAAATAATTGTACTTCATACTAACCACCTATAATACTATTTTTTATATTGTATCATAATTTTTTAATCTTTTCCTTAATACTAAAGGATTTATTTTTCTTTCCTTTACTTGGGGAAGGATTGTTTCAGGTATTTCTGATATTTTTATAGTTTCAAATTTTTCTAATTTTTCGATTAGTTCTTTTTCATTACTATTTTTTATTTTGCTTAAAACTTCTTCTTCCTTAAGAATATACAATTCCTCATAAATAATAATTCCTTTATTTATTGCTTCTTTAGTAATATCCGCAAGTAATTCCATCATATAATTATCTTCACTAGAATGACAATAAACATTAATATTATCATTTACTTCATAAACTCTATTTGCAATATTTTCGTTAGTAAAAGATATTTCTAATTCATCATTTTCATTACGAATTGGAGCAATACTATTAATTATTTCATAAATTTCGTCAACTAAAAAATCTTTAGTCCAACAGAAACCTGTTAATATTATTCCATCCAATCTATCAGCACACATCAAAGGACGTTTATTATCAACTATTGAATAGTTTTTAAAATTTGCTATTTTTTCTATTGAAATATTGTCTTCATCTAAATACTCCATTAATTTTTTATCTCTTTTCATTAAAAAATTAGTAAATTCTTCAGTTCTTTCTTGTTCATTATAATCTTTGTGCATATAATCAATTACATGTGAAAAACATGGTGTTGCAATATCATGAAATAAAGCTGCCAACGTCATTTCTTTATCATGAATTAAATACCAAGTTATAAGTGATGTAGTTATACTATGATCATATCTAGTAACTTTTTCTTTAAAATCATAAATATTTTTAGAAGCATAGTCCATACCACAAAAATATCCAATATCTTTTAAACGTAATAAACTTGGTACTTCAAGATATTTCTTTAAAAATTCTGGCATATTTTCATATCCTAGTAATTTTTTATAAAAATCTAAAAATTTATTCATATTTATTCCCCCACTTTAATATTTTATTTTTTTCTTAATTTAGCAACAAAAAATCCTTCAAAATATTTGATAGGTTTAATACAAAGTGTTCCTTTTATAGACACCGGTAAAGTTTCACAAGAAAAATTATTTTCAATGTCTATTAATTCTACATTTTCTTCTTCTAATATTTTATTTATTATATCTTCATTTTCTTCTTTTAAAATTGAACAAGTTGAATAAACCATTTCATGGCCACTTTTTAATAGTTTAATAGCTTTCTTTAATAGTCTATATTGAATTTTTGAAGATCTATCAATAAGTTCTTCATTAAAACTAGTATAATTTTTATCAAAAATATTTAAAGTACCACTACCACTACATGGAGCATCTAAAAGTATTTTATCAAAAGAATAAAAATCATCTAATTTTGTAGCATCTATATTTAAAATATTTATTTTTTTTGCTCCAAGTTTCTCTATATTATATTTAAGTCTTTCTAATCTTATTCTATTTTTTTCAACAGCAGTTATTAAACTTTTATTGTTAGTTAAAGCTGCTATTTGAGTTGTTTTACTTCCTGGTGATGCTGCCATGTCTAGAATATTATCACCCTCAAGAGGATTTAAAATAAGTGGTGGTATCATTGATGATAAACTTTGTAAATATATTTCTCCGTTTATATACATATTTAATTCTTTTATCTCGTTAATATCACCATTAGGTATTACAAAAGCTTCTTTATACCATGATACTTCTTCATATTTAATATCATTTAACTCCAACTGTTTTTTTACATCAAAAACAGTAGTTTTTAAAGTATTAACTCTAAAAGTCAAATATCTTTCTTCTTTATAAGAATTAATAATATCGTTAGTCAAATCAGTATTATATTGTTTATTTAATTTATTATATAAAAATTCAGGTATATCATTTTGCATATAATCACCTCTAACTTATACTATAATACTATATTCCATCTCTTCTTACAAATAATACTTTATGTTTTTCTTTGTTCATTGCCTTTTTAGCTTCTTGTAATTTTATGATATCACTACCAATATATTCACTTAAATATTTTTTAAAAGATGTTAGGAAATATTTAATATTTTGTTTTTTATCATTAAATAATTCATTTAATTCTTTATTATCTGTTACAAATTCATTAAAATAAGAATCTACTAAAAATAAAATAATTCCAGTATTAAAATTTTTTCTATTTGTATCTAAAAGATGTTCATAAGAATTTTTAGAAAAACAATATTCAGTTGGATCAATTATACTTATTTTTTTTCTACCATACATAATATTATATAATACATCAAAAGTTAAAATCCCATTTTCGCTTAGTATTCTAATATCATCATCAACTTTTAATGATGCATTTATAAAATTTTCAAGATTTACTCTTAAAGGATTTATTTCATCTATAGTTTTACCCTGTTGATAAGTTGTTACATAACCAATTACATAATCATCATACATTATTTCTTCTTGTGGAAAAATATACGAGTTATTAACAATTTTATCAAACTTTAATACTTCTTCTTTAGTAATATATTTACAATCTTTAAATTCATCTAAAAAGCAATCATGATATATTTTTAAAACAATCTTTTTTCTTTTATCATAATACGAAATTCCTTCAGATCCAAGTCCTAAAAATTTTAAACTTTTTAAATATATTAAAAATTCTTTTTTATCATTTACAACCATAGTAAAACCCCTTTTTATATTTTTTCTAGAACCTTAATTTTTCCTCTAATTAAATATTCATTAGTATAATTTGGTAAATTTTTAAATTTTGGATTCCAATATTTAAATGCTTGTTGATAAGTCTCTTGATATGTTGATATCTCACTAGGTAATAATTGCTCATTTGTTTTAAAAATATCTCCACTTGCAAGAACTCTATAAATTTCTGTTTCAATTTTATCGTTTTGAGAAATAACATCTTGCCAGTATTCAATTCCATCATTATCACATAAATACATAGCATGTAATCTACTAGGTAAATGAGATAGATTATCTTTTCGATAGTTTTCTAATGCTTCTTCTCTCCTAAATAAATCAGCATTATAAGTCATTTGATAACCAATTTCTAATAATCTTTTTAATTCAATTATATCGTCGTTTTTTATTACACTTAAATTATTAATTCTTCTCATATAATCAGCTAAAATAAAAGAAAAATTTATATATTCTTGGCTTCCACCTTCAAAAACATTCACTAATTGAGAAAAATTTTGATGTCTTTGATTCATTATAGAATTATAGTTATCATTAATATTTATAATTTTATTATTGGACCAATGATCATTTTTATTTGTAACTTTATGAATATGAAATAATTCTTGTTCCATCATTTCATCCCCCTTTTTTATTTCTGTATATTATTAAATATTTTTGGATTTTTTGCAAGTATTTTTTTTATAATATATCATACAAATAAAAAAGCAAATTTTAAAGTACAATTTCTTAGGTTTTATATCTTTGACAAAATTAATGAAAAAGCACAAATTTTCATTATATTTGTCAAAAAAATTTTAACTTATTTTAAATTTGTGTAGCTAAAAATACTTGATAGGCATAAAATCCTTTAATATAAACAAAAATGAGAGCTTTCGTTCTCTTCAGTTAGAAGAGACCAAATTGTGTTAAACCCTTTAAATACGGGCCTTTTTATATTGACGCAAACCGTCATTTACCGTGGTTTTTTAGTATTTTTGTACCTAAATTGTACCTAAAAAAGAAAAAATCCAGATTTATTTCTGGATTCTTATATTAATTTAATCTATCATGCTTTTACATTTTAATTCAGCTTGTTTTATAACTGTTTCAACTGCAGTATCTCTTTTTACTGGTGGATAATTATATTTTATTAGCAGTTTCTTGATTTCTATTCTCATATGAGCTCTAGCTGATTTCTTTATATCCCAATCTATTGTCATATTACTATTTACAACTTCCACCAATTCTTTTGCTATTTGAACTAAGACTTCATCTTGCATTAATTCTTTTATATCAGGATCATTACCTAATGCGTCAAAGAAAGCTTTCTCTTCTACAGATAAATTATATTCATTTCCTGACTCTACTTCTTTTTCTATTTCTTTCTTTAACTTAATCATTTCTTCTAGCATTTGTTCAATATCTGCAATTGAAGTTCTTTCATTATAATTTTCAGCTATTTGTTTAAATCTTTCTGAGAATTTTTGCATCATAATAAAGTTAGTTGCACCTATTTTTTCTATGTATTCTTTAAGTGCATGTTTCATTACTTCTGCTGCTACATTCTTAGATTTCATTTTTGATAATTTTGCTATCATTTCATCATTTAATAAACTAAATGCATTACTCTTCTGTACTGTTCCTATTTGAATTAGTTCATCATCTTCTATTGCCTCTTCTAGCATTTTAGCAACATTAGCATTTATTTCTTTAACATCTAATTTTCCACCATTTAGTTTGCTTAAGAATGATCTAACAGAAATGATATATAATACTTCTTCTTTATATTTATAATCTAATTCTCCAGTACAAACAGAATATAATCCCTTAACATCATAGCTATATCTTAAAAATCTTTTTCTGATATCCTCTTCTCTTAAAATATAGTTTGCTCCTTCATTGATTAAATCATATTTACCCTTATTGTCTAATTTACCAAAGTTACTATAATCAAATCCATGGAACAAATTTCTTATTAATTCTATTTTATCAGATAACATTTTTACTATTTCTTTATTATCAACAACTTTTCCTTGATCTCGTTCTGTGTATGTTTTTAGTGCTTCTAATAACCATCTTTTTAGTCCAATATAATCTACTATTAATCCGCCTGTTTTATCTTTATAAACTCTATTAACACGAGCAATAGCTTGCATTAAATTATGAGCTTTCATTGGCTTATCAATATACATTGTTCCAAGAGATGGAACATCAAATCCTGTTAGCCACATATCTACAACAATTGCTATTTTAAATTCTGAATTGTCATCCTTAAATTCTGTTTCTAATTCTTTTTTATCTTTCTTAGATCCAATTGCTAATTGCATTTCTTCTGGATCATTATTACTTGGTGTAATAATCATATGAACTTTATCTTTATAATCAGGTCTTAGTTCTAAGATCTTCTTATACATCGTAAAAGCACTATATCTTGAATATGCTACTATCATAGCTTTATTAGCTACTAAGTCTTTTCTATCTTCATAATGATCGATAATGTCTTTTACAATCATCTCAAGTCTATCAGGATCTTCAAGTATCTTTCTCATACTTGCCATTTCAATTTGAGATTTCTTTATTTCCTCTTCATCTGCTTTTTCTTCATCTTCTAATGATTTATAATATGCATCTATTGCTTGTAAGATTTTTTCATTTAATCCTACTTTAGCCATTCTAGCTTCATATAAAATTGGAACTGTAGATCCATCCTCAATAGCTTGAGTCATATCATAAACATCAATTATTTCTCCAAATACATTTGTTGTTGAATGATCTTTAGTTTCTACTGGAGTTCCAGTAAATCCGATATAAGTTGCATTTGGCAAAGCATCATGTAAGTATTTTGCAGTACCATATTTTTTTACTGCTTCAAATTTAGCCATATCAAATTTCATTACAGCATCTATTCCATAATGACTTCTATGAGCTTCATCAGCTATTACAAGTATATCTTTTCTCTCACTTAATAATCCTGTTTCTTCTTCAAACTTTTGAAGTGTTGTAAATATAATTCCACCAGCAACTTTACCATCTAATTGTGTTTTTAAATTACTTCTAGATTCTATTTGTATAGGTGTTTGTCTTAAGAAATCACTGCATTTAGCAAATGTTTCAAATAATTGATTATCTAAATCATTTCTATCTGTTACAACTATTACTGTCGGATTATTTAATTCTTTTATCATATTACCAACATAGAATACCATAGAGAAACTTTTACCAGATCCTTGAGTATGCCAAATAATACCAGCTTTACCATCTGTTGATTTTAATGTTCTTTCTATTGCTTTCTCTACTCCATAATATTGGTGATATGCAGGTAATATTTTATTGTCATCACTATATAAAATATAATTATTAATTAAATCCATTAATGTTTCTTTTTTAAACATTCCTTTTATTAAAGATTCATGAGTATTTAATTTATTAATTTTATCATTAATACCTGTTTTCTTCCATTCATTAAATCTTGAATAATTGCAAGTTATAGTTCCTGCTTTAGCTTGTACTCCATCACTTATAACTAATATTTGATTGTAATAAAATAAACTTGGAATATGAACATTCATATAACCCTTTAATTGATTGTATGCACTTTCTAAATCAACTTCTTCACGAGTCATACTTTTTAATTCAAAAACTATTAAAGGAAGGCCATTTATGAAGATAATAACATCCGGTCTTTTTTCGCTATGTTCTATAATAGTAAATTGATTACTGACTAAGAATTCATTATTATCTATATTTTCAAAGTCAATTAATTTAACAGTATGATATCTTACACCTTCCTTAGTATATTCAGGCACACTAACTCCAGTATGAAGATATTTACTAAATACTTTATTATTATTAATTAAATTATTTTGGCCAAGATTTTTAATTATTCTAACTGCTTCAGCAATTATATTTTCATTTAACCCTTTATTTATTTTAAACAATGCACAAGTTAAATTATATTCTAATATTACTTCTGAATAATCTCTACCAATTGATTCTCCAGACTCATAAGAATATCCTTGTTCTTTTAATAAATCTATAGTCATTAATTCTAAACTTTCTTCATTAAACATACATTTCACTTCCTTATAGTTTTATACTATTTTCAATTTTATTAATAGTTTTATTTTCAACTAATTCATCATAGCTATTATTTAAATTATCTATTGCATCATATAATCTTTTTCTATGAGTTAATTCGCCATGTCCTTTTTGCAGTTCTTTATAACTTGGTTTCTGTTTTCTAGGTATATTATCATTTATCATATCATCAAGAAGCACTTGATATTTATATAATTCCATTAAAATATTTTGATAGTTAAATATAAATTTACTTAAATATTGTGATCCCTTATTTGGAAAAATGAATTTTATCTCTGTAGACAGTTTTTTTAATTCTTCTATTTTTATTAAAAAATTAGTTTTATACTCATTATTTTTAGGATCACTAATTATACAAGTTATATCTTTTAAATATTCAATATTAGTCAAGTTTATAAATTGAAAATCCACAATAATTGCTTCATCATCTTTGTTATCTTTATAATCAAGTAGATTTATGTTATCTTTATACAATTCAATTAGACTTTTAGCTAAAAGATATTTATCTAATCTTCTATTGAATAAAAATTGTTTGTTACTTAATTTTATTTGCCTATGTGTTTGAAATAAAGCAAATATTGCAGTAATTGCAACAACTGTAGATAATACTATATTTAATATTGCTTCCTGACTCATAATACACCTCATTTAACTATTAACTTAATAAATAAATTAGTTAATCCAAAAACAAAAGCTATCTCATTACTATTGATATTTTCATTATGTTTAACATTGTCGTTATTGTACTTTAGATAATAATCCAATAATTTTTGAAACATATTAATAAATTCTTGAGAACAATTTTTAGTTTTTAGATATGCACATATAGCACTAATATTGTTTTCTAAAGATTTCTCGTTAGACAATAATTGCTTACAAATTAATTCCAAGGATAATCTTAGATTATCAATTAAATTTCTTTCATACAAACCCATTGTAAATAATGAACAAGCGTCATTATATACTTTCTTTGCCTTTGGAAAATCTTCTAATAATTCTCTATTTTCTATAATATCTTCACTTAATTCACCATCATTGATTTTATCAACATATTGCGGAAAATTAGTGTATAGTTTTATTTTAACTTCTTTAAATTCTTTTGACTCACTATATTTTCTTAGTTCACAAATATGTTTTATAATTTCAAACGCTTGTTGATCATTAAATCTTTGAAGATTCTCCTTTAATGCAGTTCTTTTATTTGCAAAAGTCTGATTGAAACCTTTATAAATTTTAGTATGGGGAATATTAACGTTATATTCAGCAGCAAATCTATTACAGATACTTATTATTTCCATGGTAGATATACCAGTATCAGTATCACCTAAAATATCACTAGCGTAATCAATAAATGAATTCATTTTACTCATAATATTCCTCCTTCCTAAAATTATAATCAAGCTAATTAGATTTCTATATTATCTAAACATATTTCACCATTCATCAGTTTTGGTAAAAGAGTATCCCTTAATAAAGATAGTTTCATATTTTCTATTCTATTACTTTCAATTTTCATATTTGTTTTTGATGAAAAGTCTGTAAATTTTTTAATTTTTTCATAATCATATACTTTTATAATTATATTTTTCACCATTGGAACAGTTAATTGCTGTTGTGTTGTTCCGGATCCAAGAATTTGAACTTCATCTAAAGCGTAAAATAAATATTCTGAACTTATACTATCGCTCTTTGGAACAAGAGATATTAATCTAACAATTGGATAATAACAATAATTTCTTAATACTTTATATCCAATTGTTCCTCTAGCAGAAATAGTAACGCTTTTTTTATTTATCTTAAATTCTTTTGAATATCCATAAATACCATCATTATCGATTCCATTAGAAACAATCGGATATATATATTCATCGTTTTTATGATCCGATTTATCTTTTGGTGCATCTCCACCAGCAGATATATCAAACAAATCATCCAATTTCATTTCATTACATAAATCGCTATTAAATAGTTCCTTAAAATAACATCTTTGTACCTCATTTAAATTATCATTCATTTGATTATTTAACACTATTTTCTTATTTATATCATCCAATATTTTAACAATTTTATTTTGAATATTTATACTTGGAATGCTTAATTCAATTTTCTTTATTTGTTCAATTGTAATTGCCTTTTGTGTTGATCCTATAGAAATATTTTTTATTATTTCACTAAACATTTTTGATTTAAAAATATAATATAAATATTTACTATTAATTATATCTTGTTTAAAATTTTTAAACCAAATTAAATTACCATCTTTAAAATAAAAGTCAGATTCATCAACATACCAGCTTATTCCAATTGTTCCAACAGCAGTCATTAGAATATCTCCAATTTCAGGTACACCATATTTTATCTTAATCTCATTATATCTTTCTCGAGAGATAAAAAGTTCATTAGAAATTTCTTTATTGTCCTCTTTTTCAATTATTTCCTTTCCTCTATAAAAAGGAACGCCCATATTTTGATATTCTGACAAATAAATTCTCTTACTCGAACCAACATCACAAATATCACTTATTAAATATGTTTTATTCATATTTTTCACCTCTCAATTAATAAATTTTGCTTCTTATTTTATAAACAAATTATAATATCTTCAGCAATCAATTCTTCATCAACTAATTTACAATCTACTCTATAAAAAACATTATGTTCATCATCATTGTAAATATTAAATTGATAGTAATTATTACCTAAATCCATAATATCTCCAATTGACTTAATTGGTAAAATATCATACTTTCTTCCACTTACTATTTCTTCAACAAATGAATATAAAGTTCCATTTTCAACCATTTCTTCCAATTTATATTTAACGATATCGTAATTGGATTTTAAATCGTTTAATTTTAATATATACTTCTGTGCTTCACCAATATTTTTAAAAATCTTTATACTTTTTTTGGTTACATCTGCAAATTCTTTTTCCAAGTCCTCATTAAAATCATTTTTATTTTCCGTTATAAAAATATACTTCTTAGATTGATTTTTTGTTGCATAATTAATAATTGATTCCCATTGTATAGCGTCTTTAAATCCTTTGTCGCTTTCTCCTTTATCACCACAGAATGGTTTTTGTTTATTTATGGCTCTATCAATTATTTTTTTATATGATGTAGACGATACTGGTATTTCAATTATATTTCCGTTTTCATTTTTAATAAACTCTTCTATTCTTTCATCAATATTAGCTATATATTCTTCTTCACTCTTTATTTTTTCTGGTGTAATAGATTTAAATTTTTCTATGATATTCAAGTCTTTTTGATAGACTTCTACTATTTGTTTAGACAACTCAATTAAAACTATTCTGCAAAAATTTAATTTGCATTTATCAATCAAATCATTAGCACCTAAGAAATCCACAAAATCAATATATTTTGATCCAAAGCTAAATTCAGAGTAATTACCTTTTGTTCTTAATATACAAGTGTCAAAAAGTATTTCAATGTAGTCCATATCCAATGGCCTCCATATTTTTTCTAATATTTTCTTCCAATAAATGAGATTCTTCAAATTGTTTAGCTAATTCCGTTGTAATCATTTTCATCTTTTCTTCAAATGGAATACCATCCTCTTCATCGACTTCAACTCCAACATATCTTCCTGGAGTTAACACATAATCATTATTTTTTATTTCATCTAATGTTGCTTTTTTGCAAAAACCAAGTTTATCTTCATAATTCTCATTATTTTGGTAATTATGATATGTATTAGCTATTGTGCTAATGTCATTATGTGTATCATCTTCTAATAATTCTCTAAGTTTTCTTGTAACCATTGTTCCCATATTTGAAGCATTAATAAACAAAGTATATCCTTTTTGTTTTTTATTTCTATTTATTATCCAAACTGAACAAGGAATAGTTACTGTATAGAATAAATTTGATGGCATAGCAATTATACAATCAACTAAATCAGCTTCAATCAAATTTTTTCTTATTTCTGCTTCTTGACCACCTGCAGATAAAGAACCATTTGCTAATACTATAGCTGCTTTACCATTTGCAGATAATTTAGATATCATATGTTGTAACCAAGCGTAGTTTGCATTACCTTTTGGAGGTATACCATATTTCCATCTATAGTCATCAACTAATTTTTCTTGCCCCCAGTCGCTTATATTAAATGGTGGATTTGCTAGAATAAAATCAGCTTTTAAATCTTTGTGTAGATCTTCATGGAATGTATCTGCTGCAAACTTTCCTAAATCTCCATCTATTGATCTAATCGCTAAATTCATTTTAGCTAATTTCCAAGTTGTAGGGTTTTTTTCTTGACCAAATATTGATAAGTTTCTGACATTTCCTTGATGTCTTTCAATAAATTTTAATGACTGAACAAACATTCCTCCAGAACCACATGCTGGATCATATACCCTTCCTTCATAAGGTTCTATCATTTCAACCATTGTTCTAACAATGCATGCTGGAGTATAAAATTCTCCACCTTTTTGACCATCTTTACTAGCAAATTGTCCTAAGAAGTACTCATATACTCTTCCTAACATATCTTTTTCAGAAGCATCTTTTGTTCCTAATTTTAAATTAGTAAATAGATCTATTATTTCTCCTAGATTTACATTTCTAAAATCTGGACTATTATATATTTTAAATAGTACGCCTTTTAATGAAGGATTTTCTTTTTCAATTAAATCTAAAGCGTTATCTAATATTTCACCAATATTATAGTCTTTTGAATGTTTAACTATATATGACCATCTTGATTCTTCTGGAACAAAGAAAATATTATCTTCCATATAAGCATCTCTATCTTCTTCTAATCCATATCCTTCTTTTACTAAATCGTTATATTTTTCTTCAAATGTATCTGATATATATTTTAAAAATATTAATCCTAATACTACAAATTTATAATTGGTTACAGATAGTCCTCCAATCATCTTATCTGCTGCTGCCCATAAAGTCTTTTCTATTTCTTGCATATCTTTTCCCATATCATTACCTCACATTCATTAGATTTCAACTAATTTCTAAATAAAATTATATCATATTTTTCGACAAATTTTGATATTTTACGACCAATTCGTACCAGAAATTACCGAATTGTATCAATAATCTTGACTAATTTTTAATTTTAAGTGATTAATACAAGGAATTGGAGGAATTGTATGATTAGAAAATGTACTGATGAGGATATCTCTGATGAAGAATTAGAGAAAGTTATAAATCCTTTTTATGATAATTATCATGAGTATATTATTACTTATATTATGCCTGAAGTAATTGCATTTTATATAGCTAGTTCTTATAGTAGGAATGCTATGTGGGAGGCTACGTTTTATCAGCATTATAATTCTGCTAAAGATATCTTTAATATTTGTGATAATGAAGATTATGATAAGGTAAAAGCTGAAGTAATTAAACTATTAAGAATGAAGTATTCTTTAGAAATTATTAGTAAAGATCCATTAGATTTTAAAAAAATTGAGTATTAGTTTTTGTTCTAATACTCTTTTTGTTTTCCAAAAAACTCACGGAAAATATATTTTTGTGTGAATGTATGTGGGCTGTGGGTGTGGAAAAATTATATTTTTGGATTACTTACCCTCCGGGGGGCCTCTAATAATTCATATATTTTTTCTTTTGTTATTATTCCTTTTTCTGCTTGTTCATGATGCATTCTACATAGTGTAATTAAATTATCACTATCAAGTCTTTTATTATAATCTTTTGCTATTGGTATGATGTGATGTACTTGTAAGTTATCATAAGTATATATATTATCTTTTAAACATAACTGACATAAATACTTATCTCTTTTCTTTATTTGATTTCTTTTCTTGATCCAAGCATTTGTATTCCTAAATTTACTTTCTTTAGTATTTTTCTTATATACTCTTTTACACATTTTATCTTCTGGATGTATTCTACCGCAAACTGAACATGATCTATACATTATTCTAAATATTTCTTGTCATTACCTTTTAATTTATTAGATGATTTATTAATATACTTTTGCATATCTTCTAATAAAAATCCTGGTATTATTTCTCTTTCTATCCATCTAATGAATTTACCATAGTTTATATCTTCTTGCTCTGGTGATAATGGTACTACTCCTAATTTGAAGTATCCATCTTTTTTCATTTGTTCTAAAATAGATAAATAATAATTATTCTTAACTACTTTAGTTTTATCTAAGATATCATGTATAGTTGGCATATAAGCTCTTTCTTTACATAGTTCTATAATTGCTTTTTTAAATACTTCTGGCTCTATATCTTGTAACATTTCATACCATATTGAAATATCATCATTACTAATTACTTTTTGATAACAAGATGATAATATTTTAATTCCTTCTACAAAATCTAACTTATCCATTTTGTTTATCTCTCATTTCTTTTGCTCTTCTGATATCTTCTAAAGATAAAGAAAAGTTTATAGAATGTTTCTTTCCTGTCAAAGTGAAAGATTTTAATATTATGCAATTTGAGCAATGGAAACGAGAAATAAATAAACTTAATATATCTCTTAGATATAAAAATGATATTTATAAATTTCTTAAATCTATTTTAAACTTTGGTGTTAAATGGCATAACTTAAACTTTCAAGCAGTATATAATAAAATGACAAAGTTTCAAGATCCTAATGAACGTAGAAAAGAAATGGCTTATTATACTTACGATGAATTTAAAAAGTTTATTTCTTATGAAGAAGACTTAAGATGGAAATGTGTATTTGAAATATTGTATTATTGTGGACTTCGTAAAGGTGAATTAAAAGGTCTTACTTGGAAAGATATTTATTTTGATAAAAAAGTATTATCTGTTAATAAACAAATAACACAGAGAAATAACCGTGTTAAGTTTGAATTTTCAGATACTAAGACACGAGATAGTAGAAGAATAGTTCCCATTACTAAAGTCTTGTTAAATGACCTTAAAATGCTTTATGAACAGGATAAAAAAGAGTATTACGGATTTAATGATGACTTCTTTGTGGTTTCTGATGCTAAACCTATTGCTGATTCTAATATATATCTTAGAAGAACTAAATTAGCTACTCTTGCTGGATTAAAAGTTATTAGGATCCATGATTTTAGACATTCGTGTGCATCACTACTTATTAACAATGGTGCTAATGTTACATTAGTAGCAAAATATTTAGGGCATACAAAAATCGAGGAAACACTAAATACATATTCTCATATATTTAGTACTGCCCTCGACTCTGTTGTTTCTGTTATAGATAGCTTAGAAGATGACTAAGCTGTTT
>OJMO01000770.1_pt1 | contig 22022 bp, 24 predicted proteins | sample 1597241 | NCBI WGS metagenome assembly OJMO01 (sample SAMEA2452129, study PRJEB22498) | human gut metagenome | biome: human feces; feature: human gut; material: feces | place: Australia | collected 2012 | reverse complement strand
CTCCAAATCGCACTCGCAGAAAAATCTGCTCGTTTGGTCGCTTACGCGGTATTTCAAAACAAATATATTTGTCATTTTATTATATACTAATGTAAAACATTATAGGGGCGGACGCCTCTGTCCGCCCGCAATATACGCAAAAGGTAGAAAAATATATAATTTAAAGAAGGAATAAAAAATGAACAATTTAAAAATAATATACGAAGACAACCACATAATAGTAGTAGAAAAAATACCAAACATACCATCACAAGGAGATAAAACCGGTGACATAGACATGTTAGAAATAATAAAAAAATATATAAAAGAAAAATATAATAAAACCGGAAATGTATATTTAGGATTAGTACATAGACTAGATAGGCCCGTAGGGCGGAGTTATGGTATTTGCAAAAACATCTAAGGCGGCTTCAAGGTTAAGTGAAGAAGTTCGTAGTAGACAATTAAAAAAAGAATACTTAGTGGTTGTAGATGGAAAGTTTGAAAAAAATAAAGATACTTTAGAAGATTACTTATTAAAAAATCAACAAAAAAATATTAGTAGAGTTGTAAAAGAAGGAACGAAAAATTCAAAGCTTGCTAAGCTGGATTATGAAACATTAAAATATAATAGTGAAATAGATTTATCTGTATTAAAAGTGCTATTGCATACAGGAAGACATCATCAAATAAGAGTGCAATTATCTAGTAGAGGACATAGTATATATGGAGACCAAAAGTATGGAACTAGAGGTAGAGGCAAGCAAATTGCACTATGGGCATATAAGCTAACAATAATTCATCCAATAACTAAAAAAGAAATGACATTTACATCGATACCAGAAATTAATAAAACTTGGAAAATATTAGAAGGAATAAATTTATAAAAGTGACAAAAACATATACGAAACAAAAAAATAAAGTTTTCGTATATGTTTTTTTGCGTTTTATACAACGTTTGAAAAAAGTATGTAAAGAATAATTATAATTAAGACAGCTTAAGAAAAGCAGAGGAAAAAATATATGATAGATAAAATTTGTGAAATTATAACAAATAAAATTTCTAAGGAAAATCCAGACTTTGACGAAGCAAGATTAGAGGTAATTAATTATGGATTACAACTAATAATAGGTGAAATTCCAAAAATGTTTTTAGCAATAGCGCTAGCATTTATATTAGGAGTTGGAAAATATACATTAATTACACTTGCATGCTTAATACCATATAGAGGATTTTCAGGAGGATTTCATTTAAAAACACATATTGGTTGCTTTATATGCACAACAGCAATGTATTGCATTCCAGGTGTATTTGCAAAATATTTACCAATAATTGGAAATTATAGATATATATCAGTAATATTATTATTTATATTTGCAATTATAATGATAAGCATATATGCACCAGCAGATACAATAAATTTGCCAATACTTACTAAAAAAGAAAGAAAAACTAAAAAAATTCTTTCATATATAACAATGATAATTTCTTTAAGTGTAGCATTAGTTATTAATAATACTTTAATTTCAAGTATTTTAATATATACAATTTTATTGCAAACAATTAACATAACAAAACCTGCTTATAAAATAAGCAAATGTGAATATGGTTACTCTAAGTTAAAGGCAGAAAATAATTTAGTATAATAAAGATTATAAAACCGGTAAATAATCTTTTTATAGAAAATAATAAAAGGGGAGGAGAATGGATATGTTAAAATTATTAGCTAAAGTTGCTGAAAAATATGCTAAAAATACTAATACAGCAAGCTTTTTATTAACAATTGCACATCAACCAAAATGTCCAGCTCAATTAATAAAAAAAGACTAATTACATAAAAATTAAAAGAAGATGCTAAAATGCATCTTCTTTAGCTTTTATAAATTTCTAATTGTTGTTTAAAATATTTATCATCCTTACTTGTAAATAAATTTAGGTTTGTATTTTTAAGTAATATTTGGCGGACTTCCCATAATCCAAGTCCTGTGTTACCTTCTTTTGTTGAATAACCTTTTTCAAATATTTTTTCTGTGTCTATGTCTTTTTCTTTATATGTATTTTCTACAATTAATAATTGTCGTTTACATCTATTATCTTTTCTTATTGTTACTGTAATTTGTTTTTCTTCACATTCTTGGGTTGCTTGAATTGCATTATCTAAAAGTATACCTAATATTCTACAAAATTCATATATTTTCATATCTATAGAATTTAAATCCATAAAAATATCTAAGTCAAACTCAATACCCTTTTCAGTAGCTAAATAATATTTAGAAGCTATTAAACTGTAGATAGCAGGATTATTAATAGATTCTGGATTTAAACCTGTCAAATTATTTACTTCTTGGCAATCTTTTAAAAGCTGAGAATAATATTTTTCAAGTCCATCCATATCTTTTGCTTGTATATAACCGCCAAGTGCTTGAATTATATTATTAAAATCATGTCTAAAAGCTCTTATTTTATCATTTAAAATTGTTAATGTTTTGTTCATTAATCTTGTTTCTTCTAAGTTTTGTCTTGCTATATTTAATTTATTCGTACTAATAATACAATATAAATTAATTATAAAATATAATATTAAAGTTGAAATACTTATTATTACCATAATAAAAGGTAAAAGATGCATATAATATATTGAAATGTACATTTGAAAAGTTATTGTAATAATACCTAAAATTGAATTTAAGGTTAGCATAAAGTTTTGCTTTGAACTTCTTATATCAAGTAATTTTATGTTAAAATTTAACTTTTTTAATATAATATAAATTAATAATATTATTGAATATTCAGATATAGATAATAAAATTCTATATACAGGTATTGTTAAGAAAGCATTTGCTTCAATGTTAAATAATATCCCAAATAATTTTATTAAAAATAAATCAACGATAGTCTCAAGAAACATAGGAATTATTTCAGAGAAAATTGCAGTAAATATTTTTACTTTGAATAACAAAATTATAATAATAGGACATGATATTAAATTTATAAATGTTCCAAAAGGATCAGGTATTAAATATCTAGATAGTATACCTAAAATTGAGAAGCTAAAAACGAATAAAAGACATGACCTTCTATCAGATTTTATATTAAAAAATTGAGTAAACAATACAAGAATAAGGTATGCTTCTATAAAGCTAAAAGGAATACTTATTATATTTATAAACAATTCATTTTCAGTTGTTAATGCTGTCCAAACATTTTGTAAAATTTGCATGTGTAAAAACCTCCATTAAATTATTTTTGTATTTAGGTCCAATATAACAACTATTATTAGATGCAAATAATATAGTGTTATTACTAGGCTCTATGTTAACAATGTTCTGAGTGTTAACAATATAAGATTTATGACATCTTACAAAATTTTCAGGTAAACTTTCTTCAATTTTCGAAAAGGAAGAATAAGCCTCATATGTTCTACATGGGGTATGATATATTATCTTCATGCCATCTTTTTTTATATAATCAATTTCACTTTGGTTTACTAAAATTTTACTATTTCCAATATTAATAAAATTAGATTCTTTTTCTAATTTTATATCATCAAATATTCTATTAACAGTTTCCTCTAGACTTTCTGGGGTAACAGGTTTAGGAAGATAGTCAAATGTTTTTAGTTTGTATGCAATTAAAGCATATTCCAAATGTCCAGTTGAAAAAATTAAATACATATCTTTATTTTTTGCACGAATTTTCTTTGCAAGTTCTAGGCCAGAACATTCAGATTTAAAATCGATATCTAAAATAAGAACATCTAAATTATTAGAATTAGTATATTCAATTAATTCTTTAGATGAATTAGAAGATAATACAACCTCAGCACATAAATTGTTTTTTAGAAAAATACTTTCCAACATTTTTGTTAATCTGTTCAAAATAATTATGTTATCATCGCATACAGCAAATTTTAACATAAGCTTATCCTCCGTAAACAAAAAAATAGTTATGCCTGAAAAATCATTTTTTACATATTAAATTATAATTTTTAAAATGTCAATATTTGTAAGTTAATTAGATAAAAATGATAAAAAGACTGTTGAAAATTGTCGAAAACAATAAAATTCACATAAATATTATTGCATTTTAATTTTTTTGCTTAAATATAGAAAATACACGTTAAATATGTTATACTAATAATCAATAAATAAAAAGGTGGAGAAAATATGATTGATTTTACAAATGCAATAGAACAATTAAATAGTTATAGAGGATCAGAAAAGAAAAAAACATTAATTTATAACAATAAAAAATATTTAGTTAAATTTCCAGATCCTGTAAGAGAAAAAAATAAAAATATTTTATACATAAATAATGCTTTTTCAGAATATGTTGGAAGCAATATATTTAAATTAATAGGATTTAAAACTCAAAATACTGAATTGGGTGTATATGAATATGGTGGAAAGAAAAAAATAGTATGTGCTTGTGAAGATTTTACAGATGATGATAACGTTTTATATGAATTTGAAAATTTAGTATTAAGTACAAATCCAGATAAAAAAATAGAAACAGAATTAAACGATATAATTGATGTTATAAAAGAAAGCAAAATGATTAATACAGAAGAAACAATAGAAAAATTTTGGGATATGTTTATTGCTGATAGCTTAATAGGAAATACTGATAGGCATAATGGAAACTGGGGATTTTTGCTAAATAAGAAAACAGAAAAAATAGATTTTTCACCAATTTATGATTGTGGTTCATGCTTAAATCCAATGATAGAAGATGAAGAATTAGAAAAAATTACAGAAACAGAAATAAAAAATTTAGCAATAAATAGTTATTCTTGCATAAAAGAAAAAGGCAAAAAAATAAACTATATAACATATATAAAAGAAATGAAAAATAAAGAATGTAATGAAGCAATAAAAAGAATATTTCCAAATATAAAAATAAATGAAATAAAAAACTTTATAAATAATATAGAAGAAATTACAACTGCAAGAAAAGAATTTTATAAAAATATAATAGAGCAAAGATATAATGTTATAAAAAATATATATGAAAAACTAAGCTAAACAAGACACAATTTTGTGTCTTGTTTTTGTGTGCATTAAACCTGTAATAAATTTTGCCTATAACACATACATTAGAAAAAAAGAGGGGAGAAAAATGTATGAATAAAAAGTCTGTTTTTATTTATTGTAGTGTTATTATTTTAATTTTTTCTTTTTGTGTTTTTATGACAGAAAATGACTACGAGGATTCTATTGAAACAAATGCAGGAACAGCTTTAAGTAACAAAAAAATTGGCTGGGGTATAAAACGTGAAAAAGATAATAAACAACCAGACTTAGGAAAAGTAAATGCAGAGTTAATAAATAAATACGATGGATATTGTATGGGAAATAGCGAAAAGAAATACATATATATAACTTTTGATGAGGGGTATGAAGCTGGATATACAGAAAAAATTTTAGATACATTAAAAGAAAATAATGTTAAAGCAACATTTTTTATTACAGCGCACTATTTAAATACTAATGAAGAATTAGTTAAAAGAATGATAGACGAAGGACATATAGTTGGAAATCATACTGTAAACCATAAAAGCATGCCAGATATTTCTAACGAAGAAATAAAAAAGGAAGTAATGGATTTGCATTTAGCAATTTACGAAAAATTTGGATATGAAATGAAATATATAAGACCACCTAAAGGCGAATATAGCGAAAGAACACTTAATGAATGTAATACTTTAGGGTATAAAACTGTAATGTGGAGTTTTGCTTATAAAGACTGGGAAGAAAATAATCAAAGTGGAGAAGAAAATGCTAAGAGAATGATTATAAACAATTTTCACAATGGAGAAATAATGTTATTACATGGAAATTCAAAAGACAACTGCAATGTTTTAGGAAACATTATTCAGGAAGCAAAAAACGAAGGTTATGAAATTAGGTCATTAGATGAATTTGAAAAATAATTAGAGGTGATTTTTTATGAGAAAAAATAAGAAAAAGAATAATTCCAGATTAAACAATATATTAGAATTTCCAGAAGAAATTTCAAATAATGAACCTAAAATAACAATAATAGGATTTAAAAAAATAATGGTAGAAAATTACAAAGGAATTTTAGAGTATGAAAATTTTTTTGTGAGGTTAAATACCACAATAGGAGTTTTAAATATAAATGGATTTAATTTAAGCTTAAACGAAATGACAGATGAAGACCTAATAATAACAGGAAATATAGAGAGTATAGATTTTGAAAGTGTAACTGATGAGGAGGAGTAAATTTGTTTTTTAAAATTTTATTATATAAACTAATTGGATATATAAGAATAAATGTTGAAGGATTTTATATAGAAAAATTTATAAATATTTGTAGACAAAATGGGATTTTTTTATGGGGAATAAAAAGAGAAAAAGCAAGTATAATGCATACAAATATATCTATAAAAGACTTTAAAAAAATAAAAAGAATAACAAAACAAATTAATTGCAGAGTACACATAGAAAGAAAAAAGGGTTTGCCCTTTTTTTTAGATAGATATAAAAAAAGAAAAATATTTGTAATAGGGCTAATAGCAATACTACTAATAATATTTGGAACCTCGAATTTTGTATGGAATATAGAAGTAGTAGGAAACGAAAAAATCAACAAAGATGAGCTAATACAAGAACTAAAGGAGCAAGGCCTTGAAATTGGAACCCCAAAAAGAAAAATAAATAAAAACGAAATTATAAATACAATAAGGTTAAAAAGAAACGACGTATCTTGGGTAGGAATAAATATAAAGGGAACTAATGTTACAGTAAAAATAGTAGAAACAGAAGAAAAACCAGAAATTATAAATCAAGATGAATATTGTAATATAGTAGCAAACAAAGACGCATTAATTCAAAAAATAGATTCTACCAAAGGAACTTCCGTAGTAAAAGAAGGAGATTTGGTAAAAAAAGGAAGTATACTAATAGGTGGATGGATGGAAGGAAAATATACTGGAGTAAGATATGTACATGGTGCTGGAAAGGTTATGGGCAAAGTTTGGTACACAGAAACTGCTAGAGTACAGCTAAAAGAAGAAAAAATAGAGAAAACGGGAAAAGAAGAAAAAAAATATAGAATAAATTTTAATAATTTTCAAATAAATTTGTACAAAACTCTTTCCAAATTTGAAAAGTATGATACAATATACACAGACAAAAAAGTTAAAATATTTTCTGATTTTTATCTACCCGTAAGTTTTACTGAATGTAACAATTTTGAAACAATATCTAAAACAGAAGAATACACTCAAGAAGAAGCAAAAAATATTGCAATAGAAAGGGCAGAGAAAAAACTAGCAGAACAAGTAACAAATTCTGATGATATTCAAGACAAAAAGATAAATGTAATTACAACTAACGATTATGTTGAAGTAGAAGTTATATACGAAGTATTAGAAAATATAGGCACTGAAGAGAAAATAGTATTTTGAAAGGATGATGAACATGGAAAGAGGACTTAGAGTCATAGAAACAGACAAAACATTTTTTAAGAAAATAACAAATACTATAGGAAAATTATTCATACCCACAAAAGTTGGTTTTAATAGTGTAATGATTTCTATAAAAAGAAACAATGTTGTAAAAGCATATTTATATGATGAAGAGGACAATGATGAAGCTTCAAGAAAAAAATATGAAGATACATATGCACTATATTTAGAATCTATAGATAAATATATTATGGATTCTGTATATAAAAAAGTAAAAAATGATACAGCAACAGAATTTGAAAGAAATGCTCTAGCTAATTATTATGAGGTAACACACCTAAAAGAAACAGAATACTTAGAATATAAATATAGAAAACAAAAATATTTAATAGATTTAGATTATGAAACAGTAAAAACACAAAACAAGGAAAAATTATTAAATAGATATGAAAAATTTTATGCAGCAAAAATGGATACTCTATACAAAGGATTATTAAAACATTATTCAGTTCAACTTGCAGATAATTTAGTTGCAAAAGATAGAGAAGAAATTTACAATAAAATTTTTACTACATTAGAAGATTACATAGGAAGTATTTTGCCAATAAAAATAAAAAATGATACAGATAACACATACAAAGAAATAATGGAAGAATACGAAAAATTTGAAGGATTTACAATAGGAAAATTAGACCAAAAAGAATTAATAGAAAAAAAGGCTGTTTTACTAGGAATAAGCAGACAATTATTTACACATAGTTTACCTCTAATAGTAGCAGAACAATGTTATATAAAACTACTAAAAGAAACCAGAGATTTAATAGTAGATACACGTATAAAGCAAAAGAAGATGGCTGCTTATAAATTGTTAATAGACCTAATTGAAGATTACAATATGAGATTATTATCAACAAAAATATATTGGGACAAACCAGCAGAAAGAGATTATTATAAAAAATTCTGGAATGAATATAAATCTTTGCAACCACTAAAAGAAGAGGATGAAGAAGATTACGAAGAACAAAAAGAAATATTATTTATTAGAAACGACTTGAAAAAACTTTGCGAAGCTAAAAACATACTAAGATACGAAAAAATAATTAAATTCTACAAAGAAAAACTTGTTAGTATGGGCGCAATGAGAAATATAAAAAATTCATGTAAAACAATAGGGAATTATACAAAGCAAAAACAAATTGCTTAAGAAAAGGAAAGAAAAAATGAAGTTTTTAGAAGTTCAGTATTTAGAAATAGAAGAAAATAAAGAATATGAAATGGTTTTGAATAGAGTAATAAATAAATGCTTTGAAGAAGAAAAACTAAAAAATTTATATATATCTATTACTCTTACAAATCCTGAAAATATACAAAAAATTAATAAAGAATATAGAAATATAGATAGAGCAACAGATGTACTTTCTTTTCCAATGTTTGAAAAAGATGAAATTGAAGAAGTTTGCAAAATGAACTTAAATGGATTACAACAAGTTTTAGGAGATGTAATTATATCAATAGAGCAAGTAAAAAAACAAGCTGAAGAGTATGGACATAGTTTTGAAAGAGAACTTGCATATATGGCAGTTCATGGCTTTTACCATCTAATGGGCTATGACCATATGGAAGAAAATGAAAAAAAAGAAATGAGAGAGAAAGAAGAAAACATACTTTCAAAATTAGATATAAAAAGGGGATAAAATGAGTAGAAAAGAAAAAAGAAAAAATAGTAATAAAAAAATGAAAATATTTATAATTGTTACTTTATTAGTAATAATTATTGCAGCTGGAATTTTAGCATATATGGTATTTTTCAAAAATAAAGGAAATGACATAATAAGTAATATAGAAGATAATAATGGAATTATAGAAGAAGTTTTAAATAATAATGGAGTAAAAATATACTCTGGAAATGAAAGACCGATAGCTGTTATGATAGACAACCACAAAGGAGCATGGCCACAAGCAGGACTAAAAAAAGCATATGCCATATATGAGATAATAGTTGAAGGTGGAGAAACTAGAATGATGGCAGTTTTTAAAGGACAAGATGTTGACAAAATAGGACCTGTTAGAAGTTCAAGACATTATTTCTTAGATTATGCACTAGAAAACGATGCAATATATGCTCATTATGGATGGAGTCCAAAAGCAGAAAGTGATATAAAAACTTTAGGTGTTAATAACATAAATGGAATAACAGAAAGCGATAAAGACTTCTGGAGAATAAAACAAAAATCATCACCACACAATGTTCTAACAAGCACATCAAAAATAAAAGAAATAGCTAAAAATAAAAATTACAAGTTAACCTCAACAAAAGAAAGTGTATTAAATTATGTTACAAACGAAGTAGAACTTGCAGAAGGAAAAACAGCAAATAAAGTAACTATACCATATTCAGACTTACATACAACAAGCTATGTATATGATGAAACAAGCAAAACATATACAAGATATGCAAGAGGAATAAAACAAACAGATTTTGAAACTAATGAAAGCATTACAACTAAAAATATAATAATAACATTTGTAAAAAATACAGATTTAAATGATGGAGAAAACAAAAACAGACAAAATTTATCTAATATAGGAACATTTAAAGGGTACTATATAACAGATGGCAAAGCTATAGAAATAACTTGTGAAAAATCTGATAGAAAATCACAAACAATATATAAAGATTTAAATGGAAAAGAAATAGAAGTTAATGATGGAAATACATTTTTTAATATTTGCCCAATAGATGCAAATGTTACATTTGAGTAATAAAATATAAAAGCGTCTGTGCTTACAAAATTAAAAATGTAAGGACAGACGTTTTTTATACTTAATCCCAAATTTCTACAAAAAATTCAATAAAAACGATATATAATAAACCAAAAGAAAGGAAAAACATATGGAAGAAAATTTTAAATCAGGATTTGTATCAATAATAGGAAGAACAAATGTAGGAAAATCTACATTAATAAATTCTTTAACAGGAGAAAAAGTTGCAATAACTGCAAATAAATCTCAAACAACAAGAACAGCAATAAGAGCAATAATAAACAGAGATAACTCACAAATAATTTTTATAGATACACCAGGAATTCATAAGCCAAAAACAAAATTAGGAGAAACAATGTTAGAAACTGCTTATGGAGCTGTAACAGATGTAGATGTTGTTTTATTTATGGTAGATGCTTCAAAAAATGAAATTCCAAAAGGAGATAAAATTATATTAGAAAAAATAAAAGAAGCACATAAACCTACAATATTAATAATAAATAAAATAGATTTAATAAAAAGAGAAAATTTATTAAAAGTTATAGATATGTACAGAAAAGAATATGACTTTAAAGCGGTTATACCAACTTCTGCAATAAAGAGTAAAGAAGTAAATGCAATATTAGATGAAATAGAGGAACTTTTGAAACCAGGTCCAGCATATTATGATATAGATGAATATACAGACCAAACAGAAAGACAATTAGTTGAAGAAACAATAAGAGAAAAAGCACTAAAATTATTAGATGAAGAAGTACCACATGGAATATATGTAGAAACCGAAAAAATGCAAGAAAGAACAACAAGCAAAGGTGAGCAAATATATGATGTGGAAGCTACAATTTACTGTTTAAGAAATTCTCATAAGGGCATAATTATAGGCAAAGGCGGACAAATGCTAAAAAGAATTGGAACATATGCAAGACAGGATTTAGAAAGAATGCTTGGAATAAAAATTAATTTGAAAATTTGGGTAAAGGTAAGAGAAGATTGGCAAGAAAAAGAAAGCATTGTAAATAAATTTAAAATGAAATAAATCTATTATAATTATATTTTAATTGTCTTGATATAAAAATATTGTCAGACATTGTAGGGGTCGGCGTCCCCGACGACCCGAAAAAATGGAAAATTTGTAATATAAAAATAAACATAATTATAATGAAATTTATTCAATTCCTCGGCGGCATTACGTATTAAAAGAAATTATAAAATTGTAGCAATCGAGCCTCTCGCTGCTCTTGCTGCGCAAGCCATCGCTTCCTCCTTTGCTACAATTAAATAATTTCTAATAACACTTCAATTGCATTCGTCATTTCATAAATTTATTATAATTATGTTTATAAAAATGTCAAACATTGTAGGGGCACGGTGCTCCGTGCCCACAAAAAAATATAATTAAATTGAATAAAAAAAATCTTTTTACAAAGGATAAATAACATAAAGGAGATGATTTCATGATTAAACAAATGGCGTGGAATACATTTAAAAATACAGGAAATATTGATACATTTGTTGAATTTAAAGCAATAGAACAAATTGAAAAAAATATGAAGGCGGAAGAAAATGGGAACAATAAAAACGAAGGGAATAGTAATTGCAGAACATAACATGGGTGATTACGATAAAATGATTACACTGTTAACTCCAGGTTTGGGCAAAATATCGTGTGCAGCAAAAGGGGCAAGGAGGCCCAAAAGTAGCCTTCTTGCTGGAACACAATATTTATGTTTTGGAGAATATGTTTTATATAAAGGTGCAAATACATATAATATAAATTCGTGTAGTACAATAGAAGTATTTTACAATGTTAGAATAGATTTGGACAAGCTAAATTACGTAGCCGAAATTACAAGATTAATACAAGATACAACAACAGAAAATCAAAATAGTTATAATATACTTCAGCTGTTATTAAATACAATATATGTAATTTCAGAAACAGATAAAAATTTAGATTTAGTAATGTCTATCTTTAAATTACGATTAATAAGTATATTAGGATTTAAGCCACATATTGAAAAGTGTACAAATTGTGGAGAAAAAGAGAATATAAAATATTTTAGTTTAAGAGACAATGGACTAAAATGTGAAGCATGTGGTAAGCAAGATAAAAGTGCAGTTGAAATAAAAGAAGGAACTTTAAATGCAATAAAATATGCAATACTAGCACCAGCAAAAAAATTATATTCATTTAAAGTATCAGAAGAAAGCATAAGAGAATTAAAAATAATCTCAAAATTATACTTAAATGATAAATTAGATAAAGAATATAAATAAAAAAACAGAAAATAAATATTCATAGTTTATTTCTGTTTTTTCTTGCAAATTTTTTTATTTAGTATATAATGTAAACATAAAAATGGAGGTGAAGTTATGGAACTAGAAAAGCTAGAAGAAAGTATAAATTATAAATTTAAAAATATAAATCTTTTAAAACAAGCTTTAACACATTCATCTTATGCATATGAACATGGAGTGGAAAGTTATGAAAAACTTGAGTTTTTAGGAGATAGTATATTAGAGTTTATTTCTAGTGATTATTTATTTAAAAATTATAAAAATCTAAAAGAGGGAGAAATGACTAAAGTTAGAGCAAGCGTTGTGTGCGAAGAGAGTTTATCTCAAATAGCTAAATTGCATAATTTTAGTGATTTCTTACTACTTGGTAAAAGCGAAATTATAAATAACGGAGCACAAAGAAAAGCAGTTTTAGAAGATACCTTTGAGGCAGTTATAGCTGCAATATATTTAGATGGTGGTCTAGAACCAGCAAAAAAATTTATTATTGAAAATTTACAAAATAGCATAGAAATTTCAAGTAAAAATGTTGGGAAAAAAGACTATAAAACAGTATTACAAGAATTATTGCAAGCCAATGGAAATGTTAATATTAAATACACAATAATTAAAGAAGAAGGACCTGACCACGATAAAAAATTCACAGCAAAAGTAGAATGTGAAGGAAAATATTTAGCAGAAGGTGAAGGAAATTCAAAAAAACATGCAGAAATGGAAGCTGCAAGAAAAGCAATAAATATATTAAAAAAATAAGCAAAGGGGGGAACGTATGGAAAAAACATATATTATTCCAATAGAATTAAAAGAAACAGGAGAAAAAGAAGAAAATATATTTTCAAGAGTAGCTGAATTAAAATTACATGAAAAACAAATAACAGCTAAAGATATTACAGACTTAATAGAAGAAAATTTAAAAGAAATTGCTAAGAATAATGTAGAAATTTCATTTGTAGGAGAATATTTTACAAAATTAGATTTAGATAAGCAAGAAGAACTTCTTTCTAGTATATTACCTTATATAAAAGATGGAAAAATTTCTAATATAACAATAGAAACAATGCCACAATATATAACAAGAGAAAATTTGAAAGTTTTGAGAAAATATAAAGTTAAAAATATAAAATTAAATGTTGCTACACTTAATAATTATTTGCTAAAAAGAGCAGGATTTCCATTTACATATGAAGAAATAAAAAAATCATCAAAATTAATAAAAAGAATGGGATTCAATTTAATATATAAAATATATATTGGACTTCCAGATGCTACAAAATTGGATGAAATAAATACAGCAAAATTTATATGTAAGCTAAAACCTAAAAAGGTTGAAATATATCCTGTTGAAATAAAAGAAAAAACAAAAATTGAAAAAGAAGTTCAAAATGGTGAATATGAACAGTTAACAATTGTTCAAAGTGTGGAAAGAGCAAAGGAAATTACATACATATTAACAAAAAAGAAAATTGATGTGGAAATAAGAGATGAAGAAGAAAAATGCAAATTTAAGAAAAAAGTTGAATCTGGAATTTGGTTAGATACAATTGTAGATAAAATAAAAAAATACAATGTAAAAGTTAAAGAAGTAGAAATAGAGGTAAATTCTCAAAATTATGAAAGTGCAGTAGGATTTGAAAATGAAAATATTGATAAACTAAAAGAATATTATGATGTAGATTCAAAGGTTGTAAAGAAAGAAGAAATAAAACCAGGAAAATTAGAAATAATAATTAAAAAACAATTTACAGATTTTTTAGAAGAATAAAATTGCATTAAATTGCCTTATATTGCTAATACTAGCAGTATAAGGTGATTTTTTATGAATGAAGAAAAATTAAAAAAATGGATAATAGATATTGTTAAAATTATTGTTGGAGCAGCAATAATGGCGTTTGGAATTTCTATGTTTTTATTACCAAGCAAACTTTCAACAGGAGGTGTTTCTGGACTTGCAACAATATCATATTACTTTTTTAAAATACCAATGGGTATAACAAATATAATTTTAAATGTACCATTATTTGTTATTTCGGGTTACAAAATTGGAAAATCTTTTTTTGCAAAATCCATTGTTGGAACAATTAGTTTATCTGTTTTCATGGATGCATTTGACAAATTAAAGCCAATAACGAGTGATAGTTTTTTAGCCTGTATTTATGGAGGAATAATAGTAGGAATAGGAACAGCTATTATATTGAGTGCAAATGGAACAACAGGAGGAAGTGAGCTTGCAAGCAATATTATAAAAGAATATAATTCAAATGTTAGAATAAGTAATATTATAGTAATAATAGACGTTTTTGTAGTACTTTTAAATATGATAGTATTTAAGGAAATTGAAATTGGCTTATATTCTGCAATTGCAATATATATAATGGGGAAAATAATAGATATACTATTTGAAGGAATTTACTTTACAAAATTAATTTTTATTGTTTCAGATAAGAACGAAGAGATAGCCATAAAAATAGGTGAAAGCATAAAAAGAGGAACCACTGGATTATACGGAAAAGGAATGTATACAAAAAGTAAAAAACTTGTACTTATGTGTGCGGCAGCAAGAGGAGATGTTATAAAAGTAAGAACTATTGCAAAAAAGATAGACCCTCAAGCATTTATTATAATATCAAATGCGAGAGAGGTTTTTGGAATTGGTTTTAAAAGATAAATATATTTTTCATATTGATATTATATTCCATGGATGTTAAAATTATTTATGAAGAGAGGATATATATGAAAGAACAAAGTTATATTTTGGAAAATGCAAATTCATTTAATTTAAGAGATATTTTCGAGTGTGGGCAATGCTTCAGATGGAATAAAGAAGATGATGAAAGCTATACAGGAGTAATTGAAAATAACGTTATAAATGTGAAAAATATTGAAAATAAAATTATATTTAAAGGAATTTGTAATGGCAATATTCAAGAAATAGTAACAAACTATTTTGATTTAAATAGAGATTATACCAAAATAAAGAATGAGTTATCTAAGATAGATGATTATATGAAAAATAGTATAAAATATGGAGAAGGAATACGTATTTTAAATCAAGATCTATGGGAAACAATAATTTCTTTTATAATTTCAGCAAATAATAATATTCCAAGAATTAAAGGAATAATAGAAAGATTATCTAAAAAATATGGAAAAGAAATTATATGGAATGGAAAAAAATATTACACATTTCCTACACCAGAAGAGTTAAGAAATGTAAGTGTAGAAGAATATAGAAAATTAGGCTTAGGATTTAGAGATATAAGAGTATATGAAACTACAAAAATGATATTAAATAAAGAAGTTGATTTAAAAAAATTATTTAATGAAGACACAGAGACCGTTAGAGAAGAACTTTTAAAATTATCTGGAGTAGGGCCTAAAGTTGCAGATTGTATATTATTGTTTTCAACCCTTAAAAGATTTGAGGTTTTCCCTATAGATGTATGGGTTAGGAGAGTAATGAACGATTTATACATAAAAAATGAAGATGAGAAAAAAGTTAGTAAAAAACAAATTCTAGAAATAGCAGACAAAAAATATGGGAACTTAGCAGGAATAGCACAACAATATTTATTTTATTGGAGAAGAGAAAAAGAGGCATAAATTTTATTGTACAAGCATATACTAATAATAGTAATTTTTAGTATAGGAGAAAATTTATGGAAGAAGAATTTGTAAAAGAACATAAAATAAAAGAATTAACAGCAAAAGACAAAGATGAAGACATAATAAAAAATGTTATAAAAGCAAAATCTGAATTAGAATGTGCAATAAATAATTTTGAATATGCAGAAAATGATTTAATAGATTATTTTTCATATCAAATAAAAGCAAATCAGGCAAAACTAGATTATTTGCTAAAAAAAGCAAAAAGAAGAGGAATATTACTTAGCATGATAGAAGAAATAGAAATGAAAACTAAAAAAGCAATGTAAAAAAGGCGGTTATTTTTATCAACCGCCTTTTTTATTATTCAACTGTTACAGATTTAGCAAGATTTCGTGGTTTATCTACATCTAATCCCTTTTCTTTTGTAATATAATATGCAAGTAATTGAAGCGGAATTATAGATAAAACAGGAGAATATATATAATCAATTTCTGGTATAGATACTACAAAATCAAAGTTGGTTTTATCTAAAGGCATATTTGTTACAACAAAGCTTTTGGCACCTCTTGTTATAACCTCTTGAATATTACTTACTGTTTTTTCTACTAAATTAGAATCTGTTAAAATACTTACAACTGTAGTTCCATTTTCTATTAATGCAATAGGACCATGTTTTAATTCACCTGCTGCAAAGCTTTCAGAATGAATGTATGAAATTTCTTTTAATTTTAAAGAAGCTTCCATAGAAACAGGGTAATCTATTCCTCTACCAATAAAAAATACATCTTTTTCTTTATATATTTTTTGTGCAAATCCTTGTAAATCTTTTGAGTTTTTCAAGACTTTTTCTGCTTTTTCTGGTAAAGATAATAATTCATTTTTTAATTCTTTTATTTTTTCACTTGATATGCTTTCTAATATTTCTGCAAAATATAATGCCATAATATTTAATAAAACAACTTGAGATGTATATGCTTTTGTAGATGCAACAGCAATTTCTGGACCTGCGTGTGTATATATAAAATAATCTGCTTCTCTTGTTATAGAACTTTCAATCACATTTGTTACCGCAATTGTTTTTGCATTTTTAGATTTTGCAAGTTTAAGAGCTGCAATAGTATCAGCTGTTTCTCCAGATTGACTTATATAAATACAAAGAGTTTTTTCATTAATTAAAGGATCTCTATATCTAAACTCTGAAGCAACATCTACACAAACTGGTATGTTTAAAAAATGTTCAAAGTTTGCTTTAACAGCAAGACCAGCATGCATTGCAGTTCCACAAGCTACTATATAAATTTGATTTATAGTTCTTAAAAAATTTTTATCCAAGCTCAAACCATCAAATGTGATAGAGTTACCGTTTAAAGATGTTCCTATAGTTTCTCTAATAGCTTTTGGTTGTTCAAAAATTTCTTTTAACATATAATCTTCAAATTTACCTTTATCAGCACTATCTGCTGCAAGCTCTACACTTTCAGATTTTTTTGTTAATTTGTTTAAATCAAAATCATAAAATTCTATATTACCTTTTGTAATAACTGCATATTCTTTATCATTTAAAAAATAGAAATTATTTGTAAAAGATATTAATGCAGGGATGTCAGATGATATAAAAGTTTCATCTTTTTTTGTACCTATTACTAAAGGGCTATCTTTTCTTGTTACTATTAATGTATCTGGATCATTTTTATTTATAACTTCTAAAGCATAACTTCCTTTTAAATCTTTACAAGCTAAATTAACAGCTTTCAAAAAAGTGTTATTCTTTTCAGATAATTGAGAATTTCTCTTGTTTATTGTAGGGGCAGACGTTTCTAGCTGCCCGCATGGAGAAGACAATCTTTCATAATAATAATGAATTAAATTTGGAATGGTTTCTGTATCTGTATCAGAATAAAAAGTATAATTTTTACTCTCTAAAAAATCTCTTAGTTCTTTATAATTCTCGATAATTCCATTATGAACAACAGAAAAAGTTTTACTATTATCCATATGAGGATGAGCATTTTCTTTAGAAGGTTTTCCATGTGTTGCCCATCTTGTATGAGCAATTCCAAGAGTTCCATTTAAAGACTCAATTCCTTCTATATTTTCAAGGTTTGCAACCCTACCTTTATCTTTTTTTATAATAATATTATTGCTTTCCATAACAGAAATACCAGCAGAATCATAACCTCTGTATTCTAATTTTTTTAGTCCATTAATTAAAATAGGACAAGCCTTTTTGTTACCATTGTAACCAACAATACCGCACATAAGCGTACCTCCTTAAATTGCTTTTTACATTATATTACTGCTAATAAAATAAATAGGCAAGTCTTTAAATAAAATTATTCAATAAAAGCATTGACATAATAATACTAAAATGATAAAATATAAGCCGTTATGGTATACATCCGTAACGGTTTATATATTTTTTTAGGAGGTGAAATTTAAGTGCCAACAATTAATCAATTAGTAAGAAAAGGAAGACAAACTTCAAAAGCAAAATCAAACTCACCAGCTCTACAACATGGTTATAACTCTAAAAATAAGAGATTAACAAATAATAGAGCTCCACAAAAAAGAGGAGTTTGTACAGTTGTTAAAACTGTAACACCTAAAAAGCCAAACTCAGCTTTAAGAAAAGTTGCCAGAGTTAGACTTTCTAATGGCTACGAAGTAACATCTTATATACCAGGTATAGGACATAACCTACAAGAACATAGTGTTGTTTTAATTAGAGGTGGAAGAGTAAAAGACCTTCCAGGTGTTAGATACCACATTATAAGAGGAACATTAGATACAGCAGGTGTTAAAGATAGAATGCAAGCGCGTTCTAAGTATGGAGCTAAACGTCCTAAAAAATAGTAAAATCGATTAAATCAGGCATCCTGCACATTTTTATTTTATTAATTAGACTTCGACGTACAATAAGTACGCCTTCATTCTAATTAATTCATAAAAATGCACATTATACCTAATTTACTCAATTTTAAGCTTTGACGTAAGGCTAAAAATTAGTGCTTGTTATTCTGTTTTAATTAAGTATGGTACTTAAATTTTTAATAGATTAATAGAGCACTATACGGGAAAGAATATTTAAAAACTTTCCAGAGTAACTTTAGACATTTTTATAAATGTCAAAAAAATTAAGATGAAAGAGAAAAAATAAAAATTAAATTTTAAAATTCAAATATTTAATCTCAAACATCTAGAAAAGGAGTGAAGAATAGTGCCAAGAAGAGGAAATATAGCAAAAAGAGATGTTTTACCAGATCCAATGTACAATAGCAAAGTTGTTACAAAATTAGTAAACAACATTATGTTAGATGGTAAAAAATCTGTTGCTCAAAAAATAGTTTATGATGCATTTGATATCATAAAAGAAAAAGAACAAAAAGATCCATTAGAAGTTTTTGAAGCAGCATTAGAAAATATAATGCCAGTTCTTGAAGTAAAAGCTAGAAGAGTTGGTGGAGCTACATACCAAGTTCCATTAGAAATTAGACCAGAAAGAAGACAAACTTTAGGTTTAAGATGGCTAGTAAGCTACGCAAGAAACAGACATGAAAAAACAATGGCTGAAAAATTAGCCGGAGAAATAATAGATGCTACAAACGGAAACGGTGGAGCTTTCAAAAAGAAAGAAGATACTCATAGAATGGCTGAAGCTAATAAGGCTTTTGCTCATTATAAATGGTAAAATTTTTATAAAAACCAATAATCTGCACATTTTTATTTTATTAATAAGACCTCGATGTACCAACGTACTACTTCGTCCTTATTAATTCATAAAAATGCACATCTTATCACTTTTTATAAAAATTTAAAATTAACAATATAAAGTTAAAAACTAGAAGTTAGAAGCCGGAAATTAGAAGTTGAAAAAGCCTTTGAAAAAATTGCTAATATCTAACATCTAATCTCTAATATCTAACCTCTAAATCGAGGGAGGAAAATAAATGGCAGGAAGAGCATACCCACTAGAAAGAACAAGAAATATAGGAATAATGGCTCACATTGATGCTGGTAAAACAACAACAACAGAGAGAATATTATTCTATACAGGAAAAACACATAAAATAGGTGAAGTTCACGAAGGTGCTGCTACAATGGACTGGATGGCTCAAGAACAAGAAAGAGGTATTACAATTACATCTGCTTGTACAACATGTTTCTGGAATAATAATAGAATTAATATTATCGATACTCCAGGACACGTTGACTTTACAGTTGAAGTTCAAAGATCTTTAAAAGTTCTTGATGGAGCTGTTACAGTTTTAGCTGCTAAAGGTGGAGTTCAACCACAAACAGAAACAGTTTGGAGACAAGCTGATAAATACAGTGTTCCAAGAATGGTATATGTAAACAAAATGGATATAACAGGTGCAAACTTTATGCTTTGTGTTGAACAATTAAAAAATAGATTAAAAGCAAATGCTGTACCAATCCAATTACCAATCGGAGCAGAAGATCAATTCAAAGGAATTGTAGATTTAATAAAAATGAAAGCTTTCATACACAAAGATGATTTAGGAAAAGAAGTTGAAGAAACAGAAATTCCAGAAGATATGAGAGCAGATGCTGAAAAATTCAGAAGCGAAATGATAGAAGCAGTTGCAGAACAAGACGAAGAATTAATGATGAAATATTTAGATGGTGAAGAACTAACAGACGAAGAAATCAAAAAAGGTTTAAGAGCTGGTACAATAGCAAACGCAATAGTTCCAGTAACATGTGGTTCTTCATATAAAAACAAAGGTGTTCAAGAATTATTAGACGCAATTGTTGATTATATGCCATCACCATTAGATATTGCACACATAAAAGGAACAACAATGGATGGAGAAGAAATAGAAGCTAAAACTTCAGATTCTGAACCATTTGCAGCATTAGCATTTAAAATTGCTACAGACCCATTTGTTGGAAAATTATGTTTCTTTAGAGTTTATTCAGGAACTTTAGAATCAGGTTCTACAGTATTAAACTCAAGTAAAGATAAAAAAGAAAGAATTGGAAGAATTCTTCAAATGCACTCAAATCACAGAGAAGATATAGATAAAGTATATGCTGGAGATATAGCTGCAGCAGTAGGAATGAAAGATGTAACAACTGGAAATACTTTATGTGATCCAGATCATCCAATAATTCTAGAATCTATGGAATTCCCTGAACCAGTTATCGATATAGCTATTGAGCCAAAAGATAAAGCAGCTCAAGAAAAAATGGGTATAGCCCTAACAAAACTTGCAGAAGAAGACCCAACATTCAAAGCTTATACAAACCAAGAAACAGGTCAAACAATTATTGCAGGTATGGGTGAATTACACTTAGACATTATTATCGATAGATTAAAAAGAGAATTTAAAGTTGAATGTAATGTAGGTAAACCACAAGTTGCTTACAAAGAAACAATTAGAAATGCAGTTAAAGTTCAAGGTAAATTCATTCGTCAATCTGGTGGTAAAGGACAATATGGTGACGTTTGGTTTGAAATGGAACCATTAGAACCAGGTAAAGGAATAGAATTCGAAAGCAAAATCGTTGGAGGAGCTGTTCCAAAAGAATATATTAAACCAATTGAACAAGGAATGAGAGAAGCTGCTGAAACTGGTGTTCTAGCTGGATACCCAGTTATAGACTTCAAAGTTTCATTAGTTGATGGTTCATACCATGAAGTTGACTCTTCAGAAATGGCGTTCAAAATAGCTGCATCTATGGCATTCAAAGAAGGATGTAAACAAGCTAAATCAGTTATACTAGAACCTATAATGAAAGTTGATATAACAGTTCCAGAAGAATACATGGGAGATGTTATAGGTGATGTAAACTCTAGACGTGGTAGAATGGAAGGAATGGAAGGTAAAGATGGAATGCAAGAAATACATGCATTTATTCCACTTTCAGAAATGTTTGGATATGCAACAGACTTACGTTCTAAAACACAAGGTAGAGGAA
>OJMO01000765.1_pt1 | contig 22096 bp, 9 predicted proteins | sample 1597241 | NCBI WGS metagenome assembly OJMO01 (sample SAMEA2452129, study PRJEB22498) | human gut metagenome | biome: human feces; feature: human gut; material: feces | place: Australia | collected 2012 | reverse complement strand
ATTCATACTCACCGGAAGGATGACCTTCCGCTCCGCCGTAGATCTGGTTGCCGTCATAGACACGCATCTGGAGATCAGGCGACTCGCCTGTACCTTTCGCCAGCCAGTTTTTCATCGTCTTCCCGGAGACTTCGTAAACGCTGTAGCCGTTCGGAGAGCCGGCAAGGTTGAGGTTGCAGCTCCACCAAGCGCCGCAGGCCGCTCCATGAATATGCTCGTAAACGGGAGTGCCTCCCTTCGTGACATAGTCATGATGGATGAAATTCTGCGCGTAATGCGTGTGACCGATCATCACGTGCGCCTCGTGGAAGTCCGTAAGGCAGTCCATTGCTGCGGCCATGTTCTTGATCTTGTCCGGGTTGTCCTTGTCGGCGTTGTGACGGAACTGGATGTGGGCGCAGAAGACAATCATCTTTTCCTCCTTGTCCTTCACAAGGGCAAGGTCTGACTTGAGCCATTCCAGCTGCCGGTCGGAAATGTTGTCGGCATATTTCCAGGTCTTGCCGTTGGTCGTCGTAACAGCCACGTCGTCCATAACCACAAAGTGAACGTCTCCTCTGTTGAACGAGTAGTCCGTGGGGCCGAAGAGGTCGACGTAGGTCTGTGTGGCCGTGTAGTCATCAACGCAGGCCGCGTCATGGTCGTGGTTGCCGACACAGTTGTAGATCGGGAGATAATCCCCAGACTCCAGCGCGAACCCCGAGAGGGCCTTGTGCATCGGCCCCCACTGCACCGTGTTGTCAAACGTCAGGTCGCCGAGGGTGACAGCGTAGGCATTCAAGTACTTTCCCTTGGCCTGTGACTCGGACATGAATCTATTGAGATCCGGAAGCGTCTCAGTCTCGAACCTGTGGACATCAGAGTCCGTCTTGCACTGAGGATCCCCGATCATCACCAGAGTGAAATCCTTCTCGGGAGCGTCAAGCGGCTCCAGCACGAAATCGTTCCTGTTCTGCCGGCTCCTGTCAATCGGGGTCGTGGAATAGAACAGAGGAAGTTTCGTGACTGGATCCAGCGCTGTCTTGTACTCCGCCGGAAGCGTGTAGTACACATTCCTGCACTTCTCGTCCGCCACAAACTGGTAAACCCCGTTCCTGTCCGTCACCGTGAAAGTGTACCCGTCCGTCACCGGCACCCCCGCGATGCCCTTCCCTGTCCGGGAGTCCTTGACCAAACCGACAAGATTATTGGAGATCAAGGTCTTCGTGCCGTTGATGACCAACCCTTTCTTGTTTTTATGAAAGCATAGGGCATCGCTTGCAGGCTCCGCATAAGCGACCGCCCCCGAAATGAGGGCAGTCACGAACAACAGGCTGAAAACAAAATTTCTGACCATTTCAGACGACTATTTATACTTTACCCAAGTGGCTTTCTCATCGAGGAACTTCTTGACCTCGATGGCTCTGTCGCAGCAAAGGAACTCGGCACCGAGATACACGCCCAACATGATGTCCTCCGGGGTTCTCGAAGGCCAAAGGGAGACTGAAAGTCCGGCCTCCTTGGCTTTCTTCACGGCCGAACGGGTCGTTCCGTTCATGTTGCAGCCGATTCGTTTGATGCCCATGGCCTCCGCCTCGGTGATGGTCTCGTCACACACAGGCTTGCTGAATATCATGAGCATGTCCACGTCCGGATGCAAAGAGCGCATCATGTTCAAGGCTGTCTTGCTGCTGGACGTGAAGAGGTAAGTGGAGTTGGCCGGCTTGTTCGCCATCACCATCTTGTACAGCTTGTCGCAATATTCACGCAACCTTTCGGTCGGATAACTTGAAGCGGGAGATGTCTTCATCTCGAACTCCACATAAAGTCCGTCCTTGGTGTCGAGGAACTTCATGAGCTCGTCGAGGAAGAGGATCTTGTTGCCCTGCAAAGTCTTGAGCTCACGGATTTCAGCCGCTGTCATCGACTCGACCTTGCCTTCGCATCCGGTAAGCCTTGTGAATGTCTCGTCGTGATTGACAACGAGCTGGCCGTCCTTGGTCATTCTGATGTCGGTCTCGTAGCCACGCATTCCCTTCTCATAGCAGGCCTTGAAGGCTGGGAGGGTGTTCTCATCGAACTCGAAACGGCTCGCGCGGTGAGCGAAGAATGTGACTGTCTGGCTCTGTGCGAACATCGGGACAGACGCCGCTGAAAGGAAGAGAGCCAGCACTAATTTTGAGATTCTCATATTCAATTTTATTTTTTCAAATCGGCAAGCCTCCCATCGGAAAGCTTGCCGAAAACAATTCTATTATTATACCGTCAAGGCTTATACATCCTTGACAATCACACTAAAACTCGGAATAATCCGTGGTGAGCCTGTTGGTCTTGAACTCCATTGAGCCACCGTTCGGGAAGTTGTGCACAGCGCGGACCTCCCAGTTCTGCTCCTCGGAAGGATTGCCGGACTCAGGGGTGTAGTACCAGTAGTGGCTGGCTGTCGAGTTGCACCATGTGTCGGTGTTCTTTCCCTTGTCGTTATACCAGAACGCACAGATAGCCATGTTGGACATTCCAGCATTAGCTCTGGTAAAGTCCCCGACCTTCTGGCCGTTCTGCCAGAATTCAAGAGTCCAGTACGTGTCGTCATCATCGAACACCTCAGCCACGAAGCTGTTCTTGAACGCGGCGTTGGCCTTCAGTTTGATTGAGGAACTGATATTAAGGTTGGTGTACCAGTTGATCCAGTTCTTGGTCGTCTCAGGATTGTTCTCCGAACCGAATTCCTGGTTACCGTCATAGATTCTCATCTGATAACCGGCGTCACGGTTGGTCGGCTTGAGGATCCAGTCTGAGATCTTGTTGCCGTTGACCCTATAGATGTTGTATCCGTTAGGAGCGCCGGTCACATTGGAGTTGGAACTCCACCACGCGCCGCACGCGGCACCATGAATATGTTCGTAGATATCCTTGCCATTCACATCCTTATGGATATAGTTCTGCGTGTAATGTGTATGGCCGACCATGATGTGTGCCTCGGCGAAGGTGCTCAGCATTTTCATGACCTCGGCATAGTGTCCCTTGGAGTCATTGCTTCTGAGCGGCTGGTGAGTGCAGAAAAGGATGAGCTTAGACTCAGGGTTCTCGACATTGGCGATGTCCTGCCTGAGCCAATCCATCTGGGTGTCAGTCAGCTCATTGGTGTAGTTCCAAGTCTTGCTGTTAGGAGAGGAGTTTGACGAGAGTGTGCTGACAAGCACATTATCCATCACCACGATGTGTGTGTTGCCACGGTCAAACGAGTAGTCGGTCGGGCCGAAATGCTTGACATATTCCTCCATCGAGTTGTAGTCGTCCAATTCTCTGTTTCCTGAAGCCTTGACACGAGAGTTGTGGTCATGGTTTCCGGCGCTGTTGAAGATAGGAAGATACCTGCCACCAATGACAATGTTCTTCATGGTTCTGACCATAGGGTCGAACATATAGAAGGAATCAAATGTGATGTCACCCAATGTCAATGCATATACATTCGGAGAATAGGTTCCACTCTCCATAGTCCTGCGGATGTCCGGGATAGTCTCACCCAAGAATCTGGCCGCCTCGTTGATGACCTGGCACTGAGGGTCGCCAATCATAAGAATCGTGAAGTCAGTCTCCGGAGCGTCAAGCTTCTTGAGTTTGAAGTCACACCTGTAAGCCTTTCCCGGGGTCATTATGCCCGGGGAATAGAACATCGGAAGATGGTAAGTCTCGTCAAGCGGAATCTGGTACTCGGCCGGGACGGTCATATACACGTTACGAGACAGTTGGTTTCTCGTCATCTGATAGACTCCGTTCGCGTCTGTCTTGACAAACTGGTAGCCGTCTGTGACAGCGATTCCAGCAATTCCTTTACCGGATTTCTCATCTGTGATGACACCGGCAAGATCCACTCCTGTACCGAGAGCCGTTCCGTTGATACTGGTCTCGGTAAGCTCCGAAAGAACAGGATCCTTGGCGTCCCCTCCCACTGGAACAGTCTCCTCATTCTTGTCGCAGCCGGCAAGTACAGATGCCAGCAGCGCTGAGCAAATAAGATAAGTTATCTTTTTCATATTCATATTCATATTCAATTCAATTGTTAATTCCAACCGTAGTTCTGTCCGATCTTAGGATTAAGAGTCAGCGCCGTTGTCGGGATAGGGCGGCAGTACATCTTGTCTTCCCACTGGAGGTCGTACCTGTAAACAAGATAACCATCCTCGATGTACCAGTCGGTGTCCTTGGCTGTGGATTTGTTGGAAATCGGGTAGTTCGTGGTAGAGTTTGTATTTTCCTCGGAAACCTCTCTGTTGAATGTGTAAGTCTGACCTTCGAAATCCATGTCAGCGCCATCCCCGACATAGATACCCTTCCAGCCCATGTAGTCATGTCTGCGGGCGATCAAATCACCCTGGCCGTAACGATAGACATCCAGCTGACGAAGTCCGCCCTCAAATGTAAGTTCGGTGACTCTCTCACGACGGATCTCAAGGGCGATGTCAAGGTTCCCCTTGGTGTACATCGGGTGATTGAGATTCTTTGTATAGTAATCATAAAGCCATTCATCCCTTGAATAGTCACCGCTGCCAGGATAGATGTTAGCGATACCGGCGCGGGTACGAAGGGCACCTACAGTCTGGTTCCAAATGGTTTGATCCATCTCGCCAAGTTCGTTCTTAGCTTCGGCATAGTTCAGAAGGACTTCCGCATAACGGACAATCGGGAGGGAGTTCTCGTCAATGGAGTTCTGGAAATGTGTCTCATCCGGAACAGACCACTTTGTAAGCATATACCCGGTCTTGCAGAATGAGAAATCTATCTGCTCATTCGGCTGAGATGCATTGATAATCGCATGTCCCGGACCGAGAACAGTGGCGGCAAGACGTGGGTCACGTCCCTCGAATTCCTCGGTGATGAGTTTCCTGTCATCTCCGGCGGCCACATCGATAGGCTTTCCGTCCGTTGTCATGAACATATCCACAAGATCCTTTGTTCCAGAGTATTGCTGTCCCAGAGTGGATGAGTGGAAATATCTTGTGAGACTATGGCGGACATTAAGTTCCCCGCTGTATGAACGTCCCCAGATGACTTCATCCTTCTGGAGCGCGCTGCTCAGGAAGAGAGAAGGATAATCCTTCACGAGAGAGAAGCCGCCCTGATCCATGACTGTCTTCGCACAGCTCGCCGCAAGCCTGAGGAGATCGTCAACGGTCTCATATTCATTGGTCCAAGGCTTTCCGGTTGCCGGATTGTTCGGCACGTTCATCCTGAAAGTGGCCTCGTAAAGGAAGTATCTTGAGGCAAGCGCGTTGACCACGAACTTGTCGATGCGGACACGTCCGTCAGTGTGGAACTTGCCGGCCATGCAGTTCGTGGCGGCGAACTCCAGATCTTCCCTTATCTTATGGAATACATATTCCCTGTCATCCCTGGGACCGTACAGAATTGTGGTGTCGTTAGGCTGAAGATACTTGTCAACCCATGGCACATTGGAGAATGAGTTCACCTTCGACACATATTTCATGGCTCTCCAGAAACGGGCCACACCTTCGTAGTGGTTGTAGATGTCCTCACTAACGTTGGTTTTGGCCTTGTCCATCCTGCTGAGCATATAATTCACTCTTCTAAGGAAGCTCCAGTCACCATTGGCCCATCCTGTCTGTTTGGATGAGTCCCAGTTAGCGGACGGACGATAGAAGTCACTGCTGGTCTTCGTCGCGATAAGGTCATTGTAGGCATCTCCGCCGGTGGTTTCGGAATAGTTCGGAAGCCAGGATTGTATCATACCGTTGGCGTACATCTCCAGCTCCGACTCACTTGCAAAGTAAGACTCCGCGCTGAACTTGTTGATCGGCTCTCTGGTAAGGAAACCTTCACAAGAGACCAACCCGGACAACATCAGTGTGCCTGTCAGTAAATATATTATTTTTTTCATCATTATCTACGTGTTTATTAGAATGTTAAACCGACACCGAATGTAATGGTTCTGAGCATAGGGTATGACATACCGTCACCGATACCACTCAGACCGATGTTCGAGGTACTGTCGAAGTCCGAGTCACCGACACCGATGCCTTCAGGGTCAAACATATCCGTGTGCTTGAACATAGGAGACCAGGTCCAGAGGTTTTCCATCGAGCAGTAAACCCTTAATCCCTGGATATTGGCCTTTTCAAGCATCTTCTTAGGGAATGAGTAATCCACCGTGAGGTTCTTCAGACGGATGTAAGCCGCGTTCTGAAGATAGGGGTCATTCTCCACAGTCAGAGGGCCGACGTTACGGTTGGCGCTATAGCCGACTCGTCTTGACCAGTAAGGATTCTTGTCGTAGTTTGTCACAACCCAGTTCTCTGTGCTGTAGTCAATCTGAGCATAGTTGTCTCCGGTCTGTGTCTTCATCAAGTAACCACTGTAAGGCCTGTTGTACTGACCCCAGAAGTAAGCCGTCTCGACCATAGGATACCAGTCACGCTTGCCGACACCCTGGAAGAACATCGACAGACCTATGCCGTTCCACTTGAAATCAAGGTTGATACCGTACTGATAACGAGGTGTTGTGTTACCGATCCTGTCAAGGTCGCCCCAATCGTCAAGCGTACCCTTGCCGTAGTCGATCTTACCGTCACCATTGAGGTCAAGGAACTTGAGGTCTCCGGCGTAGGCGCGGAAGTTTGATCCATTCTTGTGGTAGGAATCCGTGGCCCAGGCATTAGCTTCCTTATTTGAGCGGAATATTCCGTCTGTGCGGAATCCCCAGATCTCACCAAGTTCCTTGCCGGTGTAGTAGTCAAGGATGTCACCGGAAGTGGAGGTGTATTCATCAACCCAGGTTCTGGTGTCCCAAATGCTTCCCTTTATGCTGTAATTGAAGTCCTTTCCCGCAAGTTTGAATGAATCTCTCCATGACAGGGTCGCCTCCCAACCTTTGGTCTGCAAGGCGGCGAAATTACCCTTAGGAGCACTGGCACCGTAAATCTGCGGCAACTCGTATCCCACGGTGATAAGGTCAGTGGTGTTCCTTACATAATAGTCACCCGAGAACGAGAGTCTGCTCTTGAGTATGTCAAAATCCAAGCCGACATCGTAGGTGGTCACAGTCTCCCAGGTAAGAGTTGAAGGAACCACATCAGGGTTCTTGGTGTAGTTCACATATCCACCATCGAAGATAACGCTTGACTTGCTGATTCCCATCGTCTCAAGGAAAGAGTACGGAGAGATTGTACCGTTGCCGAGGGAACCGTAGTTGGCGCGCAGCTTGAGGTTCTCCATCCAGCCCTTCGACCATTTCATCCAAGGTTCCTCAGACACACGCCATCCGATTGAGAATGACGGGAACAGACCCCACTGAGAATTTGACGGGAATTTTGAGGATCCGTCATAACGGGCGGAGGCCTCGAAAATATACCTTCTGAGGAAGGTGTAGTTGGCACGGCCGAAGAAACCGATTATTCCATAACTGCTGTCGTTCTGCTCGACCTTCATCTCGCCGTCAAACAACTCGAACGAGTTATACATTTCAGGGATGAGCATTCCCAACCTTTGCAGGTAATTCCTGTCATACCTGTAGTCTTCAAGGTTCCATCCGCCGACTACATTCAAGTCATGCTTCTCATTCAGTTTCGGAGTCCATGTGAGAACCGCGTTGGCTGTGATGTAGTCCGTGTCATAGGTCCAACGGCTCTTGTAGGAACCGGCCTGGGTGACATATTCTGTAACGACACCAGGCTTCGCGTAGAATGTCAACGGAGCGCGGTAACGCTCTCTCCAGCGTCGGGTAGCCTTGTAGGAGAAATCGCCGCGTACCTTAAGCACTTCCGGAATGATGTCGATTGTGGCTCCAAGAGTGGTGTTCAAGACAAGGTTCGAGTCATCCTGACCGGTGTTTCCCTCAAAGAAAGAGGCGTAAGCCGTCTTCACACCCGAAAGCGACCAGGTGCCGTCCTCGTTGTAAGGCACAAACACAGGCTGGCCGTGCTGGTCAATCTGGTGTCCGATGGCGGAAGTGTTGGAGAACATAGGCTGGTTGGACTTGCTGCGGAACACCGAAGTGTTGTTGTCGATCGCCAACCACTTGTTGATCTGAAGCTTGGCCTTGGCGCGGATGTTGAACGTGTTATAGTTCTCGTCTCCGATCTTGTAGATTCCACCCTGATTGAAATACCTTCCGGTAAGGTTGTAAGTGAGTTTCTTTGTCGAGCCCCTGACACCGATGTCATGGGTAGTCGCGGTCGTGTAGTCTTTATAAACGTGATCAAGCCAGTTGTAGCTTCCGAAATAGAGGTACTGACCCGCACTTCCGACTCCACCGTAGATCGAATCATACCCGGCATTCCTCAAAGCCCTGAAGGTGTCAAGGTAGGTTGTGCCGGACATCGCGATGTTGTTGGTGTTCATTGTTGTCGGCACCTTTCCGGAAGATCCCGGCACACGGGTGTCATTGCCATAGAACTCATAGAACGCATCTGTCCACTCCAGACCATCGGTGACGATGTTGTCCTCCCACTTCACAATTCGGCTGTTGAGCGAGAACGCTCCGTTGTAGGTGACGGTGATCTTGTCGGTGTCGGCATTCTTTGTCGTCACGAGGATAACTCCGTAGGCGGCACGGGCTCCATAGATGGCTGCGGAAGAAGCGTCCTTCAGCACGGCTACAGTCTCGATGTCCGCAGGGTTGACCTGTGAGAGGCTACCCTCGACTCCATCGATCAGGACCAAGGCAGACCCCTCGTTTCCGATGGAGTGCTTTGAACCCGCGGCACTGCTGCTGAAGTTCTTACGGGTGTTGTATGACGTTCCGTTGCCTCGGATGTAGATGCTTCCCGAGTGCGTGGCCTTACCATCGGTCTGTACAATGTTGAGACCGGCGATCTGTCCCTGAAGGGAGCGGGTCACGTTAGCGTTCGGACGGTCGCCGATGGCTTCACCGTCAAGGTTCTCCACCGAGCCTACGAGCTGGGTCTTCTTCAAAGTACCGTAACCCACGACAACCGTAGCCTCAAGCATCTGGTTGTCTTCCTCAAGCAGGAAATCGATTTTCGATCTCTGGCCGACTGTCATCTTCTGGTCCTTGTAACCGATGATCTGGCATACGAGAACATCCTCAGGCTTTGCCTGGATGGAATATTTTCCATCAATGTCCGTCGAGACTCCATTGGTGGTCCCTTTGACCATCACTGTAGCCGCGATAAGCGGTTCGTTGGTCACCGCATCCTTGACCACTCCAGACACCGTGACCGTCTGGGCGGCCACATTGAACGCGCTGAAGAGTGCCACCTGGATGGAGATGACAACAAACAGTATTTTCTTGTAAAGTTCCATAATGTTTTCCAAAAGATTTACTTCTCTCAAAAGATTTGATTGAATGTTGCTTGCTGTGGATTTGCACTGAACCATCTCTTTCCGGACAATCTCTTTGGAACGCTGATGCGGGAGTTGTTATCAACTTATGGTGTCATATATTATGTATTTTTGTCAAACTGGTAGTTTAATAAAAAAAAGCAGATGGCGGCAACTCCAAAATAACTTTGGGATACGCCAAATGCTGATCCTAAATCGGTACAAATTTAAGAAATGTTTTTCATAATCCATCCATTTTATTCCGGAAACTTCCCCTATCATCCCTTATTCACCGATTTCATCATAAACATATTCATCAAACTACCAGTTTTATTATTTCAGGAAAGCGCAAAACGTTGCAATTCTTAAAAGTATTTACTAATTTTGCGGCTGGATTTGCATCTGGAGTCAGTATCTGGATTCGTAAAAATATTTCTGATGCGCAACGGGGAGTATTCGTAATAATCTCTGTTATTTTATTTTTTATCTCTTTTCTTACATCCGACAACGTAATATTTCTGATGTAACGCAAGTTTGATTACACGTTTAACGAATCAGATGAATTTAAAAGTATGAAATCTATCAAGTTTATAGTCGGCGCTCTCGCCGGGGCAGCCCTTCTCCTCACCGCTTGTCAGGAGGAGATCCCCGCTGGCGAGGACCAGTCAAAACCGGTGCCTGGTGACTTCCGCTACGACGCGGAGAACAGCACAGCCGACACCCTTGCTTTCCGCTGGAACGCAGGGCAGACCGTCGCCGCCGGCGCGACATCCTACAGCATTGAAGTGTGCGACGATCCGAATGACGCCGTGAATATGTACGATGACGTCATCCAGACCATCAAAGCGTCAGCCGTCGGCGCTGACGGCGTGGCAAGAGCCACTTTCACAAAAGGTATCAGCGAATATACCGAGAAATATGTCCGCCTCCGTGTCAACTACGGATCGGTCTTCACCCCATGGATATTCGCTACGGACTCAGAGGGCCAGCCGGCCGTGTTCGTGACCGGCCACGGAATCAAGGATCTCAAGAAGCCTTCCGTCGAGAACATAGAACTTTCCGACTGTCCTGAGAACGGTACGGAGTTTACTGTGAAGGCAGACCTTTCAGCCGTGGCGTCCGCCAGCAGGCTTATCGTCCTGCTTGTAGACTACACTACCCAGAAGGCGTTGGTTACAGAAGTGATCGATCCGTCAGCCACAACAGTTTTCGAGCGGACATACAAAGACCTCACCAACGGCAAGTTGTATCAGGTGAAGATGCTCGCCGAATATGATGTCACCGGTGAGGCCACCCATGTGGCCGAATGGACTCTGGCCGAGGGTGATGCCATCAATGATGAGGGAGAGACCGTGAAGTCAGGAGTCATCCAGTGCGGAAAGGGATTTGTATTCATCAATGGAGTCCCTCCGACAGTAAGACTCGCTTCAAAACTCTCCGGACAGCTCGTTTTCGAGTGGTCAGAGTACGGATTCGACAACATCGCGAAAGATGCGGCGATTCCTGTGAAAGTCGCATTGTACAAAGACAAGGATTGCAAGGAACTTGTCTATGGATGGACAATCTCTAAATATGATATATCCGGAAGACAACCTAAGATAGCGTTCTCCAATCTTGAGCCTAACACCAAGTACTGGTTCACATGCCAGGACACCGAGTCGGGCCTCATTTCCGACGCGTTGGAAGCCCAGACAGCCAATTTCGACATCGTGACGGTCGGGACAAACAAGATCAAGGCTGGTGAATATGCCATCTCGGAGAACTTCAGCGAGCTTTACTTCGGTGGTTATTCCATGGACTTCTCCCCTTCTCCGTCGAACAACGGCGTGGCGAACTCACATCCGGAGGTCGGGACATGGGACAGTGCCACACTTGGATGGAAAGACAGCAACCACGGCTTCTTCAACACATTCGGAAAGCAGGGCGGTGTACAGCCTACCCGTTTCAAGGATTGGGGTGTTGTTCATGAAACTGGTCTTGGAGACCTTTGCATCCGTACAGGTATGTTCCAGATGGGAGCTTCTTCAAGCATTCCTATCTTGTTCACACCTGAACTCACCAACCTCGAAGGACTTGCTACCGTAACCCTTACTTTCTCCGCTTCTTCAATGTGGGATAAAGGTGCGATTAAAGAGGCTTCCGCTTCCGACTTCCAGAGTATTGCGATTTACACCGCCACTGGCGGACAGACAGACAAGTCAAAGTCCACGAACTATGGAACCCTTAAAGATGCCACCATCAAGGAAGTAGGTGTTGTTAACCGTCCTGCGACAGACGTCAAGACCCCTACCTGGGAAACCAAGACAGTCACAATCAGGAACGTGTCCCCAGGATCCCGTATCGGCGTCGGCGCCGTCCGCGGCAAGAGCGGCAACCAGCGTTGGCTCCTCAACTCATTCCAGGTAAAAGTCATGTCCTATGGTGTTCCTACACTGACGACGCCTGTTCTTAAGAGCAAGGAAATCAGCAAGACAAAGGCTTCTTTCGTGTTCGAGTCTCAGGAAATGGCCCAAGGTTACAGACTTGGCTACAAGGTCAGCGGAAATGATGACTACAAATACATTGAACAGGAAAGCCCAGAGTTCAACCTCAGCGGTCTTTCGGTCAATACCCAATATATCATCAAAGTTGTGGCCGTGGCCGGAGAGTACGAATCCAAAGATCCTTATTATCTGGAGTTCAAGACGGAAAGTGTGAACTACACATACCCTATGACAATCTCAAACAACGAAGAATTCCTCGATTGGATGGCCTATGGTGCGGAATTCACATCGCCTTCTGATGGGATCACGCTGGCGGCGGATCTTGATCTCAAGGGTGTCGAGGTTCCATCCGTTGCAGAGTTCGGGGGTATTCTCAACGGTAACGGCAAGGTAATCAGGAACTGGACTTCCAACCACGCTCTGTTCAACAAGGTCACCGGAACCGTGAAGGATCTCACAATCGATGCAAGCTGCGTCTTTACGCCAACATCTTCTGTGTTCGCACCTGTCACACTGAACAACGCCGGAACCCTCAGCAATGTCCACAACAAGGCAAATGTGGAATATTCCGCAAGTTCGTTTGAGGAAGCAGTGAATATCGCGGGAATCGCCGCTAAGTCAACCGGCGAGATCAAAGGTTGCTCCAACTCTGGTTCAATCTCCGCAAAAACCTCAGGTTCGATAAAGGGAGCAGCTGTCGCTGGTGTCGCTGGTTACCTCTCAGGACAGATGTCGGAGAGTTCCAACACTGGTGCGATAACCGTCAGCGGCAAATTCATTGCCGGATCATCTTCAATCGGTGGGAAGGACGTTGTCCCTTGCATCGGAGGTCTTGTCGGCCTTGGAGGCAATGGGTCAAAGATTGAGAACAGCAACAACAACGGAAACGTCTCATTCACGATCAGCGCGATGGAAAACGCCACCGCCACGCAGCAGAGAATCAGTGTGGCCGGTATTGCCGGTGCCCCGGAGGGTGACATCACCAAATGTAACAACTATGGTGAAGTTTACACCAAATTGGCAACAAGCAACGGAGCTGAATCGACTATCAACTATATCGCCATCGTAGGAGGTATCTCCGGAGGAGACTTCTTTGCGGCTGGAAACAATGTCACCAACATCAAAGATTGCGTCAATGAAGGCAAGGTAACACTGTTCAACGATTCTGCAAAGGCAAACAGCGCTCTGGGCGGTATTGTTGGATGGCCTGGCGTGGAAGGCACACAGAGCATCTACACAACAAACTGCGTCAACAAAGGCACTGTTACATTCGCAGGAAAGGGCAAATGCCGTGTCGGTGGAGTACAAGGCGGAACCGGACACATGGACGGATGCACCAATGAAGGCGCGGTCGTCCTCGAATCAGGCAACACAGGCTCTGTATTAGGCAGTCTCTGCGGTTTCCACTCACAAGGACATGTGATCAAAAACTGCAAGGCTCTTGGTTCTGTTACCGCCAAGAGCACTGTTGCCGGAATCGGTGGCCTTATCGGTAATATCGGAAACGCCGCTCACAACACTGGAAATGGTTGTGTTGTAAAATGCACCATCACAGGAGGCACAGCCAAGACTTCTGGATTAATTATAGGTCTGTTCAACGGAAACTCCAAAGTCATCAAGCTCGGTACTGCCGCAGATCCTATCAAGGTATCAGGAACAGTCAACGGCACAACCGTCACTGCGGACAACTACAACAGTTATCTAAACGGATCAACGTAATTCAAGGCCGAGAACCATGTGCTGACAGCGGTTTACGGAGAATAATCTTTGTCCTGAATATTTTTATAAGGGAATGGCCGAATGGCCATTCCCTTTTCTTTTTTGCAATCAGCATCGGCTATAGTGTCGCCTACCGTGCCATCATTGCCGGTACGCTTCAACAAGCTCAACTACCAAAGCCACATGAGCACAAGGCACTCTGAAATAGGCCAAATGCCACTTCAAGGACTGGTGAATATGACAAATCACGATTCTGGCGAGCACCTCCGTTTGCAGAACCTTCCACCGCCTTCCCGGCAGCGTTCCGCAATTCTCTGAATATCACGAAGTGGAGCACCACCGTATGGCTCAAAACAAGTTACGAAATGATTCAGGTAATCCCAGAGGGCAGGATTTGCGAACATATTCACACCTGGAACACCACCTCACTTGCCATCAAGCCGACAGCGTTCCAGGTGCGTATGGTTTCTCGCACCTGGAAGTCCGGAACACCAATAGAACGCTCTGTGCCGCAGCCGCCGACTCTTAGGTGTGAGAATATCTCCGCACCTGGGACACCAACTCGCAGACCGTCAAATAGATGATATTCCAGGTGCACGTGGCCTCTCGCACCTGGAAGAGCGGCCTCCAATTGTTTTACAGGACAGAAAATGTACGGCAGAAGTTCTTTCTATGCACCGAATATACCGAGCCATACCGTTGGTACAGGAAGCGCACTTCTGGTGTACCAAATGAACTAAGAGGCTGAGGCAACATCCCTGATTCTCGTTCACCAACATTGCCGTGTGGCGAGACATTGATGGCAAGTGGTACGTCTTCGACGCTCCGCAATTTATTCGTAAGCATTTGATAAAGTACGACTGTCAGTTTGATTAAGTGGCATATAACTTTGCGCCACTAATACTAACTGACATGCTTACACGCGAACAAATCGAAGAGATCCAGGGCGAGGCCCGGGAGAAAGGGACAGCAATCAAGGCCCTGTTGAAATAGAAAGGCATTCCAGAGCACCAGTACTTCTGGTGGAAGCGGAAGTACGCCAGGGCAGAGGTTCCGGATGGGTTCCTGCCCATAGCTGGTGGCGGCCTGTGGACACCATTCAGGGAATAATCGATGATCCAAGACGCCGGCAGCAACGTCGCCTGCGACTATGTTCAAGTGGACGAAAGCACATTGCCGGTAATAGACAATGAAAAGCGCCGCGCGGTGAAGGGATATGTATGGAGTGTGGTGAACGTGATGACGGGAGACAGGTTCTTCTTCTATGAACATGGCTCCAGGAGCGCCCGCGTGGCCATGGGTCTGCTGAAGGACTTCACCGGAGCCATCCAGAGCGACGGTCACATCGTGTACGAACACTTCGAGGGGATGGAAGGGAAGAAGCTCCTTGGCTGCCGGGCCCACGCAAGGCGCAAGAACTATCTGTTCTGCGGTGACGACGACGCCGCACAGAGGGCAGCCGTGGTCTACTCCCTGCTTGCCACCTGCAAGGCACACGGCGTTAATGAACGGGCGTGGCTTGAGGATGTCCTGCGCCGGATCCAGGAATACGAACAGGCAGGGAAAGACTACGCAGACCTTCTTCCCGCAAACTGGCGCGCCTTGTCCGCAAAGTAACTCGAGCCAATATCACACTCCCATAAAAAGACTGCAACCGGCATCACACTGATGCAAGTTGCAGCCAAACTTTATCGACGCACGTACTTCCTCGAATGCTTACCGTTTCTTTACTGATTCTGAAGGACAAAAAAAGGCGGCTGCTGATATGCAGTCGCCCTTTTTAATATATTCAAAAAGAATTACTCTTTGAAAGCTTTGATACCAAAGAGTACCGCGCGGGTGTTGTTTCCAACGTTTGCGGCAGTGGTGATCTTTATGTCAAGATCCTCTGTCAAGGCTGTAGGAACGGTGAATGTGTAGTAGTCATCATCTGTCACAGTGATCTTGTAAGGAGACTGACCAGCCACTCCATCATTAGCCCTGATGCCTTGAGTGCCGAACGTCATCCCTAAACCAGAAAACTCCAATGTGGTGGCAGCACCTTTCCAAGCCAACGCATAGAACGATACTCTCTTGGAACCAGCTGGAACAGTGATTGTGAGATCGCCGGTCTTCCCCTTCGACGCTCCAAACTTAAGAACTTTCACATTTTCTTTGCCATTGATCGTCGCCACGTTATTATCATAGGCATTAGCCCCGAGTTTGTAGCTCAAATCAATGGAATACGAATTATCTCCAGGTTCTGGTTCCGGATCCACGCTGCCAGCCTCGTGGCTGACATAGTAGCCATTAACCATTTGAGCGGAGCCGTTGAATTCACCCCTCTTTCCAACAACTGTGAGGACATCACCAACTTTCAAGCCTATATTCTCAATGGCGGGACCACCTTCGGCCGCCTTCATTCGGAAGACGTACAAAGTAGTTCCCTCATCATCAGCGATCGTCAAGGTAGCGTTCTTGAAAGAAGCACTGATCTCCTTGATGTTGACAATCTTGCCCGTCACGATATATTCAACGTCCGAGACTTCCTTGGCAAGGAACTCCTTGATGGTGGCAGGAATATAGTGGACATGGCTCTCATAGACACCATTTACCATCTGGGCTGTGCCATTATACTCTCCTCTCTGACCGAGAACCGTAAGTTTGTCACCTACACCGATGGTCAAATCCGTAATCTTGCCACTGGCAGGCTTCATCCTATGAACAAGCACCGAGTTGCCAAGAGCATCGGCAACCGTGATGTCCGCATTGTTGTACTGTTCAGAGACAGAAATCTGTTTAACGGTTCCGGTAAGGCGGTACTGCGCCGGGCTGACCGCAGCCTTCAGGAACTCGCCCACCGTCACTTGAAGAATCGCGCCCTTCTGATCAATATTTGCCTGAGCGGAATTGACTGTGCCGCCTGAAGTGGTGTTGAATGTAAGAACGGTCGTACGGTCGCCCATAGCATTCGCGGCCGCGCTGAATGTAACGATGCTGCTGTTGCCGGAAGTCTCGATCGCGTTAACTGAAAGCCAGGACTTTGCCTCATCCGGAACAACAACGGATATGCCGTCCCCCTTGCAAGTCAAATGAACCTTGAACTGTCCGCCCTCAAGTGGAAGAGGCTCCTTGTACAATCCAAACTCGCCGGTCTCAGGCATCTTAACAGTAACGGAATCAACCTTGATGAGAGATTTCTTAAGGCTGACGAAAACGCCACCTTGGGCCATCTGAGGAGAACCTTTATAATCACCTCTCTGACCTTCAACAGTAAGGAAGTCGCCGACTTCCATTCCCAAGTCCTCTATCTTCTTTCCGGAAGGAGGCCCGAAACGATAACAGTAAACCGAATAGCCTTCATCATCCGAAATTGTAAGAGTGGCGTTCTTGTAAGACGCCGAGATATCCTCGATGCGAGTAATGGTTCCGGCAATGCGGTAAACTGTAGGACCGACCTCCGCCGCAAGAAATTCCTTCAACGGAGTAACTTCGAGTTCCACTTTCTTGGTCTGCTGAAGGACGTTGATAATCTGAGATTTGCCATCGCAAGTCAGATAAAGCATAGCCTCTTTCGTAGCGGTTGTCGCCTCGGCTTTGAAAGTAACCTCGGTCTCGCCGGCAACGCCTGTAGTCGGGGAAACCTTGACCCATTCAGGAATATCGCCGAACGACCAGTCGGATTTGGCATTTACAGTGATGGTCTGTAACCACCGGCCGCAGGAATCGCGACATAGGATGACGAAACCCTGACCTCGTCAAGATAGGTTTCGATGTCATCCTCGCAGCCAACCGCGAGAGTCAAAGCGGCCACAAGGGCGGTGAAAATATATTTAAGTTTCATATCGTTTTGACATTAAATTAGTTGAACATATACTTGATACCAATCGAAGCGTACCAGCATTGACCGATGGTGTGGTAAGGCACAAATGTCTCGGTGTTAGCATTGTAAGCCTTGGCGGTAGAGAATGTGGCATAGCCCTCATTGTCAACGCCTTCGTACTTGAGGATACGCCCCTCTCCGAGAGCCGGATTCATGTACTTGCTGACACCCCAGCTGGAGTTGAAGAGGTTAAGGATGTTCTTGACATCAAGGCTGAGCTGGAGAGTGTTGACACTCTTGCCGACATTAACCTTGAAATCGTGCTTGTAGCTGAAGTCAACCCTATGAACCCAAGGAGAATAAACGCTGTAAGCCTCAGCGTACTTGCCCTGACGCTTGCTCAGGTACTTGTCGTTGTGGACATAGTCCATGAAGCGGTCACGGTCATCATCGGAAACAAAACGGAACTCCTTGTTGGCAACCTCCGCGTCGGTAGGAACGTAGATTGCGTCGTAGTTGTAGCCGTCACCGTTGATGTCGTTGACAGTCATGTAAGAGTAGTTGTAACCTCCTCTCCAAGTCTCGTAGATGAAGCTGTAGTGGTTGCCGGACTTGTCACTGTGGGTAAGGGAAGCGACAACACGGTCAGGGGTCACGTACTGTGAATTGTGGAGACCCGGATCGTTAGGGCCGTTGACTGTAGCCATGTAGTTGAGCACTGAGGAAGCGTTTGAACCAGGCATACCGGTAAGTTCCTTGGAAACTGTGTGGGTGTAGGCAGCCATAATGTTGAGGCCCTGAACAGGAGTCGTGTTGATTGTCAGGTTGGCGGAATAGCCGTAACCCTTATTTGTGTTCTCAAGAACGTAAGCGGCAGGCATATTCTTGGTCTTACCATCCTTGTCGTAGGTAAGTTTGAAGTCCTGGTAGAGAGGACGGTTGTCAGCACCGTTGAATCTTGAGAATCCGTCGGTGTCCTTGACGCTCCAATCCCTGAGGCATACACCGTTTATGGTCTTGTTGAAGATTCCCTCAGCAGTGATAGTGAATGGGAATGAAGTAGGAAGAGAGTAGTCAAAAGCGATAGAGGTCTTCCAAACCTGAGGCATCTTGAACTTAGGATCGACAGCGGAAATCTCAGAAGGAGCTGTTCCATCCTCAGGCTTGATTGTGTCAGGATAGCCCATAGTAGAGGTGAGTTTGTCGTGAAGTTCCTGACGGGTCAGGATCTTGCCGGCGAACTGCTTCATGTCTGTAAGAGTTCCACCATTCTTGCCGGTCGCGTTAAGCTTGGCCTGGTACTGAACCATACCAGAGTTGGTAGGCATATTGGTAAAGAACACGAGAGGGAGACGTCCTGAGAAGAGACCTGTACCTCCACGAACCTTGAAGCTCTTGTCGCCGAACACATCCCAAGTGAAACCAACGCGAGGAGAAACAGTAAGGCTGCTGTTAGGCCACTTGCCGGTGTCGATATGCTTTCCGTTATAGTCAAGATCATAGATCGCCTGGTTCCTCATCAGGTCCTGATTGCTGAAGAAGAGACCGTCAAGACGAAGACCGTATGTGAGTTTGAAATTGTCAAGCATAGACCACTCGTCCTGAGCATAAACACCAAGCTTGTTGAAACGCACGCGGGCCGCAGGATTTGCTTCTCCGTCGTAACCATAGGTAAGGCAGACAACTGAAGGAGCGGCCTCGTTGAGGAAGTCGTCAAGGCTGTTGTAACGATAGTAACCGGTACCGTTTCTCATGTAAGAGTTGTCGGCCATCTGGTACTCGTAGCTTGCTCCGAAAGTGGCCTTGTGGTTACCGGCATAGTAGGTAAGGTCATCCTTTGCGGTGATGACGTTGTTATGCACACCGTTGTTCCATGTGAACAGCTCATAGCCAAGAGCCATGTAGGTGCTGGAGCCATCAGCGGCATTCTCGCCGTCCGGACTCTTCTTGCCACCGTCCATAATGTCTATGAAAGGGAAATCAGATGAATTAGTTCCACGGACATCGTCAAGCTGTGAATATGTGGCGAGGAACTGGTTGGAAAGCTTGTCGCTCAGACGGCTGTTCAAGTCGAGAGACCAAGTGTTCACAACATTGTCCATTGAATACATTGAGTTGGCGAAAGACATCGCATAAAGGGATGTACGGCCGTAGGCGGAACGAGGACCACCGTCCATCGAAGATGCGTTAGGAGACATCCAGCTTCTGTTCAAAGTGTGGTTGTAACGCAGGGCGAGGTGATGGTTGTCATTGATGTTCCAGTCGATGCGGGCAAGAATCTTTCTGTTGCTCTCATCAGCAGGGAAATTTGTGTACGAACCTGTGTTGTAACCGTATTTGTCCTTTACAAAGTCAGAAACCTTCTGAAGATCCTCCAAAGTGGTACGTGAAAGATAGGCGTTTGAATTACCTATGCCATCCTCGGAACCTCTCCAACGGTTGGCAACGGTAGGAGTCTTGGCATATTCATAGTTCACGAAGAAGAAGAGTTTGTTCTTGATGATCGGGCCTCCGAATGTCATACCGTAGATGGTGTTGCGGTCCTTGTCGCGCGCGCCGGAGATTGTCTCGCTCTCAACGGCATCACCACGCATGTTCTCGTTGCGATGGTAAACGTAGGCGGATCCCTTGAAGGTGTTGGTACCGGACTTGGTGATGGCGTTCACACCGCCACCGATGAAGTTGGTCTGACGTACATCAAAAGGAGAAATCACAACCTGCATTTCCTCAATCGCATCGATAGAGATAGGAGAACCACCTCCAGGAAGCTTCTCTGTAAGACCAAAGTTATTGTTGAAGTTCGCACCGTCAACGGTGAAGTTGGCTGTACGTCCGTCCGCTCCGGCGAATGCCATTCCGTTTCCACCATAAGGGGAAAGCCTTGTGACATCAGAGATGCTTCTGCTGACAGTAGGCAGAGCGGTGATCTGGGCGTTGTTGATGTTGGTGGCGGCGCCAGTCTTCTCTACGGCGAACTTAGAGTTGGCGGTGGAGACAACAACAGCCTCGGAAAGCATCTGGGTGTCATCGTTCAGCTTGGCGTTGAGGTTGTAGGCCTCGGCGAGCTGGAGGGTGACATCCGTGAAGGTCACGGCCTGATAGCCAAGGCAGCTTACCTCAACTTTGTAAGGACCACCTGAACGCATACCGTTGATCGCGTAGCGACCTTCGGCGTTGACAACAGCGTAGTACTGTGTACCTGACGGGATGTGAACCGCGACCACGGCGGCTCCAGGAACAGCGGCTCCATTGGCGTCAGTCACCTTACCGTTCAAAGAGGACGTGGTCACCTGCGCGAATGCCGTGATTCCGACAAGGACTGCAACTAATGCGGCAAATCCCTTTTTGAGTAATTGAACCATAGATTTGTTAATAAAATAAAGTATTGAATTAATCTTTTCAGCTCAAACCATTCAACTTGCGAATTTAACACTTTTTCTTCGGTTCAGAAAATTTAATTCAGTTACAAATCAATTACAGTTGAAAAGTATAACATTTTACGCGAAAAACTATCTTGGCGGATATTTTGAATATTCCCGAAAAAGTGATACCTTTGCATCCGGAAATGTGGAGAGATTTGCCTGCTTGCAACCACACTAAAAAATGCTAAAAAATTTCATATTGTGTTTTTGGTGTCGCTCCACGTATTCCGCATACGTTGGAGTTTTTTGTTTTCGCCTGCCGCGCTGAAATGCGACGTTTGAAATAATGGCCGAAGAATTTGGCCCATTATGGCGAAATGACTGAAATTATAAATATAACACATTATGAATTACTTATTTACAAGCGAATCAGTTTCCGAGGGACATCCTGACAAGGTGGCGGATCAGATCTCGGACGCGATTCTGGACGAGTTCCTCAGCCAGGATCCGGAGTCAAAAGTGGCCTGCGAGACATTCTGCTCGACGGGTTTGGTGGTAATCGGCGGCGAGGTGCGCTCGGACGAGGCGTACGTTGACGTCCAGAAGGTTGTGCGCGGCGTGATCAACCGCATCGGCTACAACAAGGCCGAATATATGTTCGATGGCAACTCGTGCGGAGTCCTTTCCGAAATCCACGAGCAGAGCCAGGACATCAACCGCGGCGTGGTGCGCGAGAACCCTGAAGACCAGGGAGCCGGCGACCAGGGAATGATGTTCGGCTACGCCTGCAAGGACACGGAGGACTATATGCCGCTCCCGCTCTACCTCTCCCAGATCGCACTTCAGGTGCTGGCGGACATCCGTCACAACACTCCGGAGCTGATGCCTTACCTGAGGCCAGACTCCAAGTCCCAGTTCACCATTGAATATGACGAGTCACACCACCCGGTGCGTGTCCACACAATCGTCATCTCGACCCAGCACGATGACTTCGTGGCAGAGGAACTCGGGAATATCACATATTCGGAGGCGGTCCGCCAGTTCGGTCAGGACAAGGTCGATCAGGCGATGCACGACAAGATTGAGGCGGATGTCAGGAATATCCTCCTGCCTAAGTTAAAGGCGGCCCTCAACCCTCAGACGGCCGCCCTGTTCAAGGACGATTTCATCCTGCATGTCAATCCGACCGGCAAGTTCGTGATCGGTGGCCCTGCGGGAGACACCGGCCTCACCGGCAGGAAGATCATCGTGGACACCTACGGTGGAAAGGGCGCGCACGGCGGCGGAGCGTTCTCCGGCAAGGACCCGAGCAAGGTTGACCGTTCGGCTGCCTACGCGGCAAGGCACATAGCAAAGAATATGGTCGCCGCTGGTGTCGCTGACGAAATGCTTGTCCAGGTCGCCTACGCCATCGGTGTGGCAAGGCCGGTGAGCGTCTTCGTGGACACCTA
>OJMO01000764.1_pt1 | contig 22101 bp, 15 predicted proteins | sample 1597241 | NCBI WGS metagenome assembly OJMO01 (sample SAMEA2452129, study PRJEB22498) | human gut metagenome | biome: human feces; feature: human gut; material: feces | place: Australia | collected 2012 | reverse complement strand
CTAAGTACACTTATGGTGTATTAGAGCGTCAGTTCCGTAATATGTTTGATAAGGCTGCTAAGGCTGATGGTATTACTGGTGAGGTTCTTCTTCAGAATCTCGAGTGCCGTCTTGATAACGTTGTATTCCGTCTTGGTATCGCTCCAACACGTGCTGCTGCGCGTCAGTTGGTTGGTCACAAGCACATCGTTGTTGATGGTAAGGTAGTTAATATCCCTTCATTTGCAGTTAAGCCTGGTATGGTTGTTGGTGTTCGTGAGAAGTCTAAGTCTCTCGAGGTTATCGAAGCAGCTCTTGCAGGTTTCAATCATAGCAAGTACCCATGGATTGAGTGGGACGATAATTCAAAGAGCGGTAAGTTCTTGCACAAGCCAGAGCGTGCCGACATTCCAGAGAATATTAAGGAGCAGTTAATCGTTGAGTTGTACTCTAAATAAATCATTACATTAATGGCGATATTAGCATTTCAAAAACCTGATAAAGTAGTAATGTTAGAGGCTGATAACCAGTTCGGAAAGTTTGAATTCCGTCCTTTGGAGCCTGGCTTCGGTGTTACCATTGGTAACGCCCTGCGCCGCATTCTCCTTTCATCATTGGAGGGTTATGCTGTTAACACGATCCGCATTGCGGGTGTTGAGCATGAGTTCTCTTCAGTTCCTGGTGTAAAGGAAGATGTTACTAACATTATCTTGAATCTCAAACAAGTTCGATTCAAGCAAGTAGTAGAAGAATTCGAGAATGAGAAAGTTAGTATCACCGTTGAGAATTCTACAGAATTCAAAGCAGGTGATATCGGTAAGTATCTGACTGGATTTGAAGTGTTAAACCCTGATTTGGTGATTTGTCATTTAGATGCCAAAGCTTCGATGCAGATCGATTTGACTATTAATAAGGGACGCGGTTATGTTCCTGCTGATGAGAATCGTCAATTCTGCACTGACGTTAACGTTCTCCCAATCGATTCCATCTACACCCCTATCCGTAATGTAAAGTACGCTGTAGAACCATATCGTGTTGAGCAAAAGACCGACTATGATAAGCTCGTACTTGAAATTACAACAGATGGTTCCATTAGTCCAAAGGATGCACTGAAAGAGGCTGCGAAGATTCTTATTTATCACTTCATGCTCTTCTCTGATGAGAAGATTACTCTTGAGACTCAGGATCAGGAGAGCAATCAGGAGTTTGATGAAGAGGTTCTTCATATGCGCCAGTTGCTTAAGACTCGTCTCGTAGACATGAATCTTAGTGTTCGTGCCCTCAACTGCTTGAAGGCAGCTGATGTTGAGACTCTTGGTGATTTGGTTCAGTTTAACAAGACTGACCTCTTGAAGTTCCGCAACTTTGGTAAGAAATCGCTCTCAGAGCTTGATGATTTGCTCGAGAGTCTGAATCTGTCTTTTGGAACTGATATTTCAAAGTATAAATTAGACAAGGAATCTTAAAGGTTCGTAGTCCAAAAAGCAAAAACAAAAAATGAGACATAATAAGAAATTCAACCATTTAGGTCGTACTGCTTCTCATCGTAACGCGATGTTGGCTAACATGGCTTCATCACTTATCTTGAGCGAGCACAAAAGAATCACTACGACCCTCGCAAAGGCAAAGGCTCTTAAGAAGTATGTTGAGCCATTGATTACTCGTTCTAAGAACGATACAACAACTTCACGTCGTGTAGTTTTCCGTTATCTTCAGAATAAGTATGCTGTTAAGGCTCTCTTCGGTGAGGTAGCTGAGAAGGTAGCTAACCGTCCAGGTGGTTACACTCGCGTAATCAAGTTGGGTACCCGTCAGGGTGATGCAGCTGAGATTGCTTTCATCGAGCTCGTTGACTTTGATGAGAATATGGCTAAGACTCAGAAGGCTGCTGCTAAGAAGACTCGTCGTAGTCGTAAGGCAACAAAGGCTGAAGATGCTCCTGTAGCTGAGACTGAGGCTCCTGCAACTGAGGAGGCTCCAAAGGCTGAATAATTTTCAATCATCTCAGATAAATTTAGCGTCCTTGTCTTGACAAGGGCGCTTTTTTTGTCCCTTTTTCAAAACTATCTGCTCTTTTAGGGTTTTTCCTAATCATTATTAGGGATTTTTTTGTTTTTATTCTTTTAGTTCTTTGTATCTTTGCAGCAGAAATTTAAAGCTTAATGAAGATGAAAAAGATTATGCTTTTTGTAGCTTGCTCTTCTTTGCTGTTGAGTAGCTGCGATACTTATACGGGAAGTGGTGCTTATGCTGGTGCCACATTTGGTTCTATTCTTGGTTCTGCTATCGGTGGCTTGTCTGGTGGTCCTAGAGGTTCTGATATGGGTACTATTATCGGCATGGCTGGCGGTGCTGCAGTTGGAGCGGCAATTGGTAGTCAGGCTGACCAGAAATCCCAGCAGCAAAGAGAATCTGTTTATCGGGATAGATCACACCGTGATCATCATTCTTATCAGGATGGAGTTTATCAGCAATCTTCACCTGTTTATTCCAATGACGAAATCTTTGATTCAACTAATTCGAGTGATGATAGGATTTATGATTTCAATGATAGGGATTATACTGGAAGTTACAGTGCTCAGCAGCCTGTTGCCACTATTCCTAGTTCTACACTGGAAGAACTTGGTCAGAATTATGCTTATTCATCTTCTTTGGAAATCATGAATGCTCGTTTTGTTGATTCAAATGAGGACAATACTTTGAATCGGAATGAAACAGCCAAGGTTATTTTTGAAATCCGAAATAACGGAGCTCACACGTTGTATGATGTAGTTCCAACCGTTATTGAGACTACCGGCAATAAGCATATTTTCATATCTCCAAGTGTTCATGTAGAAAGTATTGCTCCTGGTCATGTGATTCGCTATACAGCAATGGTCAAGGCTGATAATCGTTTGAAAAATGGTACAGCTTGTTTCTGTGTTTCTGTGATACAAGGCGGTAAGACGATTTCCAAGGTTAATCAGTTTGATATTCCGACTAAATCCAGATAAGATTCCGGTAAGATCATGAATTTGTATGATAGTATCTTATTTTAGGATTCTGTTATATATAAAAAGGTAAAGGCGAGAATCAATGATGATTCTCGCCTTTACTTTTTGCTATATCTGTATTGTGCTTTTTTAGATCTGCCTTGGTTACTCTTTGCTTTTATGGTGCTCTGTTTTATTTATTACCTTTGAAGTGATTTTATTTGTTTCTTTTTTACTGCTGTGATGTTTTACCTTATTCCTGTCAGTAGTTCCCCACTTGTTTGGAAATTCATATTCCGTTTCAGCCACTTCGAAATCAATCTTAGGCAATTTTGTGTCCTCTGGCTTGTAAGGAATCGGGTTTTCCACCATTTCAACTTTTACGGTTGCTACACCTTGTGCTATCATACCAATTTCTTTTGCAGCCTTCCATGATAGGTCAATGATTCTGCCTCTTCCAAACGGCCCTCTGTCGATGACTTTTACGATAGTACTCTTGCCATTGCTAAGGTTTGTAACCTTGAGGTGCGTTCCGAAGGGATAAAACCGATGTGCACATGTTAAACTGTCATGATGTATTCTCTGGCCGCTTGCAGAACGGGCACCTGTTGCTCTTTTAGAGTAATATGATGCCTTGCCGTGCTGGTGCTTTTGTCCGTAGCATGGAACCAGGCTGAATATAGCCAAGATGGCTGTGATGAAAGATTTTGTGACCATATCTTCTTATTTTATAGCGCAAATATAAAAAAAAATGCTGAAAGATGCAAGTAAATCTCAGAAAATCAGTATCTTTGCACAAACTTTAACTTCATTTATGGAAAATAATATACCTCAGGAGTGGAATAAATTCTACTTGAAAGACGTATCGTTTGTGAATCTGATGATGCGCCGTATCTACAATGTACTGATTGTAGCCAATCCTTACGATGCGTTCATGCTTGAAGATGATGGACGTATCGAAGAGAAGATATATAATGAATATATGGAGCTGGGTCTCCGCTATCCGCCTACCTTTACTCAGGTTTCTACTACCGAAGAGGCTGCTGCTGTGCTGCGTTCTACCGTCATTGATCTGGTGATTTGCATGCCTGGTAATGCTGATAATGATGCCTTCGACGTAGCGCGCGACATCAAGGGTAAGTTTCCCAATATCCATTGTGTTGTTCTTACGCCTTTCTCTCATGGTATTACCAAGCGTATGCAGAATGAAGACTTGAGTATCTTCGATTATGTCTTCTGCTGGCTTGGCAACACCAATCTTATTCTTTCTATCATCAAGCTGATAGAGGATAAGATGAATCTTGAACATGACATACAGGAAGCAGGCGTTCAGATGATTCTCCTGGTAGAAGATTCTATCCGTTTCTATAGTTCTATATTGCCTAATCTCTATAATTATATATTGGAGCAGAGCAAGAACTTTTCTCAGGAGGCTCTGAACCGGCATGCGGCTACCATGCGTATGCGTGGCCGTCCTAAGGTGGTCTTGGCTCGTACTTACGAGGAAGCCCAGAAACTGTATGATAAGTATTCTGATAACACGTTGGGTGTAATCAGCGATGCACGTTTCCCGTTAAAGAGTGCTGCCAAAGCTTTTGGTAATGAGGTGATGCCTGAAGAGAAGCCTAAGCATCGTACGGATACTTTCGGTCGCGAGAAATGTCCTGATGCTGGTTTGCAACTCTTCCGTTATATCAGGAAGAACGATCCTTTCGTTCCGCTTATCATAGAAAGTTCTGAAAGTGAGAACCGTGCGAAGGCAGAGGCTGAAGGTTTCCGCTTTGTTGACAAGAACTCGAAGAAGATGAGCGTAGATCTTCGCCGTCTGATGGAAGAGCACATGGGCTTTGGCGATTTCATATTCCGTGATCCTAAGACCCATGAGGAGATTATGCGCATTCATAGTTTGAAGGAATTGCAGGATAACATCTTCAATATTCCTAACGATTCCATGCTCTATCATATCAGCCGCAACCATATGAGCCGTTGGCTTTGTGCTCGTGCCATCTTCCCTGTATCTGCTTTCCTGAAGCATGTTACCTGGGAGAAATTGCAGGATGTAGATGCTCACCGACAGATTATCTTCGATGCCATCGTGCAGTATCGCCATATGAAAAACATCGGTGTAGTGGCTGTTTTCGACCGCATGAAGTTTGACAAGTATGCCCACTTTGCCCGTATCGGAGAAGGCTCCCTGGGCGGAAAGGGTAGAGGTCTTGCATTCCTGGACAACATCATCAAGCGCCATCCTGAGTTCAACCAGTATGAGAATGCCACCGTGCAGATTCCGAAGACCGTGGTGCTCTGTACCGATATCTTCGACGAGTTCATGATGAGCAACAATCTCTATCCGATAGCTTTGAGTGATGCTAGCGACGATGAGATTCTGAAGCACTTCCTGCATGCCCAGCTGCCCGATTCGCTGATAGCCGACTTCTTCACCTTCTTTGAGGCAACCAGGAGTCCTATCGCAATCCGTTCAAGTTCGCTGCTCGAAGATGCCCACTATCAGCCGTTTGCCGGTATTTATTCTACCTATATGATTCCGTATCTGGAAGATAAGTATCAGATGCTGCAGATGCTGGCCTGTGCCATCAAGGGTGTCTATGCTTCTGTGTTCTATCGCGACTCGAAGGCTTATATGACCGCAACGAGCAATGTCATCGATCAGGAAAAGATGGCTGTTATCTTGCAGCAGGTTGTGGGCAAAGACTATGGTACAAGGTTTTATCCTACTATGAGCGGTGTGCTCCGTTCGCTCAATTATTATCCGATAGGTGATGAAGAGGCTGAAGAGGGTATAGCCAGTCTGGCCTTGGGCTTGGGTAAATATATTGTAGATGGAGGTCAGACCCTTCGTGTTTGTCCTTACCATCCGAATCAGGTGCTCCAGACATCGGAAACTGAGCTGGCTCTGCGCGACACCCAGACCCAGTTCTATGCGCTGGATATGAAGCATGTGGGCAATGATTTCAAGGTAGATGATGGCTTTAATATTCTTAAACTCCGGGTGAAGGATGCCGTAGAAGACCAGAGTCTTACCTATATCGCATCTACTTTCGATCCATACGATCAGGTCATCAATGATGGAGTCTATGAGAATGGCCGCAAACTGATAACCTTCTCAAGTGTGCTCCAGCATGGAGTGGTGCCTTTGCCAGAGATACTGCAGATGTCGATGAAGTATGGAGCAGGGGCTATGCGCAGACCTGTGGAGATAGAGTTTGCCTGCAATATCAATAATGACAGGAGCTGCGAATTCTATCTTCTTCAGATTCGTCCTATCGTCGATGCCAAGGAGATGCTTGATGAAGATGTGAAGGCTATCCCTGATTCCGACTGCCTGTTGCGTTCGCACAATTCGCTGGGTCATGGCATCAGCGAAGATGTGGTTGATGTGGTTTATGTGAAGTATGATGACCACTTCTCTGCGATGAATAATTTTTATGTAGCCGATGATATAGAACGAATCAACCGCAAGTTCCTTGCTGACGGCAAGAACTATGTGCTGATAGGTCCTGGCCGTTGGGGTTCCAGCGACCATTATCTGGGTGTACCTGTAAAATGGCCGCATATCAGCGCTGCCCGGGTTATCGTAGAGGTGGCTCTGAAGAATTACAATATCGATCCTAGTCAGGGTACTCACTTCTTCCAGAACCTCACCTCTTTTGGCGTGGGATACTTTACGGTAGATACAAATACCGGTGAAGGCGGCTTTGTAAATAAGGAAATCCTGGATGCAATGCCGGCTGTAGAGGAGACGCAGTATGTCCGTCATGTAAGCTTTGAGCACCCGATGAGAATTCTGATGGATGGTAAGAAGCAGGAAGGAGCCGTCTTGATTCCGAAGGAATGACGGGAAGAGTTGTCTCTGAATAGCCATCAGAAACGTTCTATTTCTAGTTAAAGATGTATTTACAGTAGGATAAAATCTTCGTTCATCGACGTTGAATGTCCGTTCAGCGACGTTGAACCGCCGTTCAAAGACGTTGAACCGCCGTTCAGCGTCTATGAACGGAGATTTCATCTGATAGTAAAGACAATTTTATTTGATATAAACAACAAATAATCCTGGGAAAGTTTGGAATTTCCATCGAAAAGCCTTACCTTTGTTCCCATCTAAAATGAATGCCTTATGAAGAAGCAAAAACTGTTTGTACTATTATGGATGCTGGTATTGACATGCTTGCCGGTATCAGCTCAGGAATATCGTAATCCCGTTATTCCGGGTTATCATCCCGACCCATCCGTGTGTCGGGTAGGAGATACGTTCTATCTCGTCAACTCTTCATTCCAGTATTTCCCCGGTGTGCCAATCTTCCAGAGTAAGGATTTGGTTCATTGGCAACAGATTGGTAATGTGCTCGACCGCGAGAGTCAGCTTCCTTTGAAGGGTGCCAGTTCGTGGCTTGGCATCTATGCGCCTACCATCCGCTATCATGAGGGAACTTACTATATGATAACTACCAATGTAGGCAACGGTGGCAACTTCATGGTTACAGCCAAAGACCCCCGTGGTCCTTGGAGCGAGCCTGTCTGGCTGAAGCAGCAGGGCATCGATCCTTCGCTTTATTTCGAAAACGGAAAATGCTACATGGTGAGCAATCCGGGCGATGCCATCTGGCTCTGTGAGATAAACCCAAAGACGGGCGAACAGCTTACAGAGAGCAGGAAACTGTGGCAGGGGGATGGCGGACGCTATCCTGAAGGACCGCATATTTATAAGAAAGATGGCTATTACTATCTTCTCATTTCAGAAGGTGGAACCGAACTGGCGCATCGTCTTACTATCGCCCGGAGCAGGAATATCGAGGGACCTTACGAGAGTAATCCGAACAATCCGCTTCTTACCAACTGCAGCCGTCTGGGACAATCGATGCAGATTCAGGGTACCGGTCATGGCGACTTGGTTCAAGCTGCCGACGGAAGCTGGTGGATGGTATTCCTAGCCTATCGCAACTTTGGCGGTTCTTATCATCATCTCGGAAGAGAAACCTACCTGGCTCCTGTGGAGTGGAAGGAGGGAGAATGGCCTGTTGTGAACGGTGGATTGCCTGCAGATACTTTGATGAAGGCTAAACTGTTGCCTGGTGTTCCTTTGGAAAAGCATCTTGATGCAGATGCAGAGGATGCACCGACGAGCGGATCTTTCGAATGGGTACAGTTGCAGAATCCTATTCCTGACAATTATCTGCGTAATGATACGATGGCCGTGGATGAGAAGTTCTTCGTGCGTCTTTATCCTCATGGAACCCTGACGCAGAATCTGCAGCCTACCTTTGTGGGGCGCAGGCAGGAGAGTGCCAACTTTATCCTGGAGACGGATGTCGTAACGAAAGGTGATGCAGAGGCAGGTCTGTCTGTCTATCAGATTCATGATGGTCATCTCGACCTCTTCGTTTCAAAGAAACAGGTGGCTTTGCGCTGCAAACTGAAAAGCATCGACTATGTTGTGAAAAGCGTTCCCCGTTTGCGCAAAGACGCCGTAAGGTTGCGTATCAGCAGCGATGGCGAGATGTACCGTTTTGCCTATTCTTTTGATGGAAAGAAATTCCATGACTTGGGTTCCATGAACTGTTCCCTGATGAGTACTGAAGTTGCCGGTGGATTTACAGGCGTGGTTCTCGGTATGTTTGCAGAAGGCAAGGAAAAGAGTGGATATGCCGACTTTGGCTATTTCCATTACAACGAAAAATAAAATGTATTTCTATAACTCTTTATAGAAGAAAAGATAAATAAAATGTTAACAGAACAACAGACAGAAACAAATCAGACAACCGACAGGAGATATCTTGTCCCGTTCATTCTCATTACGTCGCTCTTCTTTTTGTGGGGCTTCGCTCGTGCCATTCTGGATGTGCTCAACAAGCACTTCCAGAATGCTCTGCACATCAGTATTACTCATTCCGCCCTTATTCAGGTTACTACCTATCTGGGTTATTTCCTGATGGCAATACCTGCTGGCTTCTTTATCAACCGGTATGGTTATCGCCGTGGAGTAGTCTTCGGTCTGCTCCTCTTTGGTGTGGGCGCCTTGCTCTTTATCCCGGGTGCTACGGTGGGCAGTTTCTCTGCATTCCTGCTCTGCCTTTTCATTATCGGGTGCGGTTTGGTGTTCCTGGAAACAGCCGCCAATCCCTATGTTACCGAACTGGGTGCCAAGGAAACAGCTACCAGCCGACTGAACTTATCGCAGTCGTTTAATGGATTGGGTGGCATTTTCGCCACACTTTGCATCGGTCAGTTCCTCTTCAACCAGACCGAAGAGGGCGGCAATGTGGTGGTGCCTTATACCATTCTGGGTATTCTGGTGCTGGTGATAGCTCTGGTCTTCTCACGTGTAGATTTACCGGAAATCAGTCATGTGGCAACAGCAGAAGATGAGGCTGCCGGTTCTAATATCAGCAAACTCTTTTCCCATCACAAGATGTTCGTGTTTGGACTTCTGGCTTTGCTGAGCTATGAAGTGGCAGAGATTTCAATCAATTCCTACTTCATCAATTTCGTTACGGGCATGAAATGGATGGACGACCGCACGGCTTCCGTAGCCCTGACTTGTGCGCTGGCATTCTTTATGGTAGGCAGATTTCTCGGTTCCTGGATTATGCGCCGAATCAAGGCAACAACGATGTTGCTGATCTGCGCTGTGGGGTGTGTTGTCTGTATACTTTTAGTCCTGTCAAATCTGGGTAAGCTATCGCTGGTAGCCCTGCTTTGCAACTATATGTTCGAGGCCATCATGTTCCCTACCATCTTCAGTATCGCCCTTACGGGGTTGGGCAATCTTACCAAGACAGCCTCTTCGCTTCTGATGATGACGCCAATCGGAGGTTGTGGTTTCCTGTTGATGGGACTCATCGCCGACCGTACTCATTTCACGCTTCCTTTCCTGGTACCGCTCGTAGGATTTGTCATCGTTCTGGCTTATGCGGCTCGTGAATATAAACTTGCCAAGAAGTAACTGGCGGTTGGGTAGAAAGATGTAAATATAAAGATGTTAAATTGCTAACTGCGTTTAGCAAAAGCTTTGTGTTTTGTAGGGTATTGGTGCGGAATTAACTTTTTTAACTCGATTGCAACACGAAAAATCGAATTATCATTTTGTTGTCTCAAAAGAAAAAGGTAAATTTGCACTCGGTAAGGAAAGAGCCTCATAAGTTCTACACCTTATTATATATAAGAAAAAAAAGAATGTTTCATTAAACAATAAATTAAGTAAAATTATGGCAGTAGATTACAAGAAAATCGGTCTTGTGAACACTAAGGACATGTTCGCAAGAGCTATCAAGGGCGGTTGGGCCGTTCCTGCTTTCAACTTCAATAACTTGGAGCAGCTCCAGGCTATCATCCAGGCTTCTTCAAACTTGAAGTCACCAGTTATCCTTCAGGTATCTAAGGGTGCTCGTAAGTATGCTAACCCTACTTTGCTCCGTTACTTGGCAGAGGGTGCTGTAGAGTATGCTAAGGAGTTGGGTTGCAACCATCCTGAGATCGTTCTTCACCTCGATCACGGTGATAGCTTCGAAACATGTAAGAGCTGTGTAGATTTCGGCTTCTCTTCTGTAATGATCGACGGTTCTGCACTTCCATACGAGGAGAACATTGCATTGACAAAGAAGGTTGTTGATTACGCTCATCAGTTCGGTGTAACTGTAGAGGGTGAGCTCGGTGTCCTCGCTGGTGTTGAGGATGACGTAGTAGCTGAGGAGTCTCACTATACAAAGCCTGAGGAGGTTGTAGATTTCGCTACACGTACAGGTGTTGATTCATTGGCTATCTCTATCGGTACTTCTCACGGTGCTTACAAGTTCAAGCCAGAGCAGTGCACACGTGACCCTAAGACTGGTCACCTCGTTCCTCCTCCATTGGCATTCGACGTATTGGCAGCAGTTGAGGAGCAGCTTCCTGGTTTCCCTATCGTTCTCCACGGTTCTTCTTCAGTTCCTCAGGAGTATGTTGATATCATCAACAAGTTCGGTGGTAAGTTGCCAGATGCAGTTGGTATCCCAGAGGAGCAGTTGACTAAGGCTTCTGAGAGCGCTGTTTGCAAGATCAACATCGACTCTGACTCTCGTCTTGCTTTCACAGCAGGTGTTCGTGAGACATTGGCTCTTCACCCAGAGTACTTCGACCCACGTCAGTACTGCGGTAAGGCTCGTGAGTACATGGTTGACCTCTATAGCCACAAGATCAAGGATGTTCTTCATTCTGACAACAAGTTGGCTAACCTCGACTAATCTTCGAGATTTTACAACACAAGATATGAGCGGGAATCCGAAAGGGTTCCCGCTTTTGTTTTATCCCCTTTTTTCCCGCAATCATACAATCTGTCAGCAAGTAATGCGTATTGTGCACGATAACATGAAAATCTTTACATTATTTAACTAAGAAAACTTGCATCCTATTGACTTTTTTCCTATATTTGCAATGTTCAAACGAAAGAACAGGACATGTAAGAGGGGTATAAGCCCTATAGTAAATGATAAGCAATAGTAAATGATAACCAATAGTAAATGATATCACTCCTCCCAACATATCATTTGTGTAATTGTAAAAGATGATTTAAACCGAAAGGTGTTTGTTTTTAAAAGCATCGGATGGTAAGGCCGAAAGGCTGGAATCTGAAGATGACTGGTTTAAATGATAATGAAAACAATTAGTAAATGGTATAACTATGAAGAAGTATTTTATGATGGTCATCGCTATGACTATGATGACAATAGGATTTGTAAGTTGCAGTGCATCTGACGATGAAATGGGTGAAACAGTTAGTCGCGTTACCACCGATGAGTCAGGTTTCTCTTTGCTCAGCTATTCCATGACTGTGGGCTCTGCCGTAAGCGAGGAGTCTAACAGTAAGGCTGAGAATGATGAGAAGTTGGTTTGCAAGGTTCTTCCGGGTGGTCAGCTGATGCTGACTCATAAGAATGTAATCTTCGACCAAGGTACAAATATCAAGTTTGCAACTCAGTTGGATGGCAAGAAGTTAATCATTACCGAAACAGGTGCTTATGGAAAGTCTGGTCAGTATGGTTATTATACGCTTGTTGCCAAGGTAGGAACAGTTAAGGATGGTGACTATGTGGTTGTTGTAAAGCGCAATGATCACGTTCGTGAGGAGTTCAAGTTGAAGTATGACTCTTCCCGAGCTAATTAAGATACATATAAATAGTAAAATGCAATTCAGATATATAATAAATGATATGAAGTTACAATTATAATGAATGGTATGTTGATATATAATATACGAAGTTAAGACAAATGATAGTAAATGATATGTTTATTCAATAACAGATGTCGCTTCTTTCGACCAGTCTAGTTTTACTTTCTGTTTTCATTTCCCCGTAATGCTTCCATGAGCTGTTCAGGGGTACAGTCTTTTAATATCACCTTATTCTCTTTATCCAACAGGTAAATGGTTGGCATGGCTTTGAGCCCGTAAATCGTGCTCAAGCGGTTATCTGCTACGATGCGGAGCAGACTGAAGCCGGCTGGTATTGTCTGTTTGTCGAGCCATGCAGATATCTTATGGCAGTTCTCGCAGTCAGGATCGTAGAAATATAAGATAACCTTCTTTTCCCGGTAATCTCTCAACTGATGAGGCTTGCCGTCTTCCAGCATAAAACTGATATTGGTAGCCTGTGTGCCAGGCAAGTTCTTTCTTGCCTGTTTCAGTTTAAATTCTATTCTTTCTTTCTCGGTTACATCGAAGTATGGTGATTTAGCCATGTCTTCCAGAAATAGGGCATATACCCTGTCGTTGCGCATGGGCGACTCAGGGTTCTCATAATAATGCTCGATGAGGCTTTCAAACTTCTCTTTAGATGGCTTCTGCTGGTAAGCTTTGGCTGTAAAGGCTGCAATCCCCTTCTGGGCTATTTCCTGGTCGAAACGTGCCAGAATATCGATGAAGTTGACAAAGCCTTGTTCTGCCATCTCCTTGTTTGCCAGTTCCAGGGTATCGGAAAAGTTGAAGTTGTCCCAATAGTGCTCACTCAGGTATGCTGCGCGTTGCTCTACGCTGCGCAGACTGTCTGGCAGAGCAGGGTATGGGAAACTGTTCTGAGCCTTGGTTGGGGCTAAGGCTCCAACCAGCATGAAGAAACTGAGGAATATGAATCTTGCCATCATCTTTATATTGGAATTAATGATATTACTAACGGGTGCAAAATTACAAAATAAAATTGAAAGTGGCAAGGTTTTTTATATAAAAAAAAGCCGCGGAACTATAGAAGGTGAGATCACCTCGGCAACTACAGTTCCAACGACCAGTCTAGTTTAATTTATTGGTTCCCGCATACTATTTGTATAGTAAATGATAATTATTTTATTACCTATTTCATTGATATTTGGGGGCATTTAAATTTTGAAACGATATGCGCCCCGATACAGATATATGAACTAAACTTTTCTTAAACTTACTACTGATAGGTGAATTCAAACTTCTTGGCCTTTCCTTGGTTGGCATTGTCCATCTTCACGTAATAGCTGCCGCTTGTTCCGGCATTCGCCTGACGGACATTCTTCAGCTTCACGGTGTATGTCGTTCCGGCTTTATCAGCCTTGAATACATACCAGCTGTCCCAAGTCTTGCCAATTTCATTTGTAGAACTGTACTCTATGTCACAGTCCTCTGGAACTACATCGCCCGATGCAAACTTCACGGTTACTGGCAACAGCTCCTTCGGGTAGTTGGCAGGAACGGTAAAGGTAAATTCCGCTTCGGCATTTGCATTTGTTCCGATGTTGGCAGGATCATTTACCTGATACTGCACCTCGTTGATGCTATAGAGATGGATGTTTCTGTTGAGTCCATGCTTCTTGTCGGTGAGGTAGATGATGCCTTCTCGCCAGGTCTTGTCTACCGTGCCCAGCTTGTACTTAATGGTACCGGTACCGGTCTTTGATGCTTCGTTATATTTATAGCTGGTAACCTCTGGTGCAGCTGTAGTTCCGAATGACAGGTTCTCAGTCCATAAAGCCACGAAATCCGTAGGCTCCTTGTTATCGCCCTTATAGGTGAATTCGATGAATTGTTCAGAACCGGAAGCTGCATTGGTGGTCTGATAGGTGCCCTCGTTGATGGCGAGTTCATAATTACCATCATTCACTCCCGGAATGTATTGTTCCACTCTAATCCAAGGATTATTGATAGGTGCGCTTTTCAGCGCTTCCTCCAAACTATTCTTACCATTGTTTTCGTCCAGTTTGTCGATGATGATTTTATATTCGTAATTTCGCTTGATGGCATAAGGAACGTTGTTCTGATCCTGCAAGTATATCAGGTAACATTTATTATTATATTTCAGCAATACCTTTGCCGGATCAGTAGGCAGGTTTCTATCTTCGAATGCTGCGGTAGGATTATACATCTGTCTTTTATCACCTTTCATCTTTTTGTTACTGATGGCAGGAGTTACATAATCCACTTTCCATTCCCACTTATTATCTCCTGTAGTAGGGTTGAATAACAGACTGTCTCTGTTGAAGGGAGCCAGCGTTCCGTATGCCATACCATTCACCACAGTCATCGTCAAGTCCTCGTCTTTGAGGTTTGAATTGGGAGCTTCTTTGGCTTGCTTACTCCATTCTGCCGAAATCTTGGCTCTGTCTCTGATAAGATGGATGATGTAATCCTGCTTGGTATTATCCTGGCGGAGATATTCCTTGAGCTTCTCTGGCGAATCTTCCTTGATGTAGCCCCAGTATCGGGTCAGCGCAGCCTGATCCTCACCATACTCTGTCTCGAAGGTGGTCATCAGTATATTCTCGTGCATACCCACCCATTTTGACTGGTTTTCCCAGTCGATGGTCTTGTACTGGCTTTCTGTATTTGCCACCAGATGGATGCGAGCCGTCTTATTGGGAATCTGGGCAGAAAAATTTCGAGGGGTGGTTTGTCCATTATTGTCGATATCTTTGTCGCCGTTTTGTATGATGTTGCCGTCTACGTCTCTTCTGAAACCTTTGATTTCACCGAATTCCCCGACTTTTCCAAAACCCACGAACTGACCTTCCTCATCGAAGCAGAACAGCTTGATGCAGTTTTTCCCGATGCCTTCATTCGTAAACAGGGTGCTTCGGGTAACCTGCTGCTCGAAGCTGGGGATGGATACGTTGAAGCTTGCCGTATAGTAACCTTCTTCTGCTTCATTTGCTTCGGTAGGAGAAGTGATATTGTCGGGTATATTGTCTGAACAGCCTGTTAACATTGCTGTTAACAGGACCATCATGATTCCGATATATAATTTATATTTTTTCATCTTGCTTACCTTCTGTTATTCAATACCTTGGTTCTCAATTTTCTCAATTTCCTCTAAGGTGAGGTCGTGAACGCAGCGAACGTATGTGCTGTTTCCTGCCCCATTAAAGGCTGCCTTCGTGCCATCCAGGGTCCAGTAGTATGCGTTGCTGAGAATCTGACTATCTACCACGTTGTTATTGTTTGCCAGCTGGTTGATCAGCGTTACCTCGTCTGTGGTAGGCAGTCGCCAGCCATGCATGTTCAGCGTTTCACCTTTCAGCGTTGTTGCCTTCTCGCTGTAACTTTGGCAGTATTTTCTTGCTTCCTCGTTGCTTCCTGCTGTTTCGTTGCTATGTCTGGCAGATGCCATGATCAAGGCAGGGGAAACCGTCTTGTCTGTAGACTTGTTTTCGCTATCGAGTTGCGGCTTGGCTATCGCGTAACCGCTGATGCCCTGGTTGGTGGTAAACTGCAGCGTGTAAAGTCTGTTTTGCGTGTTCTGCTTGTCTGGAGCCTCTGCATTTGCCACATTGAGTGAATAGATGGCAGGGTACTTCCTTACATTCACTTTCTGAGATTTGGAGCCGTCGATAGTCTTTACGAGGAAGTTGATGTAGTTGATGGTATATTCTGGTTTGTTACCATGAATATCTATCTTTCCTCGGTTATCGTCACTAACGCTTTTGTCAGACTGGCTGATGATCTGACCAGCCAGGTTGTTATCCACTATCTTTTTACCATATTTATCAAAGTAATATCCTTCCTTTTCTGGTTGCTGAAAGATAGGGCAGGATGCAAACCAGTCGATGCACTGGTTTGCTGTTCCCCAATCCATCGGATCCTTGAGGTCCAGTTGGGTAGGATATACCACGAGGAAACTTGCTTTATCTCCCTTCACATAAGTATCTCCACCCTGGGTCCATTTGGCAATCGCCCATTTCAGATAATCAGTATCTCCGTCGTAATCGATATGCGTATTGGTATCCAGATACTTGATGACTGCATTGACGGTATAGATATAGTTGCGGTCTAACTTCTTGTCACCCTGAGGGTCACGAACCGGTATATTCAATACCTTCAGGGTATCCTTTTTAGAATCGTCCTTATATTTAAAGTTGACCTTTGCTACAATCTGTGGCATTTTTTCCTGAGTTTCCCATTGGGTGGAATAACTGTAGGTGGTTACCGTGAAGACCTTATTTCCCTTCTCATCTTCTGCAGATGCTGCCGGGCTCCAGGTATTGTTGTCTGGTTTGATAGACGGATCTGCGGTTTGACCAGCAAAGATGGTAGTATTGGTATTGTAATTGATGAGTTTCCACTGAACGTCAGAAATATGGTAATCCTTCACCGTAGAAGAGATGTTCAGCTTGATTTTGGCAGCAGCTCTTACCAGTTCTACCGGGATATTCTGTTCTGCCTTTTCTGTAATCTTGTATGAACCATGACTGCTCATCAGAAACAGCTTCTTGCTGTTGTCTGTAGAGTAAGGCATCCAGATATCATCATCCTTCTGGGTAGCTTTCTGAAGTTCATCCAGGCTTTTGCCTTGCAGGCTCTGACTGGCGTTGGCTGCTGCATAGAATGCATAACTTTGACCTGATTGGAGGTTCAGGCTCTCCTTCCAGTTGCCCGAACCCAGTTCCTCTGCTTTGTTCTCTGCAGGGGCGTCGAACAGACTGTCTATTCTGCGTTCGCTGGATGTCGGTTCGAACATTTTAAAGTCAAGAGAAGACAGAGTTTTTTCATGAAGATTCTCTTCTTCCTTCACTCTTGTGGTCTGCAGGTCGTTGACCATGGGAGTCATGCTCAGCTGTTGTGCAGCCGAACCGTTTCCCAGTTCGTCTTCAGCTGAGCAGCCTGCCATGAGCCATCCTGCCGTAAGAGCCAAGATGCATTTTGCGAATCTTATGTCTATATATAACTTCTTCATGATGAATGTTATTTTCTGTTGTCTTTATAATACTTGTTCAAAGTGAATATCTTTACCGGCGAATTTGCCCTCCTTACATCCATTATATTTGAAACCTGGATTCAGGATAAACTTATCGTTTGGATATTTCGTCAGGAAGACATGCGCCTTTACATTGTGTGGCTTTGCCAGATCCAGTCTGCTTTTCGGAACCACATAGAAGTAAAGCGTATCCTTCTTACCACTTTTATTGATGATGAAATCATCTATATGATAAGTATATCCAATTATTTTGTTTCCATCGTTTTGGTCTGAAATGATTGGATCGTAAACCGGATCTTTATGATCATCATAGTTGCCATCCTTATCGCATTGTACGAATCCGAACATCGGGTTGTCTGTCTGGAGAATCCAAGGCTTACCTTTGGTATCGATATCCTCGAGCGTAATCATCGGTCCGAGTTTTGGGAAACCGTAATATACCTTGTAGCCCCAGTCGGTCTGATCTTTGTCAGGAATAACCACGTTGGTAGAGGCATCGATGAAATCGAATGTTCCTCCATCCTGCCATTCCTGAATAGATGGAGTAACGGTGAGTTTGCCCATCTGTCCGTTGAGGAAATAACCATAAACTACCAGTTCTCTGTTTCTGATGGCATTTCCATCAGAAGGAATATTGAAGGTCTCGTGCTTCTCGGTTGTTCCACCATCTAATGAATAGTAGATGGTGCCTCGGATGGCTTTGTTGGTCTCACGGAGATAACAGAGATCATGAGATTTGATTCCTTCCTTATTAAGAGCATCCAGATATTCCTGGGCAGACTGATTACTCGTTTTGATGAAACTCTTAGGATCCTCCACATCCTTGATATCCGTGTTCTCTACACCTGCCAGTTTCAGAGCGGTAGGTACGTAAGTCGTACCTGTGTCGTATTTCTGACTAGTAACGTCCTGGTTGTAACCGTTCTCATCATATTCTGCCTCATCGGGGAAAACATAGCTGGCGGTAGGAATGGTGTTGCCTTCTACTTCAATTCTTGTTACCTTTACCTGACTGGTATTGGCATCATTACCCGATTTGCGGGCAAAGTAAAAATGGAGTTTCGAAACAGCGCGTACCAGAGGAATCTTGATGCCTTTGTCTTTGGCTCCTTCTTCTGTATCAGCCACATGGCTGTCTACAGAGATTTGAGTGATGGCACGGGAGATAGGGAGTCCCTTTTCCTTTGAAACTTCTTTTGTTTCTGCAGTACCATCTTTATTGATACCGAAAGGTGAGGTAAAGCTGACTTCTTTCAGATCTTTGCGGGTAACAGAACTGAGGTCTTTGCCTTTTATCTTGTCCGGCATGTTGATGCTCTCAGAGTTTGCCAGGATGTAAAGGTCGATGTTCTTTACTTCTTCGCCGCCAATCTTTCTCAGAAATCGGAGGTTCAGGGTATAGTTACCGTTCTTCACTTCGCTCAGCGTCTCTGCTTTATAAGAGATAGGAGTGGCTTCATCGCCGGTATTTGATTTGAACACCCACACCTTGATGTTGTGGATGTCGTTCTCCTGAGTAGGATTTGCATCAGTCTCATTGTCGGCAAGAGCCTTTCCGCTAGTTTCTCCGGCTCTGGTACTGTTTCCGGTGCCGGCAGAGAAACTGAGGCTCAGATAGGCATTGTCGCTTTGAGCTGTTTCTGTATTTTCGTTCTCTGAACAGGATGCCATTGCGCCTACCATGAGCAAAGCAGCGAGTGCCATACACACTGGGCGTGTCATCTTGGTCAGAGTAGATTGATAGCGTTTCATGTTTTCTTTCTTTTACTTATACTTCTTTCTTTTCTTATTTTCCCAGGTCGGCATTCTGAAGATTCAGAACCCAGTTGTTTACCTTGATTCTTGCATCCATGCTGTAGGTAGAACTTGGAGCTGGCACGTAGAATACCAGGGTGTAATGGTCCTGACGGTCCAGATACTGCTGGTCGCTCCAGTCTTTGCCGTAGCGGTCGCTGGCACAGAGTGAGAGGAACCAAGGCAGGGAGTGGTTGAAGATGACTTTGTTGATGCGCTTGTCTGTGATGACGATGCGCTTGTCATCATATTGGCTGGATCCGTCGGCAGCGCGACTCTTGTTGTCATCTTTGGTTTCGAACATACGTGATGATGACAGGTCGTAAACCAGCGCCTTTTCTACGTCTTCGCCTTCTACCTCAGTCTTGCCGCTGTGGTTTTCTACCAGTTTCTTCTCATAAGGAAGATAGGTGATTGCCTTTGGCTTTACCTTGTCGCCCTTATAGTCGAGTAGGGCAGCGGAACCTTTGATTTCTACATCGAAGTTTTCGGCTGTGAATCCTTCCTGGTCGGGTTCGAATGGGAGCATCACCACTCGGTATGTCTTGGTACACTTCATCAGACTCAATTTTCCCTGCACATCGTTTTCTCCATCAAAGTTGAGGGAGTCCTGTGCGGTATAGAGTGCGGTGAAGTGCTTGTCGTTAACGGATTCTTCTGCGTTTTTTTTGCCCATTTCCTCTTGCAGGTCGTTGATGGTAGAGATACCTGGGGTAAGTTTAGTAAAGCTAAACTCGGTCTCATCATCACCTTCGGCTCTTGTTCCCATTGCTGCAGGCTGCTTGTCACGAGCCAGGCAGACGAAGGTATACTTGCCTGCTTGCAGGTCTGTGATTTCCATCTTATGACCTGTTTCAAACTTGTCAGCCGACTCGGTATAGTTATCTACGAACTTACCGTTCTTGTCGAACACATAAACGTTGAGGTTCTTCACCTCTGCAGAGAAAGCATCTGCCTCTTTCACATTATAAGTATAGTCGAATTTGAGCGACAACTTAGCTGTAGGGCAGCTCGTGATTTCGTCTTTCATGCATGATGAAAGCGAAGTGAGTGCGATGGCTGAGATGCAAACCAGCTTGCAACATTTGTTGTTGAGGAAATGTGCCATATTCTTTATCTTTTATAATCTTTTACTTTTACTTATTTTATATAGAGAGTGCCGTAGGTAGCGAATATCTTTGCTTTATCAGCTCTCTGTTTCGTTGCCTTCGGCATCGTTATTATCTAAGGATGAAAAGTGCCAGTCTTTCGGGTTGGGGGTATGACGGCACGTCTTTGTATCTCCCGCCTTTTATACATGGGCGGCAATGTTAGTTATCTTTTAAGAATGTTTTCGTTCTTTTCAGAACGAACGTTTGGTTGATAAACTCTCGGAGGAGGATTGCTCCCCCGAGAGTATTGGTATATATATAAGTATTTATATTTTATCTGTCTGGTTTGACGGAATATTACTTCAACTCAACTGGCTGTTCGCTTACTACCCACTGATTAACGGTTACAGTGCACTGCATGAAGTAGTTAGGCTTCTTATCGTCTGGTGTAGGACCGTTTGGAACGTCTCTACCGAGGTCGTAAACTGCATTTACATTCATCTTGTAGATGCTGTTACGGAGGATAGAGTAGAGGCTAGTTGATGCGAACTTGTAAGACTGGTCATCCAAAGCTACGCGGTAATACATCAAACCCTGCTCATATACATCGATGTTGTACTTCTTGCGGAATGCTGCCAATTCATCCTGGTCCTTCAATGAACCATCCTCGTTCTTGATTATATTAACAGCCTCTGCTGGTTCAACCTTAACACCTGTATTTGCGTTAACAAATGGATATTCTACAGTAGGGTCATTATAAATCTGCTGGAGAGAAGTATAGATCTTGCCATCATAACGATAGAATGTACCATCCTTGAAATCCTTATCTGATGTATCTTTTGTATCGGTAAGGTTTGCCTTGTAGCAGAGATACAATGCTGTAGCATTTTTAAGGTTATCTGTTGAATTCTCCAAAATATAGGTTGAAGTAGCAGAACCAAAGTTAACCAAGCTACCTTTGTTGTTGTACTTGTCACCATAAGTATCATAGTCAAGAATATAAGTACCTGCTGGAGCAGAGAATTTTTTGTACTCGCTATCCCACTTCTGCATTACGTTAGTCTTGGTGTTCAAGTTAGAAACAGCATAGCTCTTGTATTCAATATTATCAACCAAATTAAGATTCTTTGTTGCAGGAGCGTTATCGCCTTCACCTGTTGTAATCTTTGTTGCTTTAGCTGCGTTAGGTGCATCGATACGGGCTGCAGCACGGTCCAAGTAGATATTCTCGCACTTAGCTGGGTTTGTGGCAGTCTTGTTCTCACTTTTGAATGTTACAGTAGCTGCTTCGCCACCCAAATGATGCTGTGCATCATTCTGGTTGAACATTACGAAAGAACCAGCTTTAGCCAAGTCAAGGCTGATAGAAGTTGGATTCTTTTCATCGATGGTGTATTTGCCAGTAAACTCTGCTGTTTTAGGTGTATCTGAAGTCTCGTTACCTGCGAGGAAATATACCTGATATTTCTTGCCTTCAGTAACACCATTTACTGAAACCTTGATAGCATTTGTGATACCAGTGTTCTGCGTATCAGAAGTCTTCTGCTTCCAATCAGCTTCGGTAATCTGCTTCTTGAAAATACACTTGTCGCCGTCATAGAGGTAGAATGTACCTGTTGTTACCTTTGCCTCATCGTCTGTTGCTTTCTCTGTTGTACGATCAGTCTGGCTAGTTCTTGTGCCATTAGCCTTTGGAGTCTGTACATTCAATGTGATGTAGAAACCATCTACATTCTCCTGACCAGCTTTGTCATTAGCCAAATCCTCACTGTCGCTGCAGCTAGTGAAAGACAAAGCTGCGGCTGAAACCAAGCTCATTACGAGCAAATTCATTTTTTTCATAATCTTTTTACTTAATACAAAAAAAGTTATACAATATATTTAATTAATTCTTATTCTCAAAATTAAGTTTCGCACATATTGGCACAATCCGCTGAAAACAGATCGTATTTTACATCATCTTTTATCTTATACTTATATAAATAGAAAGTAAATAGTTACTCAAGTATCGCCCCACACGCCCTGAAAGGGCAGAAGCTCCTAGCCCAGGGCATCGCCCTGGGTAAT
>OJMO01000761.1_pt1 | contig 22140 bp, 17 predicted proteins | sample 1597241 | NCBI WGS metagenome assembly OJMO01 (sample SAMEA2452129, study PRJEB22498) | human gut metagenome | biome: human feces; feature: human gut; material: feces | place: Australia | collected 2012 | reverse complement strand
CATAAGCAGCACGGCTTAAGATCCTGCCATCCTCCCGGACTTTGTAATGAATACAATCCATAAAGACAAAAGGATACACCGGGTTCAGAGGACGGGACTGCCACTCCTTGACCTGAGGGAGAATCTTATCTGTGATCTTGCTGACCATTTCAGCTGATAATTCAATTCCATAAAGATCCTGAAGCTGATCATGAATGTCACGTGTACTCATACCACGTGCATACAAAGAGATTACTTTTTCTTCAATCCCGGAAATACCCCTCTGATATTTAGGAATCAGCTTTGGTTCAAACTCCCCATTCCGGTCTCTTGGTACGTCAATTTGGAATTCACCGTACTGGCTTTTTAAGTTTTTTGTGGAGTGACCATTTCTTTTATTGTCTGTCTGCAGATCTCCCTTATGATTTTTTTCATAACCGAGGGTTGCATCCAGTTCCGCCTCCATCAGCTCCTGCAGGATATCTTTGAAACTATCTTTCAGAAGCGTGTATACATCTGCAACGCTGCTAATGTTGTTTTCTGAGATAATCTGTCGAATTTGTTCCTTTGCAACTGCCATAAAAATACTCCTTTTCGATAAAAATTGTCATATCTGAATTCTTACCAAAAAGGAGCCATTTCTTACCAAAAACACAAACTATTTTACACTACCGTTCTGTGCTATAAAAATGAGCAAACGGATATCCTTCTTATGCCACCACACATGAAGAAAATTAACATAAAACCTCGTATCAAAATAATAATACAGGATTCGATGCTTCTTACGTAAAATCAGATAATATAAGGTTTTCAAGGACTTGTCAAAACATCAGTTCTGTGGAACAACTATATTTCTACATTCGCAAAAATGCTGATATTGTAAGGATTTCAAGTACAGTCTGAAAACTTTGTCCGACACTTTAGTCTAAATGCATTATTCAGAATATGCGGAGATACATCTCATTCCACTACCGCCAAAATAAAAAACATCTTCCTTGGGATTACTGCTTTTTTGAACAATTTTTATATCTGAAATACCGCTTGTAAGACTGAGTTTTATAAAAAACCTTACCATTTATAGCAAAATTTCACAGAAAAACGCACCCTTTTGCAACGTTTTTTGTTGCTAAGAGTGCGTTACATCAGCATATTAAATTCACAATGTCCTTTCGTATACCCAACTCGGCAAAATTTTGCTAGTGTCTAATAATTAACATTATGGATTTCTTGATTGCTTCTGGGCAGTCATGATGATTAATTAATAGATGTGCAGGAGTTGTATGTTATTGGGAGTTCGAAAATACAACCCCAATTTAAAGAATATTAAACACTTCCAAAAAGCATTGTAACATTCTTTTTGTAGCATTTCCTGCAGTATCCATTCTTTCTTTAGCTTCTTTTATTATTTCTGGATGCATTTTTATATATGAATGTCCCATTTCATTATCAAATGAACGCAATGTATCAATACACATTTCTAGTAATTCATCATCCTTTGTATGAAGCAATTTACCTATTATCTCTAGTTCCTCTTGGATTATTTGATTATCAAGACAATATACTAATTTTTTTTTCCATTCTAAGTCTTTATTCAATATATCATTAGAAAGCTTTTCCCAATCATCCTTTGAAAAATCATTCATAATACTTTGTGCAATAAGAAATCCATCATCGTACCATGAATCAACTGTTGATTCCTCTGATAATAAATTATCTAACTCTCTATACATACAATCACCTCTTTCTTAAAATCCTGATGGTTTTGGTGCATTAATTTTTCCAGTTGGATATCCAGATATTACATCATTTCCAAGTTTTATTACATCAACTTCAACACCATCAACAATTTTTCTATGCCATGTTGCCCCATCTCTTCCACGAACTGAGATGAAAGGAGAATCTCCAACCTCTTTTATAGTATCAATAATCTTTGAATCACTCCATGAATCTGGAAAAACAGTACTTTTCTTAATTTTAGAAATACTGCCATCTTGTAAATCTTTTACAAACTTTATATTTCTAGTTCCATCTGCATTGACTGACAGTTCTTCCACTGCAAATAAATCATTGCTATTATTAATCTGGGGAGAATGTCCTCCTATCACCTCATTTTTAACAGGGCTTTTTCTTTGTCCTTCTAATATTTTTTTCTCCATTTCGGGACTAATTTGAGTTGAATATTTACCACTCTCAAGCAAATCACCTGCATTCCTTAAATCCCATACATCCTCATATTCAACCTTCTGGGATACCAGCAATGCATCTGCCTTTTCCACTCCTGCCAGCTCGGCACTTGTCAATCCTTCTCTGCTTCCATTCTCCAGAAAATCCAGATACTATGCTGCATCATCTGGTGACATCATATCGGCAAATGATTCGTATATTGTCTGGCTTTCCTTTAATATTTTTTCGCCTGATGCAATTGACTCGGCTGTCTCATCCGAATACTTTAGTACTCCTATTACCGGGATCAGACCGATAAGGTCAAATGCAAGCATTCCAATCAGATTCCATCTTACCCTGTCTGTTTCTGCAAGGTTCTTTACATCTGCAATGATATCCCGGATATCACATGGCAGATCCAGATCTAAAATTCCAAGTGTGATCTGTCCAGCCACGCCAAGCAGCGTTACTTCATCCGTAAAATTTCCAAGGACAGCACATTCTGCACTCCGCATCAGATAACCCTACTTTTTCCACTATAGCATCAAATTTCTTTGCTGTCACATCATGTTTGTCAAACATATGCAAATGGTAACTGTTGATGTCATTGATATAGTCACCGATCACTCCACCGCTCTGCCACGTCTTCTGCTCTTATACTTCCTGCACCATAAATAAACGCATCATCTTCACAATAGCAAGTACCATGAAAACAATGCGTTCTAAAAATTAATCCAAGTCTCAAATTACCAAATATCTATTGTAGATACTTCAAAATGAATACACATCCCATTTAACATATCTTTTGGGATTTCATTTTCATCAATATGTAAATCAAAATCCATTTTGCATATTTTTTAATTCATCCCTTAATTTATACTTAAATTCGCTATGTTCGTCCATATACCCAACCCGACAAAATTTCGCTATTGTCAATTAATTAACATCATGGATTCTTAATTACTTTGCAACAGCCATGATAGTTAATCAATAGACGTGCAAGAGTTGTAGGTTGTTGTGAGTCCAAAAGTATACCCCTAATTAAAATATAAGTTTCTCTCCGGTTTCAGATTTTACAAAATATTTTTGTGAGCCATCATACTCTAAGGTCAATTCTGTTCCAATTGGTAATTCAAAAATTGGAGCAATTGCAGGCTCTATTTCAAAAATTGTGCCCCAATCACAAATGACCATGTTTTTTGAATCTGCCAGAAATTCATCTGTATCTATTTCCGAAAGAAATCTCCACCCATTATCAATATTATTTACACTCTCTTCTCTAAAACACCATTTTACTCGTCCTCTTTTTTCTAATATATTTTTTGAAACAACAGAACCTCCTAAGTTCATTGTGCTATGCATATTTTTCCTCCAATCTTTTTTTAAGTTCATCGCTTCCCCTTTCCATAATCAGTTTGCGAATGCTAAATCCATTCTTGTTTTTCTCATCAACATCAGTTACTTGTTCAAAACATTTTTCAATAAAATTCATTGTACTCTCTGAACGTTCCTTAAAAGCTTCCATGCATAACGAAAAAAAAGCTGTATTACCATACTTTACATCTTTTTGCATTACTGAAGTACCTTTACTTAGCAATAATTTTCCAATTTCAACTGCTTCGATACAATTTATATTAGGAGCCAAAAAATGAAATTCATTATTACCTTCCTTTGACACTATATTTACTTTTGCATTGTTATCAAGTAAAAATTTCGATATTTCAAATTTTCTGGATATTAAGCTTCTTTCAAGAAGACTAATGCCACTATCATCTACCCAATTAATGATATCAGCTACATTATCGTTTTTTATCTTTATTTTTTCATGTAAGTCTTTTAGTGTACCAAATTTAACAATTGTTCCATAATCTGCTTTCTCAATATTCATTTTATTTCCTCACTCATATTTATGACTTCTATTTGTACTAGGTAATTCTGGTCTGTAATTTTTAGGATTACGATACCATTCTAAAAATTCATCTTTTGAAATCACATCATCCATATATAATTGATGCATTTCAGAGTATTTCTCACCTGGAATATGCCCCATATCCCATTGACCATTTCTCGATTTAGTTTTATCCCATGTAATTTCAACGCCAGATGGATCATAAACTTTTCCTGTAATAGGGTCTTTCGCATTCTCCCAAACTTCATTTACTTGGTTTTTACCATAAGACGGGCGACTGTTTGTATATGGTTTATTTCCACTACCACTCTCCAGCAAATCACCTGCATTCCTTAAATCCCATACATCCTCATATTCAACTTTCCGGGATACCAGCAAGGCATCTGCCTTTTCCACTCCTGCGAGTTCGGCACCTGTCAATCCTTCTCTGCTTCCATTCTCCAGAAAATCCAAATATCTTTTTGCATCCTCCGGTGACATCATATCGGCAAATGATTCATATATTGTCCCGCTTTCCTTTAACAGTTTTTCTCCGGATGCCACTGCTTCGGCTGTCTCATCCGAATACCTGAACACCTTTACCCCTTGCAGCCATGCTCCAGCCTCATCTGCATGCCTTGCTACTGCTCCAACACCATCTGCGCCTTCTGCAACAACACTGACTTTTCCAGCATTCTTAAACAGTGTTCCGACTTCATCCGAATACTTTAGTGCTCCTATTACCGGGATCAGACCGATAAGGTCAAGTGCAAGCATTCCGATCAGATCCCATCTTACCCTGTCTGTTTCTGCAAGGTTCTTTATATCTGCAATGATATCCCGGATGTCACATGGCAGATCCAGATCAAAAATTCCAAGGACAATCTGCACACCCACTCCAAGTACTGTCACTTCATCTGTAAAATTACCCAGGACAATACATTCAGCACTCCGTATCAGATAATCTTCCGCTTTGTCCAGCATTTTTTTATACCAGACAGTCTCTATCTCATACAGTTCTGCCTCATAATCCGACTGTTCCTGCTCGTGGGTATCCTTGGCATTCTGATAGCCGGTATTGATCCCCTCCAGTTTTTCGCGGTATTTATCCGGGGATAACCTCAGTTTTTCCGGCTGCAGCATGGCACATACAGCCTCAAATTTTTTCCCGTATTCTCCAAGCAGGCTGCAGTATCCTTCTATCTGTGCCGCATAGTTTGCATCCACTTTCCCTGCTTTTTCTACTATAGCATCAAACTTCTTTGTTGTCACATCATGTTTGTCAAACATATGTAAATGGTAACTGTTAATATCATTGATATAATCTCCGATTTCCAGTTCTTCCATAAAAAAATCTTCTACAAAGTCAAATACTTTCCACTGCTCTTCTTCATCCACGTTCACACGGATGGTTTCATACAGTTCCCTCAGATCATCTCCCAGCTTGTTGACTTCCTCATTATATTGTACCAGTCCATCCTCTGTCTTTCCTGCGCCTGATACTTCCAGTCTGGCATTGCCTCCGTCCGTTTCGCTGCCTGCCATAAGCTTGTTCAACGATTCCATATAGATATCCAGCATTTCCGGATCAATCTTTATTCCCGCCATTGCTCCCTCCTCTTTTAGTAAACATAACTGTCTGCTTCATCCATAGATGTAACATAATTTTCCACTGCTCTCCTGACCTGCTCCGCTATCTCCTGTGCTTCTGACCGTAACCCCTGCACTTCATCTGCAAACAGCATGAGATTTTCCGCTGTGTTTCCCTGCATAATTGCATCATCCAGCACATTTGATAAAATATCTGACAGCTCCCCCAGTTTCTGCTCGAAATCTTCTGTTTTTTCTACGATTTTCCCGGCTTCCTGTATAATTCCGTCATCATCTACAATAAGATCATATCCTAAACTCTGCATGTTCCTGTTCCCTGCCTCTCTATAATCCTGATGCCATCCTGCTGTTTCTGGCTCTTTGTTCTTCCCTGCGCCGTTCTTCTTCTCTCCGCCTTTCTTCTGCTTCCCTCCGCTCAATCTCCCGTATCTCATCCTGCATCTGCACTATGCGGTTCTGTTTGTTCCTGATATCTTCATTCAACTTCTCTATTTCCGATATGGCTTCCTGTTTTTTTCTGTTGATTGTTGCTATTGCGCCATCAAATTTTCCATTCACACTGTTATACTCTGCACCCTGAAGATATTCCGTCATGTCCTGAACATAACCTTCTACATACTTTACCTGCGGAAAATAATCTCTTGTCTGACGGATTTTCCTGCTATGACAAGAACAAAAATCAGCCATATTTTCCTGTCCCCGTTCCAGGCGTCTGTTCGTATTCTCATAAAGATCAATTTTTTCTTCCCATTCCCTGATCTTTTTCTGATCTTCCTCAATCCCTGCATTACAGATTGATATCTGACTGTAACATTCTGATTTTGTCATCTTCTGCCTCCGCAAAACTGTAGGAACTATATCCTTTTTTTATAATCTCCCGCTTTATCAATGCAACATACGCATCTTCCTGCCTGTCTGTATAACCATAGTGTATTACTGTGTGGATTGCCTGTTCCGTGAAAAACAGCTGCTTTTTTGAATCCCCAAACGGATAAATGATCCCACAATACGGCACATATTGCTTTTCCGTTTCCTTTTTCATAAACCTATCCACAATCACTGCTTTAATACTTGATACCGGCTTTTCTGTTTCCAGTTTTAATTCCCGTATATCAACCTCCACAACACTTCCCAGCGGCAATGTTCTTTCTGTAAGCAATATCAGCTTTTGAACAAAATCCTTCAATTGCTCGAATGCCGCCCTGATTTCATTCCCGGCAATTTTTATAACCGGCTGTCCTTCCTCCATTAATACTTCCAATGTCTCTGCCTTATAATTTTCTCCACGAATCATCGCATGGTAAATTTGATATAGTTCCTCCGGCTTGTCCGTATGCATCCTAACGTACTGACGAATGGCATCCTTCTGCCGACCACTCAATACCTTGTCCCGTTCAAGCCATTCCTCACAGATTGCAGCAGAAATTTTTCTTTTCTGAATTATATTCTCCCTCATCCTTTTCTCCTGACTTTGTCTTTACTCTTTTGTTTATTTTACATCTATTTGTGCTGTTTTTTTCAAGCTATTTGTATGTTTTATTGCCACCATTTGTATGTTTTGGAATAATTAATCGACAATTCTGATTATATGTTTTATCTTTTACGCAAAATATGTTCCTTTCTAATGCGCCTGTCCAGTAAATCATACGGCTGGTTGTTCGTTGAGACTTTTGCGATACACTTTCCTTTCACATAGAACTCAATTTTTTCACCGAACAATCCTTTTTTCAATCTCGTACTCTCAATTTCACTGATGTCAATTTTTTTCACGATCAGTCCGCGTCTGCGTGTCACTCTTGTTCCATTTACTGAAAATCTGTCAGTTATAAGGTCTATGAAAATAATCAAGGAAATTACCCCCAATACAAGCATCGGACGGAAAAATATTATGTTCGTCTCATTCTGCTCTATCATTACCCATACCATCTAGCAGAAAAAGCCTACAGACATTGCGGAAATAGCTTTATAAACGCCCCTTGTTTTTAATGTAAATTTATCAATAGTCATTCCCGCTTTGTCGCATGGAATTTTCTTAGCTTGCAGCATTCCTGCTAATATTGCGCCATCTGACAGATTATTATCAATCCTGAAAAGCTTTTTCTTCCCGGAATAAAATTCATATCCACCGTCTAATCGTTCTGATACTCTGGTAATGTCTGCAAATGTATAATAATGCTTTATGCCTATGTAACTGCGATAGATGATTTTTTCGCTTTTTACCCAGATTTTCCAGACGTGCGTGCCTAACACCGAACATATAGCTAATAATTCTAAACATCCAAAAATACCTCCTGTAAACCAGTTCAACTGATCATCTACATAAGCTCCAATAAGACATATCAAAAAAAATAACAAACCTACATACATTATGAAAGCCAGTTCAAACGGATACCCTATTTCCAAATTCTCAAATAAACTTTGTGGAGTCTTTTTGTCATCCAAATTATAAAACTCCGGATATTTTTTCTCATTATACACATTCAGATAATGAATCACTACCGCTGCTGCCACCCACGGAGCTATTACTTTTATTAACGTTACAAGAAATGCTAACATGTTTTTCTCCTCCAGATTCTTATGTAAATGCACATATAAATTGATTTACATGTCCATCAATATCCACGGCATCCTTAAGATTACTAAGATACAGGTTATTCCTTATAGAATTCTTTATCTTGTCCTTCACACCACCTACCAATTTTTGTCCGGAATAATTGATAATCATGTATTTTAATGCTTCCTTTCTTCCAAGATGTTCAGTGGCTCTCTTTCTGGCACTTCTACAGACATTTCCACTTATACGATCCCACTTGGTTTTTGATTTCAGAACTCCAACCCGCACATTTAAATCATTCAATATTTTTGTATACTCTTTTTTATGTGGCTGGTTTCTTCCATGAATAATATCGCTTAACGATCGCTTTTCCCGCAGTTTTATCTTCTCAGTGCTTATACGTCGTTTCTCCATCCACGCAGAAATTCCCTTCTCATCTCTCAACTGCTTTACCGCTTTATCCCAGCCAATACCACTCTTAACCTTATCAACCGCTTTATCCAGACCGCCAAACACCAATGTTGTACCTGCACTCCACACGCCTGTTTCTACCACTTCTCCAACATCAATATTCTGTTTTCCTTCTATAAATTTCTGTTCAATTGCATTAGCGGTGCTATCAATCAATCCATTACTAGCCGCAGTAACCAAAAGTCCAGCTCCTGTTCCTGCAATTGCCCCTTTGACTACTCCTTTTGCAGCCTCTAATCCCACTTTTCCCCAATCAATATCAATTTTTTCTCCATTCTGTATAGCACCTACCATTTGACTTCCTGTTTCAATAACGCCACTTACAATACCGCCTACAAGTGCCCCAATTACAACTGTTGGCCATTCCCCATCATTATCTTCAAAATCTTCCGGTCTATCCCAACAATAAATATATGGATTTAATGTAAACGGCATTTCCGGGAATCCTTTGATCAGATCCTCACTTACAAACCGCCCTGTTCTGGAATCATAACGTCTTGCCTGTGCAAAATACAACTCACTGATTTCATCCATCTGATATCCGGTGTAACCAAATGGCTGCGTATACTTCTCATTCTTATACACAGGCATACCAAATTCATCATATGCATACAAAGCATCTATCTCTCTTTGCATATCTACCATACACATCGTGCTTCCATGATCATCCTGCAAATAATATGTGCTTTTTCCATTTTCAAGCATTCCAGCTGCTTTTCCATCCCAGAAAAACTGCTGTCTTCTTCCAGAATGTTGTTCATTGCTTTGTAAAAGATTATGATATTTTCTTGTCAGATCCAGCGTGTAGTGTATATCTTTTTTTCCAGATATTTGTTGTCTGACTCGCTGTCCGAGACCGTTATATGCATATTCTGCTATATCAATAATTCCATTTTCAAATTTTTGAACCTTTTTTAACCTATTTGTACAGTCAAATGTAAATTCTTTTAATACTTTACCATCTTCACAGATTTTTCGAATATTGCCTCTCCGATCATATTGATAAGTCTTTTCAAATAAATTGCCCGTCTCACTGACAAGCTGATTATTCGCATTGTAAGAATACTGTGTTATTGATTCATTTTCAAAATCCTTTTTCTCCATGCGATTTCCAAAGGCGTCATATGTATATTCTCTAAGCCTCTCTTTGTCTCTGCTGACATGTATCAGCCGATTTACTGCATCATAACCATAGGTATAGCTTACATTCTGTATTCCTGTTCCACTCCGCTTTTGATCAACTGTTATTTTATTTCCCGCATTATCATAGGTATAGTCATAAGAATCGATTATTTTTTTCTGATCATGATGCGTAATTTTTGCTATTCTTCCAATATTATTATACGAATACGATGTGACTACATCATTAGGAAGATGTTTTGTTTTAAAACGCCCCATTTCATCATAGTCATATGTAATCACACCAGTTTCATTTTCTAGTTGCATAAGCTGATTGGCTATATTGTAGGTATAATGCACCTCGTTTCCATCCGGGTAAACTATTTTCGTTTTCTCTCCCATATTGTTCCACTCATAAGAAACTTTTTGACCATCTGCATCTGTAACAGAAAGCGGTCTTCCCATTTTGTCCAGACGGATTCTGGTACTTCCTATCCAATCTTTCATTTCTTCTAATTGTCGAAGTGCATTATAAGAAAGTTTTACTTTCTGACCATCTGCATACACTATCTCACTTATCTGTCCAGTTGGATTATATTTGTAGTTTGTGACACAACCATCACGATCTGTTTTGGCTGCCATTCTTCCATTTTTATCGTAAGAAAAATATTCGACTGCACCCAATGGATCTTTGATCTGGATCACATTTCCTTGCAGATCCCATTTATAATCAGTAACAGAGTCGCTCTCCCCTTGTTCCCCGGTACGTTTTATCTGTAAAAGATTTCCAACCTTATCATATGTGTAATATGTCCTGTTGTTTAAAGCATCTGTCACACACGTCAAATCGCCATTTGGAGAGTATTCGTAAGATGTTCGATTTCCATTTTCATCAATCATCTCTACCACATTGCCAACTGCATCATATGAATAATGCCGTACTCCACCTGCTGGATTTATTAAATCTGTCAAGCGATTAAGTCTGTCATACTTCATCTGAACACATTCACCTAATGCATTTGTCCGCCGGATCAGATTATCTTCATTATCATATGTATAAATTTCGACTGCCCCATCTGGATATTGAATCTTATGTAACCGTCCACCTTTCTCATACAAATATTCTGTACTGCTGCCATTCGGATAACAAATCCTCTGTACCTGATCCATTTTATTGTAATAGACACTCGTTGTATTTCCTTCTACATCCGTTACACTGTTCCGTCTGCCCATTTCATCATATGTATAAGATGTAATGTCACCTAATGCATTTACAATTGTAATCAAATTTCCATCCTTATCGTAAGTAAAGGATGTCCTTTCTCCATCTGAATCTAACACTTCTATTATCCGATTTGCACAATCATAGGTATACGATGTAACGTTTCCTTCCGCATCCGTAACTGCAATACAGTTTCCGAGAGCGTCATAGTTATACTTTATCGTGCTCCCATAAGGTAAAACTTCTTCCTTCAGCTGGTTTTCCTTATTATAAATATAATTGTATACAGCCTTATCCGGCATTATAATACTAGAAATATTCCACATTTTATCATATAAATATTTAGTTGCTGCGCCTTCTTTATCTATTAAATATTCCAGCTGTCCTATGCCATTATATTTTGCTTTTAAAGTATATCCATCATAATCACAAATTTCTGTTAAATTTCCATTTTTATTATACTGGTATGTACGTGTATCTCCATTAGCATTTTTTACACTTACAATTCTATCTGCCACATCATACTGATATGAAGTCTCATTTCCATTTCCATCCACTGTCTTAATGACACGGTTCAAATTATCATACTGATATTTTTCTACACCGCCGGTTGCTTTTTTTATACAAATAATGTTTCCCCGATCATCATATGTAAAAGCAACTTCACTGCCATCCGGCTGCACTACTGTAGTTGGTCTTCCTGCCTTATCATTCTCAATTTTGACAATAGCTCCATCCGCATTTTCTGTACAGATCAAATTTCCATGTGCATCATAATAATGCTTTAATCTTGCTTTACCATTTATACTCACATTTAATAAATGGTTATTTGCATCATATGTCATATTGATTCTGCGTTTTGCTTCATCTGTTACCTGCGTCAGATTTCCTCTGTTATCATATGCCATACGTCTTCTATTTTTATTACGATCCGTTACGCAGACACATTGATTTTTATCATTATAAATATATTCTTCCCTTGTTCCATCCTCATAGAGAGTTTCCGTATGACGATATAAATTATCATGCACATATATTATTTTTTGGCCATTACGCTCCGTACAAATAACTCTCTTTTTTACATCATCATACAAAAATTCCATCACTCCACCATCTGGAAATTTCTGACGCGTAATACGATGTTTATTATCATAATCGTTACATATGGTAGTAACTCCACCGGCATTCTCAACATGTGAGATTCTTCCGTCAACACCATATTGATACTGATAGACTCCACCATCTGGAAGTGTGACTGTTTCCAACAAATTTTCTTTATATGTAAGTAATATCTTTCTTCCTGACTGATCTTCAACTCTTACCAAAAGATTTTTTTCATTATAATAATAAGAAAAGATATTTCCATTATCTGCACAAGCTGTTTCCAATAAACCACTTTCATTATATGAGAATGTTATTCCTCTGCCGTTTATATCTTCCGCACGCACCAATTTTCCCATTTTATCAAACTGCATGCTATCTAGTCCTGCACGACACAATCTATACCCTTCTTCATTCTCAAACAGTATTTCTAAAGCAGTTCCTGTTCCCTTATAACTTCCATCATTTTCTTTTTCAAAATATAAGCATTGTCCATCATACATATGAATGCAAGCGCTTATTTCCGTTTTCTTTTCTAAAGAAATTTCATAGTTATGTCTAAAACTTTTTCCAATTGTTCCTGTTGTATCATCTTTTGAATTGTAATACCTATGAAATGAAAGATTTATTTCTCCTCCTACAACCAGATCTTCCCTATCATACACAAAATTCCCGGTTGTCATATTCACAGGATCACCACAATAATTTGTGCCAGCAGCATCTGTTCCCAGCAATTCTTCCTGAATTTCTTTTTCTACCGTTGCCTGAGCATCTTTCAGATCTGCAACTGCGGCATCGAGAACACCTTTTTGTGAAGCCATATCAAGGTTACCTCCGGCAGGATCTATCGTCTGTGCCAGAGTATTCATTAACTTAATGATTTTTTCTGCACATGTATTCATCTCTGCTCCGTGCTTGAGATAGGCTGTATCTACATGTTCTACGGCTGTAAAAATCTGTTCGATCTGTTCAATGGTTGTATCATGCTTATTTAGAACAGTCTGGTAATAACCATCCATTTGAGATAAATAAGCATAACTGTCTAACGTATGCAGCCAGTTTTTAATTTTTACATCCATGTAATCAATACTATTCTTTATAATCTGCCAGATACCATCGGAAGATGTATCATTCACATAACTTATCAGCTTTTCTTTTGCTTCCTGTGAAAAATCCCTGAACATTTTCTTATCCCCATGCTTTCTTTTTCTTCCTATGAAGAAAATGTTTCTGAATGTGTCTTTTCTTTCGTCTCAACCGAGCTTTTTCTCTGTTCCATGTAGGAAATCGTATTTTCCAACAATAAAACAAATGCCTCCTGCATTTTCTGATACTGTTTTCCCATTTCCTCAATCTGAATAATCGTACTGCCTCCACATTCTCCGACATCCGGTATTGTAACTTTCTTTGCAGACCATTCTGTATGCAGATTTTTTAACTCCACAATATAACTGCCTAATTTCTCTGTATCTATAACATTTGTCATCATCTGCCCCTCCTAGAATAAATACTGATCATTTTCATCTATTTCAGCTTTAAATTTTTGACACGTTTTATTTACATTCACACCATGTTCTGTGATCACATTTTTTAATTCCCCAGCATAAGTAATAAAGGTATCCAATGCCTGTGCGGTTTCCCCTTCCTTAATAGCATCTTCCCTGATTTTTTTCATAATTTCCAAATACTTGTCTACACCTGACTGTAACTCCGTCTCATTATCTGAAAGAGTTGTTCCCATATCTAAAACATAATCATCATCTATTTTAAGTGCCGTTCCTGCCATGTTGTACTTCCTTCCTTTGAATTGATCTGGTTATTTCTTGTTTGATGTATTTGCCGACGTTGCTCTTGCTGCCGCCTCACGGGCTGCTGCTTCTCTCGCCGCTGCCTCTCTCGCTTCCTGTTCTGCTCTCTCAATTCTGGCTATTTCTGCATTGAGCTGAGCGATTCTGTTGTTACAATCCTGTATCGCCTGATTACACCCTGCTATTTCATCCTGTTTTCTTGTAATCTCCAATGCAACACGCTCAATCGCTTTATCCAGTCCGCTGGAAGCATTCCAAAAAGCTGCACCATTATATAAATCATGCATTCCTTCATAAAATTTAGAAGTAAATTTACTGTTAATTTTCTGAACTGCACCTGTATTCTCCAATTTAGATGTACCAGAATTTTTACACTCCGAAAAAGATCCCTGAAGCGAACTGATACTGCTTTTCACTTGATTCAATTCCAAAATTTCACTGTTAAGCTTTTCAATTTTTGTATTATAATTCGCAATCTCACTCTGTTTTTGCGCAATCTCTGCATAACACTGCGACTTCGTCATGCCTTCTCCTCCACTGTATATCACTTTTTATCTTAAACACTTTCATGTTTATGTTCAATTATTTTTCTCATTTTTCAGGATTATCCATGCGGGTTCCTGTTTTTCAAGAATCCGCATGGATAAAAGATTAGCCTCTTACAGCCGCAGCACCCTGTGCATCATCATCCTGTCTGTTCTGCATGTAATTCTGAATGAAATCAGAAATACTCTGGATTGCATCCCTTGCATTCTCAAGTGCCGGTTTGTATTCATTCTCAAAACGTTCAATGAATGCGTCTGCAGTCTGGTTTGTCCAGCCATCCTGCAACTGACCATTCATCTGCACTAAAGAATTGATCACATCGTCAAGTGCTCCTGCCTGATTTGAGTACACGCTCACTCCACTTGTAAGCACCTCATAATCCACTTTGTTTACTGCCATCTTTTTGTTCCTCCTTAAAATTTTTATTATATGGTAAATCTGCATATACAGAATTCCATCATGATAATTTTACTGTTTTAATTTTTGTCAGCTCATTCTCATTCACATAGAATGCATCGCAAAATTCTATTGGTTTTGCATATTTTTTTGCAATGCTCACTGACAGATCACACAGTTTAATATTGGATATATCATCAAAAATAATATATCTCCGGTTATCTTTTACAATTTTCATTAAATCTGGTGCACTGAATGGAATTGCCGCATTTTCCACATTGGTCATAAGTATGAGCACTTTCATCATGCGGTATTTGCCGAGCATTCCTTTTATAGTTCCAATTATTTTTTTGTCTGCGCTTATCTCTGCAATTGCGTCCGAGCTTTCAATGACAACTACGATCCAGTTCTCATCATCCAATGCAGCTTCCTGTCTCTGTGCAAAATCTTCATATCTGCTCTGCACCCGCTGATCGACCTCATCAAAAATGGTCCGGATAGATCCTGTTGTATTGTCATATACAGCTGTGTCCGGATGAAATTCATAATCAGCCCATCTCCGTGTCATATCATCCAGAATGTACAGGTCTGTACCTCCAAATGCCGGAAGCAGCATTGCTTCAAGCAGGTATTTTACAAAGATATCTTTTCCTTTTTCCTTTTTACCTGAAATCGTAAACATTCCTCCCTGCGCAATTTCTAACATCATTGGAGAAACCGTATTATAATCAAGTCCCAGCATTACTTTTCCTTCCTCTAAATAATCCGGGTAAGTTTTCTGGATGTAGGATAGTGTCAGTTCTTTTGGAATTTCCGGTATTATCGCAGCTTTCATTCCGGTGTATTTTTCATTCTGTTTCTTCACAAAATCCTGTATCTTCTGTACACGTTCGAATTCTTTTTCGCCTTCAAATGACAAATACATCTGGCTTTCATAGGTATGTTTGTTCAACTGGATCAGACATCTTCCCGGAATGTTCGGAAGTTTCATCCTGCATCCCTCGAACATCATTCCATACTCTGATGTCTCATTGCAGAATAATGCGATCCGTCCTTCAAAATTGTTCAGATAACGATAACCAATACCTGATGTCTGAACATTCGCTACTATAAATGAAATGCCAACTGCAATACCATCTCTGCATAACGGAAGCAGATAATCCTGATCTTGCAGATACATTTCCTTCAGTGCTGTCAGATTATCAATTATTACCACAATCTGTGGCAGATCGTGATATCCCGCTTCTTTATATGCCACAAACGAACTCACACCGGATCGTGCCAATATCTCTTTTCGTTTTGCAGTCTCCGTCTGAAGCAGTTTGAACAGATTTTTTAATTTTTCATCATCTGATACACACACAACACCTCCACAATGATGAAGTTCTGCAAAATTGCGTAATATCATGGAACCAAAATCAATAATGTAAAGATTTACCTCAGCTGGTGTATAGTTTTCAGCAAGGCTGCGGATAATCGTCTGTAACACATTTGTCTTTCCACACTGTGCTGAACCAATCAATATATAGTTCTGTGCCGTAATATTAATTTTCAGTTGCTCCTGACTTTGTCTGTCCGGATCATCCAGAAGACCTATGTAAGCATAAATTTCTTCTGAATCCATCCGTACTCCATTCACATAAGTCAAGAGTTCCGGCAATGGCGGCATACAAATATTCGGAAGTCTCCTGATTCCTTTCTCCTCGCAGTATCCTGCTATGTAATCTACGATTGCCTCCAGCTGATTCTTTGTGTGTGAATCTTTCTTTTTTATTTTCTTTTTCTGGTAAACCACTTTTTTTGCTCCCGCAAAATTCAGTTCTGAAATATAAAATTCTTTGTTTCCTTCACTCTCATCAAGCGTTGCAGGTGCTCCACTGAACGCCGATTGAAACAGTTCAAATATTTCGTTGTTTCCAACTTGAAGGTATGCCCGTCCCGGTTCTTTAATCTCCGCAGCAAGTGGTGTTTTTAAAACTTCGTTACTGTCCTCTTTAGACTGTACTTTCAGACAGAGTTTAAATTTTGAGTTTGACCATATTTGTCCATCTACCACACCACTCGGCTTCTGAGTGGCAAGAATCAGATGTACTCCGAGGCTTCGTCCAATACGCGCTGCTGATATCAGTTCTTTCATAAAATCAGGCTGCTCTGCTTTCAGCTCTGCAAATTCATCCACAATAATTACCAGATGTGGTAATGCTGTCTGTACTTTTTTCTCTTTATACAGTTCAATATATTTATCAATATGATTCACACCAGCCTGTGCAAAAAGGTTCTGACGCTTCATTAATTCTGCCTTTATTGACTTTAATGATCTCTGCACTTCATTTCCATCAATGTTAGTGATTGCACCGATCAAATGCGGCAGATTCCGAAACTGATTCACCATTCCACCGCCCTTGAAATCGATAATGACAAATCCTATCTCATAAGGATGAAATATCGTTGCTGCCGACAATATATAACTTTGCAGTATCTCGCTCTTACCCGATCCTGTGGTTCCTGCTACCAGTCCATGTGGTCCGTGAAATTTTTCATGCAGATCCAACGTCACAATTTCATCTTTCGCATTCACTCCCAGAGGTGCTGCCATTGTCTTGTAGATCTGTGATTCACTCCATCTTTTTCCAAGGTCTAAATCTTCCGCCGCAAATATATGAAGCAGTTCAAATAATGTAATATTTTTTCTGAGTGAATTTTCAAGGCCAATCTCTTCACAATAAACCGGTGCCAGCATTTGCACAACAGCCCCTGCCTGCATATCCGATATTGCCTGATACTCAAATTCCTGCACCTTATTGCCATTTTCAGAAAGACAGATATTTCCCTCATGCCCGGAAGTCAGTGTAACTATTTGGTTGCAATGCAATGGCAGTTTTTCTGCACTTGTCTCGAAAAATACAAAAACCATTCCAAGTTCTGCTGCCCTCTCGATGTATCTTGAAATTGGATGATTTTTGATACCAAATTCATTTTCAACAAGAATGACACAGTAATAGGGAATATTTTTTGTCTGCTCCCTATAATTTAATTCACGGAACAAATTTTCAAAAAGATTATTTTTGCTCTCATTATTGCATACGATATTACGTGTTCCCTTCTCATTTCCAAGATGCGGAAGCATACGGACCCACTCATATTGCTTTTCATCATCCACCAGCAGAAAAAGTCTGACATCACCGTAATAATGTCTGACTGAGATATCAATCGCAATATTTTTGAACATTGCATACAATGCCTTTTTTTCTCCGACAACTCCAACTGCATTTGCATTTTTCAAATCTGCATAAACAGGGGCATGATCAATCTTTGCATACATATCACAGATTTTTTCAGGCAGATCTGTAAGTTCATCGCCTACTTCCATCCGTTCCTGCTTCCTATAATCAATCTGCCGCTCGGATTCCACGCTTCCCTTTCCAAGATATACACACAGGAAATCAGCATCCTCTCTTGTTCTTTCAAATAATCGGCGATCAAAATTCATTGCTGTGTCAACATCACTCGCCACATCACAGTATGTATCTCTTAAACTTTCCTCTTCTTCCTCACGTTTTATTTCGATTTCGTGTTTCTTCTTGTCAATATAGCTGTTGTATTTTGTAATACGTTCCTCGCAGTCCTTTTTATATTTTTTATTTCCCGACAGAAACCCTAATATGGTAGTCACCACCCCAAGTGCCATGGAGCATACACTCAAAATCACATACGAGCCGGATGAACCGGAAGTGTTCATAATTCCACGGAACACAACAACAAGCCCAATCATTGTAATAGAGGGCATCAGATTCATAACGATATTGTTTTCCGGTTTTTTCGGAATCTCCGGTGCATCCAAAATTTCTATTTTATCATCTGGAAGCTGTTTTATGATTCTCGTATTCCGGTTAAATAACGGATATTCCAGTTCGTTGACACAATGTCTGATTTCATGCACCGGTATCTTGTTTATCCGCAATCCAGTCTGATCAAAATAAATTTTTCCTTCCTTAAAATAAAATTGGTACTCATCCACCGAAAAGAAATCACAATCATGAAGTTCCACACTTTGCTCTATCTGTTGTCCATTTCTCAACACGCCGAAAGCTGACTGCACTTTCTGCAGAAAATAACTTTTTCCTCTTTTTTGTATTACGAGCTGGATATTTTTTTCAAACTGGCTCCTTAAAACAACTGCTGCTCCCGGTTCCGAAGATATCTCTATCCGCTCTGGAAGTTCAATGTACCAGTTGTAGTTTGGTACTTTCGCCTCAAAGTCAATCATAAAGCGCATTTCAAACGCTTCGTTCCCTGTATTCGAATAACAGACTGATATCATATCTCCATGGTTGATCTCCATGGAATATATTTTCCGCATGTCACCTCTGCTAAAATACAATTGATCCGCACAGTCCATATTCCATTTATTGCTATGTACCGAAAACTCAATCTCGATCTCTGAAAAAAAAGTTTCCGGATTCAATCGAAATTCACAGGATGAGGTTGTTCCAAGTCTCACATTCTCTACCCCTGCTGCAATTTCAAATTCCTTATATACTGTTCTGTTGCTGACGATTATTTTATACTGATAATCCATATTTACGCCCTCCGGTAAATAATATAAGAACCGTTTCTGATACCAAATTCTTTTAATGTTTTATTTCCTCTTAAAAAAGCAATCGGATTCTCAGCAACAAGATAACAGCTGAAAATATTCTCTGTATCCATTTCCAATCCATATGCCTCATTCAGTGCAAGCACAAGATCATTTGCTGTTATTTCCAATGGAATTTCCAGATCCACATGTGTCTGTTTCATATCATTGATAAATTCAACCACAACTTTTTCTTCCATTCCCTCTCCTTTATCTCCACATGAAATAATTCGTATAAAAATTAACCCCTGCTCCGATAAACTACAAAAACATTCCCGGTATTAGTGGAAATGCTGTTTTTTTATCGTCAATTTCATTTCTTTATTTTTTACAATTATTTTTAATTGTATTATTTTCCCGAAATTTGCACCATATAATCTGATGTAATTTTGCTAAAATGATTGCCTGCTGCGAAAAAATGCAAAAAAAGAATGCTGATTTCTCAACATTCTTTTTTTTGCGCAGTCTACTGCCGATACCATATCATTCATATCTATTGGTCAATCGAATCCATAACTGTAGGATTTCAACCTGTTTCCATTTCATTACTCGTTTCTATATCATAAACAGGAAGTCTTTTTTCATTATTGTTCTTAATGCATATTTATTGCCCACTCCTTCTCCTTTTTTTATTAAACTCTGAATTAGGATTTTGTGAATTTCCAATTATACAAAAAACTGAAAATCCTCCTAAAATCATTGACATAACTAATACTATTCCCCACATAAGCTTTCCTCTTGACGCAGTTGACATTGTTTTCTGCATGAGTCTTCCGCCATGTCCTCCTCTGAAAACTCGTCCTAAAACAATTAGTACAGAAATGCTACATGTTGTAAATATAGCGGCAATTTTTCTTATCGCAATCCAAAATGGTTTATTTTTATTAACTTTTCCCTGTACGATTGGAATTAATATTCCAATTCCAATACTTATAGCATAAAGAATTCCTGTAACTATTCCTGTATTTTTTCCAAATAAAGAACCATAAAGTAACATTGGCATCATCCATGAAATAGAACAACCAAATAATAGTAATGATGAATACATTGATAATTCATCATCTTTTCTTACCAATTTTATAATTGTAAGTATCAATAATATACTAAAACAGCTTATATTTATGCATAAAATAATTTTTATTGGTTTACTTTCAATATAAGCAGCCATTAACTCTGCACCCAAGAAAAATATATCCATATAAATTACTATCATAAAACATTTTAAAATTTCCTTACTCTTTCCCATCACCATTTCCTCCATCAATCAATCCAAATACAAAGTCCTTAATATCATCCCTTAATGATTTTCCATTTCCATCGAAATCTGAACTGTCTAAATTCGCTACTACAATTCCTACAAGTATTCCTGCTGCCAAGCCAATTACATTTCCAACTCCTGGTACAACACTTCCACCTGTAAGTCCGGCAATTGCAATAGTTGTAATCGTAGTCGCACCAGCTGTTATAGCTGATGTAGCTACCGTCTCTCCTGTCGTCAATACAACATCTACCACCGCATCACTTATAAACTCTCTAGCAGATGCTCCTGATTGACAATTATCATAGATTCCTACTCCAACATCAATAATTACATCTACATATGGTACTTCAAACTTGCCTGCTGCTTTTGCTTTATTTCCAATATTTCCCATTTCCGCCAAACCATTTTTTATTTTTCCTCTTGTGGTTCTTCTGAAATTTCCTACACTTACACCAGCTTCTGCGGCATTGATTTTGGTAGTTGGATTATCAATAATACTTTTTGCCAAATTCTTATTTTTTTTATACTGGTTTAGCCATTGATATGAAATCTCACCGCCTTCTTTAATATCCTTCATATTTCCAATATTGGTATACCAATCTGAAGCTATATGCACTGGATCAGACTCATCCAGTTCTTCTGATTTTGTATCCATTCCCACCAAATCACTTGTCACAACTGCCGTTGGCCACATGCCATTCAGGTCCACCAGATCCATCGGTCTGTTGAAGCAGTAGCTGTAATGGTTCATCGTGTATGGCACTGCTGTGTGTCCTTTTAGGAAGTCCTCGCTTATGAAACGGCCTGCTCCGGCATCATATCTTCTTGCCTGTGCAAAATACAGCCCTCCTGCACTATCCATCTGATACCCTGTAAAACCAAAGCTCTGTAAGGAATCCTTAAAGATATCTTTTGCCGTTCGGATATCATTACCAAATTCATCAAATCCATAGGTTTCCTCACTTCTTCCTGCTTCATCTGCAAGCCGCATCGGACTTCCCAGATCATCCTGAAAATAAAAGTGCTCCCTTCCTTCTTCTTCCATTCCCGTGACATTACCATCCCAGAAGTAGGTCTGCTCCACATTATTTTCTGTTTTCTGTAAAAGATTATGATACTGGCGGGTAAGATCAAGTGTATAGCGAATGGTCTGTTCCGGGGCTGCATCCCCTGCTGCAATGCTTTGCTCCATTCTATGTCCTAATCCGTTATACTGATATACTGCCTTTTTGATTTGTCCATCTGTCATTCCCATAGAGCTGTTCATCTGGTTAGCCGCATCGAACCCATATGCTCTCAAAACCTCTTCACCGCTTGTTACGGATAACAGATTTCCTCTGTGGTCATACGCATAATCTTTCGTTCCGTTTGCATTTGTTTCCTGC
>OJMO01000756.1_pt1 | contig 22270 bp, 17 predicted proteins | sample 1597241 | NCBI WGS metagenome assembly OJMO01 (sample SAMEA2452129, study PRJEB22498) | human gut metagenome | biome: human feces; feature: human gut; material: feces | place: Australia | collected 2012 | reverse complement strand
GGTATTGGATTGCAAGCGTCTCATAATCCTAACTTACGAGTTGGAAGAAGAGATTGTTGTAAAAGACAAGAAAATAGAAGTGATACCTGTTTGGAAATGGTTACTTGATTTATAGCTATTATCCAGAACGTCAAGGCATAAAGATTACCGGTAAAAGTGATCTATCTCTCTTAGAGTTCTTTTGATGAGGAATATACATAAAAATCCGTGGGTAAGACACAAAGTCTTCCTCACGGATTCATATTTTATATGCGAGCATAAAACTATAATCTTATTGACAGAGAATCACTTCTGGTTGCTGAATAATTATTGACGTTAACGTAACAAAACGCTCTACAATATCACTCTCAGAAGCATAATCTGACACAACCCATTCCGGTGCATTTTCCTCATTATTATGGAATCCATACTTACTATTAAGCACAATATCTTTCAATTTTCCCTGTACGTTTTTACAGATTCTCTGACTTAAACACTTAATCCCCCAATAGTATCCCCCTTCGTCAACAGAAACCTCACATCGGAATTTAGATTTACGATAATCAAAATCAAAACCGAATTCCGTAGAAGATTGACATGTAAGGATAAGCTTATCGTCAATAATGCCAACACATTTATTATACCATTCTTTAAAATTTTCCTCATCATATTCCTCTTGATACTGTTCTTGTAAGAACTCTAAGCGTTCACAGAGTTTCTGAACATTTTCCAATTCATCTTCAATAACCTGTAGCTTTTCAGAAGTAGATTTATTATCTAATTTAAGTTGTTCCACTATCAATTTATCAAGTTTATTATTCATAATTATTTGTCTTTTTGAGTTTCCAAAATATTCTTCTAAATAGCCAATATAAACGACTATAGAACTTTTTAGCTGCTGTTCTGTATCAAAAGGAATTATCCTATTGACAGAATATAGCCAGTTTAGAATATCAACCTTATAATTTTTGCAGATAAAATTCTTACCTAACTTCATTTTAACTTTAGATGATAAAGAATACTCTGACGGATAGGTATATCCATCTTGGTTCAGATATAGTACATAGATTTCCTTTGAAGGATAAATCTTGCTTGCTATATCAACATATCTATCAACCTGTTCCTTTTGTTCCTGTGCTCCATTAACTTTATTCTCTATTATCAAGAAGAAGTTTTTCCCTTTAATAGTTAAATCAATTCTATTTTTATCAGGATATGGTATCGTAATATCATTAGCTGACACATCTATGTCTAAAAAAAACTTTATAAAATGTTTTTTTACGACATTACTTCCTGTCAATAGAGAATATAATATTCTGCTATGCGCAGTTTCTCTCAAGCTATGATTAAAATGTGCATCAACAAGTGGATTTATGGAAACTGGCAACATCTCAGTATTCTCAATATAACATTGTCGAAATGAACGAGAAAGGGATAGCGTATTCAAAACACTTTCCTGAGTAAGAGACGCAAATGTCTGCACAATTTTAAAAATATTCATATATCTTAATCCTATTGTTTTCTTTTTTTATTGCTACTTCTCGCCATCGAGGGGTCAGCTACATACTTTTGCAGTGGATGATTAATCATCTCGGGAATCCAATAAAAGAGCTTGTTTGCTAATCGTAAAGGCTTTATGTACTTATCCTTCATAGGCTTGGCCGCTCTTTGAATTATCAAAGCAAGCTCTTCGTAGCTATAAGGCTTAAAAGCGCATAAATCTACAAGGAGTTGACTAACCTTTTCCCGAGATGCCCACTTTCCTAGTTTTGCAACTCGTTCTTGGAGCCCTTTAGGAAGTTCCCTCAGTAATTCGTTACGACTTTTCGGTTGGCTTTCGATCTCAAATGTACCATGCTGAGGTGGTATCTTTTCGCCTTGAGGTGGTATCTTTTTGCCCAATGTACCATGCTGAGGTGGTATCTTTTCTCCCAATGTACCATGCTGAGGTGGTATCTTTTCATCTTGAGGTCGTAACCTTTCCCCTAAGGATACCACCTTGGAGGTTCTTATATAATAAGTGTTACGACCCTGCCCTTTCTTCTCTAGGAATCCAAGATCGCAGAGCTTATGAATCTCCAAACGTGCACGGGCATGAGTAATCGAAGAATCCAGCTGGCGATAAGTAGCATTATCTATCGCACCCACTTCTCTCACGAAGACTAGAGCCAGCTTCTGCTCATTCACCAAGTCAAACTCGGCATATTGAGCCAACCATTCCATATTCTCCTTGCTGAGGAAATGATGGAGCAGAAGTCTTGCCGTAAACTTATTCGCTTCATGGTTCGACTCAAAAGTCGGCGGCATCAAGCCTGCCTCCTTCATCAATCTGCGCATCGCACCAATACCAGTACCCTTAGTCTCAGCAAGATTCGTATCATGGAAAATCTCACTGATTCTTGGATTGCGAAGCATAGAGCCTGGCTCTCCCCAATCATCCTGAGGTTTCAGAGAATAGCCTGGGTTGTGAATCTCAATACGATTGGAATAGCGGATAATCTGAATCGGCTGATTCACTCGATTAGAACGATGAATATACGAATTGACTATCGCCTCACGTAATACCTTATTGGGAAGAATCGCTGGTGTAGATGCCTGCATGGAATCTTTCTTCAGTTCAAAGCCTTTTGGCAGGTCATCCATCACTGCACTACATGCCTTGTTTACCATGAGGATTAATGGTCCGCGCATATCGATAGTTTGCTCAAAGCGATTATCGCCATCAGCTAACCATTGATTGCCAGAAATTCTGATGTAATCAACTCTGAAAGAAGGAACCAAACGACGAAGCGACATTTGTTTTCCAAAAACCAAGAGCCCCGTATAAGTCAAGTCATATCCACCTTGCTTATTCTTCTTAATAGCTCCTAATGCTCTCAACAAATCAACATCATTCAGCGTCAGTTCTTCCGCATCAGGATTCACTTCCTTGCGAAGTTTACGATAGAAATTGAGTGCATTCTCATCTATATCATCAAGGTCTGCATCATCTACAATACAACTATCATAGGTATCAGCAGACTGATAGAAAAGATACATATCCTCTTCTGAGCATTTTTCATCAGAAGGACCAATACGACGAAACGCCCCCTCAGGCAAACCACGCTTGGCAAAATACGCTGGTTTCTGACTCTCAGGTAACTCTTCGATTTTTACAACTATAACAGTCTTACCCAAATATTCTTCCACATTAATAATCGGGCGAATACGGACATTGAACATTGAATTGCACATAGCGACAAAATCAGATTGAATTTTGTCAGTATTCTCTATATTCTCAGGCTCATAAATAGGCCTGCCGTCTTCAGCTATTCCGGTACGCTTGGCACCTAAAAGCAGATAGCCACCGCACAGACCTGGCTCGTTGGCAAAAGCACAAACCGTTTCCATCATGCTCTTGCCAACAGCCGATGCCGACTTGGCCTCTATTCTTCTATTTTCATCAAAGCTATTTAGCTCTGCAAATAATTCCTTCGCTGTTCTCATTTTCTTAATTATATTTAGGTAAGGAGACATCATTTGTCATCCTCTTTGCCTATTCGCCGGTAAAGTTAATCAAAAAATCACAAACTTACAAACAAAAGATGGATTTTTTCGCTTTATCCCTCTCATTTTCAGATATAATTAGTATCTTTGTGGCGTTTTAATTGGAGGACAAAGATATGAGTTTAAAATTAATTGATAGGGAGGAGAAAAAAGGACTTGCCAAACTATGGGAAGACATAGATATCTGGTGGTATTGCCATGTAACAGACAAATACCGCTCTGTATGTTGCTGGTTCAGAATATGCTGTAACAAAAGACGTTGGAAGCTCGTAAAACAAGCAGCCTTCCATACATATCCATTCTCTTATGAATATTTTTATGATTTGCAGAAAACATACATGGAAGAGTTAATAGCACATTATAAACATGGATATTTCGCTACAGCAGAAACTTACGAGCCAATAGTACGTTGGATAAAAATGACGGTCAAACTCCATGATATTATGCTTGACAATAATGTTGATCTTTTCGACTATGAAGGAGAGATGGAGTTTGTGCCAATAGATGATGGAAAGTTCTATAAATTGAAAGATGACAATGTGAAGTATCGTTGCTTGGTAAAGGTTAATATGAGAAACCTTGACCGCTATCTGAAATTATCACATAACCAAAAAGCTAAAGATTGGTATATAGAGCATCCTCATGAACTATACCAGTTGAAAGCATGGTACTTATACCATAAGTTGCTTGCTTACTATGCACAATCTTGGTGGGACTAAAACCATTCATTTTTGTCGAAGTACAGACCTGTCAAATGACCAATGGATATATAGTCATACAACCAAAAGGTGTATAGTCGTACAACCAAAAGATGTATAGTTGTACAACTAAAAGGTATATAGTCGTACAACTAAAAGGTATATAGTTGTACAACTAAAAGGTATATAGTCGTACAACTAAAAGGTATATAGTCGTACAACTAAAAGGTGTATAGTCGTACAACTAAAAGGTGTATAGTCGTACAACTAAAGGGTGTATAGTCGTACAACTAAAGAGGGTTGTCACTAGGCTCAGCAGACCTTCCTACTGCAGTCAGCAGACCTGCTGACTAGGCTCAGCAGAGCTGCTGACTGCAGTTGGAATCTTCTAGAAACAGGCTTCTTATACTTAATATATTAGTTCATTGAATCTGATTAAACGCCTTTCACTACTTACCCAGTCGTCTCGGTGCGTTTGTTCAGCCATATCAAACTTTAGCAGTAAATAACAATCTCTTTTTATAATCACAGCCATTCCCGAAAAGTGAAACAAATAACCAAAATCGGGAATAGGGATTTTCCCTTCTACTTTAGGGAATTCTTCTCTTTTTATTTCAAAAGAAAGCTGTACTTTTGCAACCATAAAACAATATAATAACTTATAAAAACAGTATCGCTTATGAAAAGAAATGAAGTAATGGCGCTCATCGCCACAACCATATTGATGTTTGCCGTATGCCTCTCGGCTTCGGCTAAAGGAAAAAGAAACGTGGAGCGAGGAATGACCAAGCAGGAAGTAATAGCCATTCTTGGAGAACCTAAGCTCACCAGTTTCGACATGTATGGGGACAAATGGGAATATGCCAAATATAATAATCTGTTTGGAGATTCCAAGTACATCACGGTCTTCTTCGACAGAAACGGAAAGGTTGTGCAGTACGATACAAGAATCATAGAACCAAACAGCCAAACATCGAATGTACAGCAGCCACAACACCCTACCCCACCCATCTACGATGGAAGATGTGATCCAGATGGCAGAATGGATTACGGCTATTGTCTCGATGATGCTTCCTTCACCAAACTATATAATAAGGTGAAGAAGGCAAGCTTTGATGACAACAAGTTCGATCTGATAGAAGTGGCCAGCCTCGGCTGTTACTATTCTTGTGCCCAAGCCGTCAGCATGATGAATATATTCACTTTTGGTGACAGCAAGATGAAAGCCCTCAAACTGATGGCTCCTCATATCATAGATTTGCAGAATGCCATTATCATCTATCAGCAATTCAGTTTTGAAAGCGAAAAGCAAAAGGTAGGAGAAATATTAAGAAGCAGCAGAATATCTCCTCAAAACTTGCATATTCAATGAAAAAGCATTAATTTTGCACTCAAAAATTGCAAAATAAATGAATACAAAGATATTATCAAAAGACAAAGACCCGATGGGCGCCGCTATCCTTGATTATCAGAAATCGGGAAGAGCAGGAAGATTACGTGTGCTCTCTTCTATGTTCGAAGAGGACGAAATGCCGGTGAAACATCTCTTCAGAAAAGTTGAAGAGATGCCGATGCTGGAGCAGAAGGCCTTGCAACTCACAAAAGGGCGTGTACTGGATATCGGAGCCGGCAGCGGCTGCCATACGCTCGCCTTGCAGGAGAAGGGATTGGAAGTGAAGGCGATAGATATTTCGCCCTTGAGTTGCGAAACGATGAAACTGAGAGGAGTAAAGGATGCGGAATGCATCAATCTTTTCGATGAACATCTGGAAACAGGGTTCGATACCATCCTCCTCCTGATGAACGGAACGGGTATCGCCGGAAAGATAGAACATCTCCCTACCCTCTTCCAGCGCCTGAAGGCGTTGCTGAATCCGGGCGGTCAGATTCTCATCGATTCCTCTGATTTGAAATATATTTACGAGAATGAGGATGGAAGTTTCGACATCAATCTGAATGGAGCCTATTACGGAGAAGTAGATTATCAGATGATCTACAAGGATGTAAAGGGCGACCGCTTCGACTGGCTCTACGTAGATTTCCCATTACTGAAATCCATCGCCGAAACCTGCGGGTTGCATGGTGAACTCGCGGCAGAAGGCGAACACTACGACTATCTGGCGAGGTTTTTCTAAAAAACATCATAAAAAAGTGAAGGAGCTAAGACAAATGTTCTTGGCTCCTTCACTTTTTTCCTCCTAACCTATTTTATCTTATCGTTGAAATCGTGACATCTGAGAACTCGTTCATGTAATCAAGAATCTCCATGGTGTGGAAATCGCGCTTCGCCTTGATTTCTATGTTCGCTTCCAGGAATTCCTCCTTCGAGTAGCGGCGCTCTTTCAACTCATAGGAATGAACTTCCAGACCTTTCTGCTTGATTTGCCTGATAAACTCCTTCACGCTTTCACGAGATGGCGCAGTGAAGGTCAAGTCGATGGTAGTTGTTCCCAACTGCGGAATCCAGTAGTTCAATACTTCCAGTCCCAGCAACACCATCGCCGTGGTAATAGCTGCAGCTACATACATTCCCGTACCGCACGCCAGACCGATGGCTGCCGTAACCCACAAGCCTGCAGCAGTAGTCAATCCTCTCACCACGTTTTTCTGGAAGATAATCGTTCCGGCGCCCAGAAATCCAATGCCCGAAACCACCTGCGCAGCCACACGGGAAGAATCCTTTAAGTCAATTCCGAATCCATACTGGGAAACGACACAGAAAAGCGCACTTCCCAATGCCACGAGAAAGTGAGTACGGAAACCAGCCTCCTTAGCACGATATTCTCGCTCAATGCCTATCGCACCTCCTAAAAGCAGGGCGAGAGAAAGGCGAATGGTCAGGTCAATATAAGTTGCATCCATATTATTGTCCTTTCTTTAATTAATCAACAAAAAAATCATTTAATTGCAAATATACAACTTTTCTTTGAAAGAAAGGCGAGAATTTCAAAAAAATAATGTATCTTTGCAACTGTTAGTGCCAATTTCGGCAATTTATTCACAAATACACATTTATTTATATACATGGCAACAGTTGACGACAAGAAGATCATCTTCTCAATGGTGGGCGTATCTAAGATTATCCCACAAAACCAGAAACAGATTCTGAAGAACATCTACCTATCGTTCTTCTACGGAGCAAAAATCGGTATCATCGGTTTGAACGGTGCCGGTAAATCTACGTTGATGAAAATCATCGCAGGACTTGAGCAACCTACCCAGGGAGAGGTGGTTTGGAGCCCAGGCTACTCTGTGGGCTACTTGCCTCAGGATCCTCCGCTCGACGAGAACAAGACCGTGAAGGAAAACGTGATGGAGGGTGTGCAGAAAATCTATGATGCACTCGCAGAATACGAGGACATCAACAATAAGTTCGGTCTCGAAGAATATTACGGAGACCCTGATAAGATGGACAAGCTGATGCAGCGTCAGGCTGAGGTGCAGGATATCATCGATGCTACCGATGCCTGGAACATCGACTCCAAGCTGGAGCGTGCGATGGCTGCCCTGCATTGTCCTCCTGGCGATTGGCCTGTTACCAATCTCTCGGGTGGTGAGCGCCGCCGTGTGGCTCTCTGCCGCCTGCTTCTGCAGAAGCCGGATGTACTCCTGCTCGATGAGCCTACCAACCACCTGGATGCTGAGAGCATCGACTGGCTGGAGCAGCACCTGCAGCAGTATGAGGGTACGGTCATCGCCGTTACCCACGACCGCTACTTCCTCGACGACGTGAGCGAGTGGATTCTGGAGTTGGACCGTGGCGAAGGTATTCCATGGAAGGGCAACTACTCTTCATGGCTCGACCAGAAGACCAAGCGAATGATTCAGGAGGAGAAGACTGCCTCTAAGCGCCGCAAGACATTGGAGCGCGAGTTGGAATGGGTTCGCATGGCACCTAAGGCCCGTCAGGCTAAGGGTAAGGCTCGTCTGAACTCTTACGAGCAGATGCTCAACCAGGAGCAGAAGGAGCGCGAGGAGAAGCTGGAGATCTTCATCCCTAATGGTCCTCGCCTGGGCAACAAGGTTATCGAGGCTCAGCATGTAAAGAAGGCGTTCGGCGAAAAGGTTCTCTTCAACGACCTCAACTTCATGCTTCCTCCTAACGGCATCGTAGGTGTGATTGGTCCTAACGGAGCCGGCAAGACTACCCTCTTCCGCCTCATTATGGGCTTGGATCAGGCAGACGGCGGTACATTCGAGGTGGGTGAGACCGTGAAGCTGGCTTATGTTGACCAGCAGCACAAGGACATCGACCCACAAAAGACTGTTTACGAGGTGATTTCTCAGGGCAACGAAACCTTGCGTCTGGGTGGCAGAGATGTGAATGCACGTGCTTACATCAGCCGTTTCAACTTCTCAGGCACCGACCAGAGCAAGCTCTGCAGTGTTCTCTCGGGTGGTGAGCGTAACCGTCTGCAGTTGGCATTGGCATTGAAGCAGGAGGGTAATGTTTTGCTCCTCGATGAGCCAACCAACGATATCGACGTGAACACCCTCCGTGCCTTGGAGGAAGGTTTGGAGGCATTTGCCGGTTGTGCGGTGGTAATCAGCCACGACCGCTGGTTCCTCGACCGAATCTGTACCCACATTCTTGCCTTCGAGGGCAATGGTGAGGTCTTCTTCTTCGAGGGCAGCTATTCTGAGTATGAAATCAACAAGGCGCGCCGTCTTGGAGATACAGATATCAAGAAGGGGCGCTACCGCAAGTTGATGGAGGAATAAAGATTCGAAAAAGATAAAGAAGAACTCGGTTCTGAAACAATAAAAAACAAAAGAAAAGGTGTGTCTTTGCCTTAAGACACACCTTTTTTGTTTCTATGCAGCCGTTTTCAAAAGCTTTACCAGATGCAATCAGGACGTCCTGGAAACTGCGTCGCGACGTATCTGGCTGTACGTCGCGACATAACGATTATTACGTCGGGACGTATCAGATGCTACGTCGGGACGTAATTTCTTCTTTGTCGTCAGTTAAATTGCAAAAAAACAAATGAAAAAGCCTAGCATTGAACCGAAAAAAAGGATTTTTGCTCAATGCTCTCTTAGTTTTCACCCCAAAATCCCTCTAAAACACCTATATTTCGCTGGTTTTTATGGCAATATATGGCAGATAGAACCGAAGAACAGAGAATTGCCATACCCATAATACATTCGTAATCAAAGAGATAACCTATCAATATGGCAATATGGCAATTCTTTGACGCAAAAACAAAAAGAAAAGGTGTGTCTTTGCCTTAAGACACACCTTTTTTGTTTCTATACAGCCGTTTTCATAAGAAACTATCGCTATATCAGATTTACTTATAGATTTCTACGTCATCTACAGCTATATAAGCAGGCGCATTATAACCATACTGCCCCTTCATATCTTCTGAAGCCTCATAGTTTACCTTCAAGCTGCTAATCTCGCCAAGAGAAGAGAGATCAACATACTGCCAGCTCTTCAAAGAGTTTGTACCATCCTGAACTGTGTACTTAACTGTACCTGTAGATGTAGTACCATCAGCCTTGAAGCCTTCGAACACGACAGAGATTTGGGTAGAACTTATTGCCTTTGTACAGAGGCCATCGCCATTAGCCATCACATTGAGGAAGTAGGTACCATTGGTAATCCAAAGTCCTTTCATGGTGTGAGCCTTACCATCCTTAAAGTCAAGAACAGGAGAACCATAAATCATCAAGAAATTGCTGCCAGAGTGAGCTGCAAGATCTGCAGGAATAGAAAGCTGTGTATTAGATGTACCTTCCGCAATGGTACTGTGATAGTTAGAAACAGCAGCACCACCATTCCAATAAGCCCATGAGCCATAGCCATTATTTATCTTTGAATGCAAAGAAGTTGTAGCATCAGTCCACTCATACACACCATTATCCTCTGTAAAGCCGTTACCACTCTCTCCATAGAGCATCTTTCCACCATACTGAGGATTATCTATCAATGCATTCCAGTTACTACCCTCGAAAGTGATGGTCTCATACTTAGGAGTGTTGTCATCGTCGTCGTCACTACATGCTGTGAAGAAACTAGTGGCACACACAAGTGCCAACAAATAAAAATACTTTTTCATCATTGTTGTTTTGTTTATTACTAAAATTATCTTATTATTTATTAACTCTTTCTACTCTTGGCACTGATTGACTTTTGGAGATGCAGGTCCTCAGCCCCACTCACCTCGGTAGAAGTCTCACCTAGCCAACCACACATTTGATTCTGTGCACTATACACTCTCACGAAGTCGATGTGATCGAGCGCCACAGGCTTACGATTCTTATCAACTGCCCACGAAATATCGAAGCTACATCCATCGATGTCACTATTGCTCACATTGTCAACATATCCATACCGGAAGGCATCACAAACCCAATGGGTTCCATTGCCGCTGGTATCATGGCCATTACGCGGCAAAAGGGTACCCTCGAAACGTAATGGCCCCGCCAACCACAAAGGGAAATATTCCTGGGCATGAAAAGTGTTGCGATTAACAACTCCACTCCCACCCTGATTGTCTGTCCACGGAATATCTTGCATGGCATCCTTGGTATAGGTTATCTCATAGCCATATACCACCTTGCCCACACTGTCGACATCAGCACTGCCCGAAAGTTCATACCAAGGATCATCTGGCAACCCATTGCCATTCACATCCTGCGACACCATCACGATGCCAGGCTCGCTATTGTCCTTGAAAGCATTGCCCTTGATGTAAAGGTCTTTTTCACCCTTCACATTCGCTATAGGATGATCGAAATGGAAGGTGATGTAGCCACCATAGGCACCCAGGCTCACCAAACCACCCTTGTCACCGCCGATGGCTTCGGTACATTTCCTTGCCATCGCCTTAGCATCGTCACCCTCCTCATACTGAGGCAGGGTGTTGATGAACTGTCCCGGAGCCGGCACATACTCATCCACCGCCTCGATATACTTACTGTACTCCTCGGCTGGTTGGCTCGGATCCGACGATGACAACTGAGGTTTGCGATAAACAAACGCTGCCTCTGCCGGAATATCGCCCGTCCATACTCGCCAATCGAAGGTGCCATCCGCCTTGAAGTGAAACAACTCACCACTTGACACGTAATTCTTAGCATCCATCAGGTAGAAGTCTTTCTTCTGAGGATTGACAATGATGCCGTATGGCATCTCGATGGATTGTATCTCCGGAGCACTAGACAAGGAATGAGCAATTACCTTGTGTTGGCTGACATTCACGATACCATACTCTATCGAATTTTTCTTTGAAGTCTCATTCCACTGCACACCTATATAATATAGTGAATCGCCCACGATACACATGTTAGAGACAGGCACTTCCACCTCGCCTCCCTTTTCCATCTGACCTGCTGCATTAGGATTGAGCCAATACAATCGTGAAGGCACCTCCTTGTAGTCGCCTCGGGAACTCACCCATAGCTGCCCATATTTATCGGCACGACAGCGATGCAAGTTGATTGCCACATCAATTTTCCGCTCCTCCTTAAAGGTCTTGAGGTCGATGACGCTCACCGTACGATCGTAGTTGGGATTGCGATAACCGCCACTATTGGCAACATACAGTTTACCATGCACAACAGCCAATTCATCGGGCTGATAGCCCACCGTCACCTTGTCCACTACCTTCATGGTCAGCGTGTCCACCTTATAAACAGCTCCCACTTCGGCATCCTGGCGCATATTCACAGGAGCCACATAGGCACTCACATAGGCAAATCCCTCATCAAAGGCAAGGTATCGACAGTTGGGGATGTCTATCTTCGCTACTTTTTTGCAAGTATAGGCATCTGCCACCTCCACCTTGTTGGAGCAGTTGATGACCATCCACAGTTTGGAGCCATATATCTTGATATCATTGCCAACATCACCCAGTTCCTTAATCTCGTTAGGATTGCGTTCAGAGTAGATGTTGCGATGATAAATGACGTTTTCACTGTTATCACCCGACAAGTCCAGATAGTCGAGGGTAGCCTTGTTGCTGCCCATATTGCCCTGGTTGAGCAAGTAGAGTCCCATGACATCGCCCTTCTCTGCCTTACTGCCTGTATCCTCAGGCTCAGATGAGATGACGGTGTCGCTATCCCGACACGACTGCATACATAGAGCCAGAAAACAAAGCAAGGCTAAGAACCAAGACTTCGCCAGATTGGGTTGATGATATATCTTATCCTTCATTTTTTTCAAAAGTTATATTCCAATGTCAGCATATAATTGCGCTTCGGCATCGGATAGTTAAGTATCACGTCATAATCCTGACTGAAGATGTTGTTGACATCCAGTCTTGCCGACCATCTCCTGGCATGATAAACCACGCTCATGTCGTGCGTATACCAGGGCTGGAGATGGTTGTAGAGGATGTTCTCTTGCTGCGAATAACGTTCACCGGAATAGATGAAGCTATACGCCAAGTCCAACTCCCGCCATGACAGGCCCAAGATAGCAGACCCACTGTGCCATGGGATATAAGGTATCTGGTCCTTATAATAAGAGGTATTGGGATCGGTCACGTCGCGAGCATCCTGATAAGTGTACTGCAAGCGGGCCGTAACTTTCCAATCCTTGGCTGGTTCCAGTCCCACTTCAGCCATGGCATCGACACCCTTGATGTGTACCTTGCCCAAGTTGAGCATCGTCCAACGGAACTGCTGTCCCTTGGGATAAGCCACAATTTTGTCGTGCACCGTATTGTAATAGCCATCCACCTGTAAGCGGAAATGGTCGACGATGCCTTGCTTCCAATCCTTGTTCAGCACAAATCCCAGGTCATATTGCAACGCCGACTCAGGATTCAACTTACTGTTACCCATGTCGGCATAGTAGAGGTCATTGAAGGTCGCCATACGGAAGCTTTTCTTAGCGAAGGCCCTCACTGCCAGCAACTTGGATTCGAACGGATAGACATTTACAAAGAATGCTGGCGTCAGTGTGCTGCGAGATGACGATGACGCCCCATACTTCACATGGTCCTTGACCACCTGCTCCACCAACGAGGCTTGTGCCTGGATGCGTGACAGCGTCAATGCCGTGGCTAACGACACGAAGTTGGAGTAACGATGAGGGAAAGCAAAGTCCACCATATTGGCATTCAACTTGTTCCACTTGAAGTCATAGCTCATTGAGACACTCCACTTTGACAATATCTCATAGACATTCGAAGTGGAGAAATACATCTCCTGCTGACGATAGGTATTGTCTACATGTATCTGCGTCTCATCATTATTGACATAGCGCGTCACATAATAGGCATACTTAGCCAATGCCTTGGTAGAGAATTTGTCACCAAATGACTTTTGGAATACAGCCTGTCCGAAGGTATTGTGGTCCCACTGGCGTTCGCCTCGTCGCCACACATTGTTGACGATGGCACCAGGTATTCCCCTTTCCGAATGGTAGGTGTACGCCTTCACGTTCCAATATCCATCGGCAATGCCTCCCCTCACGTTTTCCTCGATACGGAAAGCCCAAATGTCACCATTGTGGCGCACGGCGGTGGTATCATAAGCCACCGTATTGTCTTCGGTCACTCGCCTATAACGAAACTTATAGCGTCCGCTCGACGTCAGCACACCTGTACTTAACGAGGAAGATATATGATCGGAGAGTTTCTGCTCCCAAAGCGATGAAAACCGGAAGGTATCGCTCGACCCATACTTAGCCCTCACCAACAAGTTGTATCGCCTGCCCATCATGAAGCGGGGAGCCTTGGTACGGATATAGACGGAGCCAGCATTACCAAAGTCGCTCGCTGGTTGGAAGATGGCACTACGCTGACCGTTGTAGAGCGAAATTTCCTCCACATTGTCGAGCGAGAACTGCCCCAAGTCTATCTGCCCGTTCTGTGCATTGCCCAGTTCGATGCCGTCATAGAAGATACCCAAGTGATTGGTACCCATACTGCGAATGTTGACTGTCTTGATGCCACCCACGCCTCCATAATCCTTGAGCTGCAGGCCAGAGAAATAACGCAAGGCATCGGCCACCGACAAGGAATTCAACTTTTTGAGTTCCTCACCTCCCAATGTCTGTGATGGAATAGTTTCCCTGGATATCAATCGTGAGGTAACCACAACCTCTTGGATGTGATGCACTCGTACAGAGTCCTGCGTTTCGCCATTGGCAAAGGCAGACCCTGCAACAACACCCAGCATGGCTATTGCAAACAATCTTTTCATCTACTATTATGTTTTTATCTTCATTCAAAAGCCTAACCCACGAGGCTCAATGATTTCATCCTCCATCACTTCCTGATGGTAGAGATGGCAACGGCAGGTCTTCTGACTTGCGTCCTCCCAGCATCTTCTTTTAAGATGCAAAACTCATGGCAAGCGGTCTTCCCGAAAAAATGTCAGTGACCATGGTGCTTGCCGCAATAAGACGCTTACAGCAGCGGGACTGTCCGGGCTTCTCACCCGATTCCCTTTTAATCACTACGCACTCATCCTGCCTGAAGCGGCAGAAGGTGGCAGCGAACCAATTGCGGGTGCAAAGGTACTATAAAAAAATGAATAAAAAGATAACTTTATCCGCTTTTTTATTCCAGCAAGGATAAAATTATCTTTTTATTCAGAGTTCAGTTTATTCTTTTACGATTTCCAGGAGTTCTGCTAAATCATCGATGATCCATTCGGCAGAGGCGAGCTGTTGGCGGGTTCCGTTGCCATAAGTCACAGCACAGGCCTTGCAGCCGGCATGATGCGCCATATCCACATCGAAGTTCATATCGCCCACCACGAGAGTTTCATCTGCCGTTCCCTTCATCTCCTTCAATGCCTTGAATACCATATCGGGTGCCGGCTTCGCATGCTCCACATCATCGCCTGCAACAATGGAAGAGAATATGTCCTCCAGCTGCATCTGATGCACGTATCCATCCAGTGAGCAATGATTTCGACTGCTGGCCATACCCAATACAAACCCACAGCGATGCAACTCTCTCAGGGTTTCTATTACATGAGGGAAGGGCTGCACGATCATCGTCTTTTTGTTCTCCAGGAAAATCTCGCGATAGGTTGCTGCGCATTCCATTCCCTCCTCAGCACTCATTCCGAAGAGCGAAACGAAGGCCTCATCCAATCGAAGACCGATGGTCTTGGCACAAGCCTCATCCGATTTCACTTCCAGCTTTCTTGCACGCATCGTATCCTGCAGGGTTTTCACAATGAGACTCTGCGAATCGCCGATGGTTCCATCAAAATCAAAAATTATATACTTCATTATTCTTACCTTATTTGAAAACGGTCACAAAGGTACAGATAATAACTGAAACTACAAAGCAAATTGCTCACGAATTGCCTTTATTATGTTATTACGAGCCACTTCTGGCTTCATCGCCTCATCCAATGGTATTTCTTCAGGAGTAACCTGAACAACTCTATCAAATCCTGCATCCAGCATAGCCTTTCTATCGCTAACACCGCCCGATACTAGCCATATTTTCTGATTGGTAACATGCTCAAGAATTCTTTGCGGCAACTTCCCCATCAAGGTCTGACGGTCGCTATGACCTTCGCCCGTAATCACGAGATCAGCATCCTGAATGAGCACATCAACCTCTATTTTCTCTAAAAGCAGTTCAGCCCCTGGACGAGCCTCTGCATTGAAATATTGCAGGAAAGCATAACCCAGTCCTCCGGCCGCACCAGCCCCAGGAGCCTCACTCCTATCATATCCGAAATGCTTGGCACTTACCTCGGCAAACTTACTCGCTCTATCATCCAACATCTGCACCATCTTAGCATCAGCTCCCTTCTGAGGGGCAAAAACATGAGCCGCCCCATTTTCGCCACAGAGCGGATTGGTAACATCTGAAGCCAGCACAAAGCTGCATTCCTGTCGGATTTTCTTCCAATCGTCGCCCATCGCCTTGAACATTCCGATGCCGCAATCGGATGTGGCGCTGCCGCCCAAGCCCACAATGAAACGGCGCACGCCCCGGCGATAAGCATTCATAATCATCTCGCCCACGCCCCAGGAAGTAGCCTTCATCGGGTTGCGCTGTTCAGGCTCAATCAGAGCCAGTCCGGCGGTCTGCGCAATCTCGATAATCGCCGTATCATCCACGATTCCGTATTCCGCCTCAATCCATCTCATCAGCGCATCATGGGCATGAATCTTCACTCGCTCTCCCTTCATCGCCGAGAGAAAAGCATCAAGCATTCCCTCTCCCCCATCACTCATTTCCAGGGTAATAATTTCGGGAGAAGCATCATCCGCATTCCATTCCTTTATTCCCGAAGCAATCGCCTCATTCACCTCTCTGCTCGAAAGGCAACCCTTATAAGAGTCGCAAGCAATTATTATCTTCTTATATCCAGCCCCATCCATCAGTCTGAGGCCATCATTTTTCCTATTCATATCCTATTTATATTATATCATTCCAAGAATCATCGCCTATCAAGCGATTCCCCTTTCAGCCCGCAAAATTAGCCATTATTCCTGAAACCACAAACCTTTTTGGGAAAAACTTTCAAAAACAGATGCTTCTGATAAGAGCTTTTCTCGTTTCATATACACTATTCAAGTTTCTTTACTTCAAAATATTGCCATATCCCTTATTCTGTACCAATTCAGAATTTAAATCGATGCATTTCTGAGGAATCGGGAAGACTGTGGTGTAGCCGGAGGATTCACCCTGAAGAGGCGTACGGAGATCGTAGGCACCGGTGAATTTGCCGAAACGGATGAGATCCTGACGACGCCATCCTTCCCATACCAACTCCAGCAACCGCTCTTCCAGAATGTTATCGAGCGTAGCCTTACGGTAAGGCATTCCCACACGGGCACGAATCCTATTCAACTCCTCATTACCATTCTCTCCGTTTCGGACCTTTGCCTCTGCCTTCATCAATAAAGCATCTGCATAGCGGAAAAGAACGATGTCGTTACTCTGCAACTTGCCGTCCATATAAGAGGTTCTATCCACCTCATACTTCGCCATCCTCGCTCCAGCCGTCTTGACAAACTTACTGTTGGTCAGGTTTTGAGCCACTTCAAAAGGCTGATACTCCAACGGCTTTCCATTATCCATCAGCAATTCATGACCATCTACCTTTACCACTCCCGCCACAAAGTTCATCTTGCAACGGGCATCTTCATCAGCCTCGCCATAATGATTGGCTTTCATCGTAGAAATCGTGGCACAGGTACCATTCTCACTTCCCCATCCCAAGACACCGCCATGCGTATAATGGTAAGAGCGGAAGAGATAATGGAACTGGTTGGTATAGATATTCTTATCCATCGGAATCGTGAAGATATTCTCCTTCGATGTCTCATTATGCGTAGAGAAATTGAATGAATCATCCGACTCCAGGACATAGCCTTCTTCTGCCAGTTTATCACAATAATAAATGCAGGTTTCCCAGGCATTCAACTTCCTACACTCCACCTTATCGCCATTACGCAAAGAGGCATCAGAAGCCGGCACAGAGAAATGAATGTCACTTCCCTTCGGACGGCTCGCATAACCCTGGGTCCAGTCATCATACATATAGATTTCTGCATTCAAAGCCAATTTCGCCAACAGAAAGTTGACTACCGGCTGGGTGATGCGACCATAATAATTGCCTTCCTTATTGCTGTGCTGGTCGGGAAGTGAAGGCAATACCTGCTGCAACTCCTGAAAGACAAACTGGAAGATAGAACTGCGATCTGTCTGACCTTGGAACAGGCTGGAATGGAGCTGTTCTGCACTGGAAAGGACCAATGGAACCCGACCGAACATGTCCATAGCATAGTAATAGAACATAGCCCGGATGGCTCTTATCTCAGCCCGATATTCCTCCTGCTGTGCGGCAGAAAGCAGGGCCGACTTGTTGCTGATAATATCCAAAGACTTATTAGCCAGCACGATAACCTTATAAAGGTACTTCCACGTATCATAAAGAGACTGGTCATCGGCACTCCACCGATGCTGGTACATGGCATTCCAGAGACCACCATCATACCAGTCACCGCCTCGAATCGGAATCATCGCCTCATCGGTGGTCAGCGTATTATAATCGTAAATGCCACGGCAGGTGCCCTGGATGCCCTCACTCTCGTTAGCTCCACCTATATAATTATAGAGAGAAGCCACGGCATTGATATAAATATCAGATGCAGAGCCATAGATGGCATCCTCGTCCAACTGATCCTTAGGATGTTCGTCCAGGCAGGATGTCATAGACAATGCCGCCAGCAGCAGAAATAAAAATCTATATCGTTTCATAACTTTCTGATTTTAGAATTGAACACTTAAGCCCAATGAGAAGGTTCTGTAAACAGGATAAGTCCGCTTATCATCAATACCCATCGTACTGTTCACCACGTAGCTGTTAATCATCGGAGTCAAGCCGCTGTAACTGCTGATGGTGGCAAGATTGTTGACACTCGCCGAAACTCTGAGCGACTGCACCACGCCCTTTCGGATAGGGATATCATAGCCCAGCGTGAGATTCTCAAAGTTGAGATAATCGCCCTTCTCCAGCCAATAATCAGAAACATTCTGGTCAACGATATTCTTCTCAGGAGCTCCCTTCAGCACATTATAATCAGGGAAACTCGACATATTGGTGTAGGCTAAGCCCGTACCATTGAATATCTTATGTCCGAAGGCTCCGTTCATCTGCAACGAAAGATACCAGTCGCGATAACGGAAACTGATATTGGAACCCAACGTTACCTTAGGAGTAGCCTGACCGGCAATATATCTGTCACCGCCATCACTCAAATCTACGGTTCCGTTCTTGTCCAAATCTTCGATATCATAGCGGTAATGCCCATTTCCATCTTCTATAATTCCCTTGCAATGAGGAAGATAGAATACCCCCAAAGGCTGACCAACTATCTGATAGACCACATTGTTGTAACCACCATGCTGACCGGCACCCGACAAGGCACCCATCGCAGTAATATCGGCTGCTGACATCTGCATTCCGTTATATTCACCACTCAGCGAGAGGAGTTTGTTCTTCTGCCAGGAGAGATTCATATTGATATTCAGTTCCATGTCCTTCTTCTGGATAGGAGTGAAGGAAATGCCAACCTCCAAACCCTGGTTGCTCATAGAACCCAGATTTGCCAACAGTTTATCATAGGCAAAAGGCGGAACCGGCACATCATAGGCATAGAGCATGTCGGTGGTCTTGGAATAGTAATATTCTGCCGTCAGAACCAGCCGGTTGTTCCACAATCCCAAATCAGCTCCGATATTCCAGGTAGCGCGGGTTTCCCACTTCAGATCAGGATTGTTATTGCTAATCATTCCCATCGTAACCGTAGGAGAACTGTTCACCGAAACAATACCATTCTGCCGTACCGTATTCAAAGTGGTATAAGAAGATATTCCGCCAAGATTACCTGAGCGTCCATAGCCCGTACGCAGTTTCAGCATGGTAATTTCCTTGAGAGAACGGAGCCATTTCTCCTGCTTCATATCCCAGGAAAGAGAGACGGATGGGAAGAAACCCCAGGTATGGTCATTGCCCACCATCGAAGAACCATCGCCACGCATGGAAAACGAAAGACTATACTTATTATATAAGGTGTAGTCGACATTGCCCATCACAGAAGCCAGGGTCGGATCTTCGTACTTGCTGTCTGTCCCACCGAAAGGCCGTGATGCAGCAGCACCTATATTATGGTAATACATGTCGTTGTTGGTGATTCCCTTCGCAGAAGTCCAGAATCCCGTTCGGATATCCTTCTGATATTCTGCACCCACCATTGCCTTCAGATTGTGGATTCCCCACGAATGCTGATAGTTAAACGATACATTGGCAAGCCAGTCCTCGCTCTTGAACTCCCCACGATAGAGATTGCCCTGCGCCCAAAGCCAGGTAGGACAGAACTGGTTGTTCTCGTTGGAAGCATAACTGTATGCTCCGAAAGCAGAAACACTCAGAGAATTTGTCATATCATAGTTCAACTTCAGATGAGCATTGAAGTTCATGTTCTTCGTATCATTACGCTCCTTGAGCACGGCACCGGGAGGATTCACCTGAGATGCAGCCCCATTCTTCACCCAACTGCCGTTCAGCTTATCATAAGGATAAGTAGGATTCATGGCATCGGCAGAATAGAAAAGCGTCTGACTGTCGAAGATATCATTGTTCTTGAAAGACGAACCGAACACGCCGAAATCTCCCGTCAGTTTATCGCCAAACGCCTTCTGGGTGACATCAATCTTAGCCACCAGATTACGATAGCCCTTGCTCCGAATAATCGTGTTATGGTCGATATAGCCAAAAGAAGCGCGGTAGTTGCTCTGCGGAGAGCCACCGCTGAAGGCCAGATAATGGTTCTGGATATTTCCGGTTCGGGTAATCGCCTTGCGGAAATTGGTATCATATCCCTTATTGTTATACTCCAGCCCATACTTCTGTGCAGCAGCTATGTATTCGGCGGCATTGAGCATCTCCATACTTTTGTACATCGCCTCTATACCATAGTTTCCCTCGTAAGAAATCTGAAATCCCTTACCCGTACCCTTCTTGGTCTTTACCTGGATAACGCCCGAAGCACCACGGGAACCATAGAGTGCCGTTTCGCTGGCATTCTTCAGTACTGTAAAGCTCTCTATATCGGCGGGATAGATTGTAGCAAGCGTCGCCACATCAGAAGTAACACCATCAATAATCACCAGAGGATCATTGCCGCCCATGATAGAAGTTGTACCGCGAACCCGGACGGAGTTCAACATAGCAATACGGTCAAGACCATTGGTAGTGACGTTAACACCTGCCGTCTGTCCGCTTAAGGCATCCAGGGCATTATTGAGTACGCCCTTCTTCAGAAGTTCAGGCTCCACTACACTCACCGAACCTGATAAGCGCAAGGAGTCTAGGCCTTCGATGTTCACAGACTGAGCACAGAGGGTTTGGGGTGCAAGAATCATCGCACCCATCGCATAAAATATGGTTTTTAACTTCTGTTCCATAACTATTTCATCGTTTAGTCAAGGTTCAAATCGATTTTCGATTGCAAATATAATAAAAAAGAGTGATTCAAAGTACGTTTTCTTGAAAAAACTTCAAAAAAAACAAGCTTCTTGGAATTATTTAGTTGGTGACAAAGTTACACTTTTTTGTTGAGATAACCGCATCATCTGGCAGAAAAGTTTAAAATATTTATCCTTTCGTGCCAACATTACCACTTTCAGTCCGCTGGCACATAAGTTGCAAAAACAGAGAGTGAAAGCTGAAGCCAAAAGATAAAGGAGTTCAGAAGAATGACGGAGTTTCGAGGCGAATGCAAAAAAATAACAAGAATATTAACAAGCAGAAATCCCGACGGAGCCGTAAGGAACCGAGAGGACGAGTAAAATAAAATTTGGAGGTTTTAATTATGTTGTTAGCACGTAGAAATAATGATTCAGATTGGTTGAGTAACTTCTTTGATGATACTTTATTCAATACCGAAGTAATGTCACGTATGAATGCTACTGCTCCTGCCATTAACATCAAGGAGACAGATAAGAATTACATCATGGAGGTTGCAGCTCCTGGTTTGAAGAAAGAGTGGGTTCGTGTAAACATCGATAACGATGGTAATCTGAACATCGCCATCGAGAACAAGATGGAACACAAGGATGAAGACAAGCACGAGCACTATCTGCGCCGCGAATTCTCTTACAGCAACTACCAGCAGTGTTATACGCTGCCTGAGGATGCTGATCGTGAGAAGATTTCAGCAAAGGTAGCTGATGGTATACTCGAGGTCGAGATTCCAAAGCTTACTCCTAAGGAGGAGGCTAAGACTACAAAGAACATCGAAGTCAAATAATCATCTCCCATAAATGATGGAGGCAGATTCCAAAGCAATTTGGAACCTGCCTTTTTTTGTGCTCTTACCTGAAACATCGCATTTTTCATCTACCTTATTATAATGATTTTCATGGAGTAGCCAAAAGTTTTTCACCATATTTTTTTTTCTTCCATAATTAATATGTAATTTTGCAGGCAGAAAAGCAGATATGAAAGCTTCTGCTTATAGAATTCAGAACATTTATATAAGAAACAGATGAAGAAAACAATTCCAGTAATAGGCATGGCTTGCAGCGTATGCTCTGCCAATG
>OJMO01000752.1_pt1 | contig 22327 bp, 30 predicted proteins | sample 1597241 | NCBI WGS metagenome assembly OJMO01 (sample SAMEA2452129, study PRJEB22498) | human gut metagenome | biome: human feces; feature: human gut; material: feces | place: Australia | collected 2012 | reverse complement strand
GTTTTTCTATTTTTATATCAAATCCACGTCCTGAATTATTTGGTGATTTGTATCCGTTTTTTTGTGTTTCTGCTGCTAATTCATTTAATGTAATATATAATGCTGTATAATGTACTCTTGATGCTTTTGCTCCTGGTATTGCATTATAACTTCCATCTGAGTTTTGCATTGTATTATAATATGAAGTATAAGTATTTTTTACATGATTCCATATTGCATATTGTTGAACAGCAAATAATGTTGTTTTATCATTTATTACATCATCAACTGCCTTTGTTATCCATTCATCATTAATTCCATTTCCATTTAACTTCTTATTTAATAAGCTATTTCCATTAGAATCTTTATATGTATTATATTTTTTCATTATATTTATAAGATTTTGTCTCATTGCTTTTTGTGTGTTGCTATCAGCTCCTTCTGTTAAATACATATTATCTAACAGCCACTGCATTGCACTAGAATTTGTTACTACTGCTCCTGTTGTTGTATATAAACTCACTCCTCCATCATTAAGTTGCCATCCTGTTCTTATTTCGGCTCCACCTCTAACACAGTATAAATTGCTATATCCATTAATTTTAACTGTGAATATAGATGTATTACCAATACCACGTCCAGTATTGGTCATGTTAGAAACAACTACTGTAGCTGACTTTACAAAATTTGGTATAAGCATTGTAATAAGCATACATAAAATAATTGTAACACTAATTAATTTTAAAATTTTGTCTTTCATATAAACACTCCTTGCATTTTTTATTTTCCTAATCATCAAAATTAAATACCATAGTAATTGTATGATATTTAATCTATATTACATTTATCTTCTGTATAAATAACGGTTATTATTATATTAGATTTTTCTTCAAAAATCAATCATTATTTACCACAAGATACAAAATTTATTAATGCAAATTTATATTTTACATTACTTAATTTATTTGTAAATATTTTGACTAAATTGCATATACTAAATAATAAAACAATGGAGGTAAATTATGTGTGGATTAGTTGGCTTTGTTAATACTACAAAAGATATATCTAAATATCGAAATGTTCTGTCTAATATGAATAATGCAATCTCAAGAAGAGGTCCTGATGAAGATGGAATGTATATAGAAGAAAATGTTTGCTTAGCACATAAAAGATTAATAGTAATAGATCCTAATGGCGGAAAACAGCCTATGATATGTAAAAAAGATTCTAATACTTATGCAATTGTATATAATGGTCAGATATATAATACTCCTGAACTGAAAGAAGAATTGGTCAGTTGCGGTTTTACATTTGAAGGCTATTCGGACACAGAAGTTTTATTAAAAAGTTATATAAAATGGGGGCATGATGTTGTTAATAAATTAAATGGTATCTTCTCCTTTGCTGTATGGGATTCAAATAAAAAAGAATTATTTATGGCAAGAGATCATTTTGGAGTAAAACCATTTTATTATACTATTATAGATAATACTTTAGTATTTGCATCTGAAGTAAAAGCACTTTTTGAATATCCTGGTATTACTGCAAAAATTGATCAAGAAGGAATTAGTGAATTATTTGGATTAGGACCTAGCCATACACCTGGCAATCGGAATTTTTAAAGATATTTATGAATTAAAACCTGCAAACTCAGCTATTTTTAACTCGTCTGGATTACATTTAAATAAATATTGGTCTTTAGCTTCCAAACCACATACTGATAGTTTTTCGGTTACTTGTGATAAAGTAAAGTTTTTATTAGAAGATGCTATAAGAAGACAACTTGTATCTGATGTTCCTTTATGTACTTTCTTATCTGGCGGATTAGATTCTAGTATAATTACTTTATATGCTGCTAATTATTGTAAGGAAAAAGGATTACCACCTTTAAACACTTATTCTGTAGATTATGTAGATAATGATAAAAACTTCGTTAAAACTGATTTTCAACCAAATTCAGATAACTACTATATTAATTTAATGAAAGAAATGTTAAACACAAATCATCATAATATTATTTTAGATACTCCTGAACTTGCCAAAAGCTTAGAAGATGCCATGCTTGCAAGAGACTATCCTGGAATGGCAGATGTAGATTCTTCTTTACTTTTATTTTGTAAAAATGTAAAGAAGTATGCTACAGTAACTTTAACTGGGGAATGTTCTGATGAGATATTTGGTGGATATCCTTGGTTTTTCCGTAAAGACGCTTTAAATAGTGGTACTTTCCCTTGGTCAATTGCTATAAATGAGCGTCAAACTTTATTAAATCCTCTAGTAGCTCAAAAAGTTCATTTAAAAGATTATATTAATTATCGTTATAAAGAAAGCTTAGATGAAGTAACTATTTTAGATGAGGATTCCGAAGAAACAAAACAAAAAAGAAAAATATCTCATTTAACTTTAAACTGGTTTATGCAAACATTACTAGATAGATCTGACCGTATGGCTATGTATAATGGTTTTGAAATAAGAGTACCATTTTGTGACTATCGTTTAGCAGAATATGTATGGAATATACCTTGGGAAATTAAAGCTTTAAATGGACGTGAAAAGGGACTTCTTCGTTATATAATGAAAGATATCCTTCCAGAAGAAATAGTCGATAGAAAAAAGAGTCCATATCCTAAGACATGGAACCCTACTTATCTTGCCAAAGTAAAAGGTATGCTTACAAAAATAATGGAAGATAAAAATGCTCCTATTAATAATTTACTAAATAGAAGGTATATTTTAGATATTATAGAAACAGATGGAAAGGCCTTTACTAGACCATGGTTTGGTCAATTAATGACACGGACCACAGCTTATGGCTTATCTTTGCCAGGTAAATATGTGGCTTGAAAAGTATCAACCAAAGATTGAATTGTAATTTAATGTGGTCACATTTTGTGACCACTAAATAGTTAAATAGCAAATCTATTCTAATAGATAATTCATTGCTTCTGTTAATATCTTTTCCCTATCAAATGAAGTATCATAATATTTTATATTATTTTCTTCACATTGCTCTCTAAGTATTTTACTATAATTTATATGATTCAAAATCAGGTCTTTAACTTCATTATCTGTCATTTTTGTAGTATATGAATTTTTTGTTTCATTCTTTCTTATCTCATATAAAGCTTCATCGCAAGTAATTTTTGTATATCCTAAGCATATAATTTTTACATCCATATTACGAAATAGTCCTATAATATCTTTTGGAAATACATGCCACCCTTCTAGTACAAACTTTTCTTCTGGATATTCATTTATAATTTTATTCATATAAGAAAATATAAATGGTGGCAATAATTTAAATTTGTTTTCAGTATTAGAATGTGTTATTCCTAAGCTTGGAAACCCATCACGCAATGCACTAACAAATGAATCTATTGAAATTATTGAATAATTGTATTCTTTATGCAACATACTTGCTAATGTTGTTTTTCCAGCTCTTGCTGCTCCCAAAATCATTATATTTTTCATGATCATTCTCCTTATATTTTGCATTTATTTATTTCTTTTAGGTAATTTATTATTATTTGCCATTTTTTTATTGTCTGATTTTCTCTTGGTATTTCAGCATTTTTCACATGCCTTATTAATATGAGAACGCCTTTCAATATATTAATAGTACTACAATTAATAATACAAATAACAAATCACAATGTTTTATATATAATCTCTTTTTCTATCTTTTCTATATACTCTGCATCATTTATTTTAGAAATTGCAAAACATTTCTTTCCTAAATCTTTTAGCGAAGCTCCCACATGGTATAATTCTTTATTATCTATTACTATAAATCTATCATGAAATTTATTTGTTCTTGCTACTTTAAGTCTTGGATATTGCTTATTAAACTTATTAATATCTAATTTACTTATATCACAATTTTGTGAAGTTAAAATTATAACTTCTACATTTTTATTTTTCTTCGATAACATTTTTAAAATACTATCATCTATATAATTATCTATAATTAAAATTTTATTTTTAGCAACTTTTATTATATCCATTATTAAGCTATAAGCATCATAAATCTGTCCATCAAAAAAAATTTTTTGTTTAAATTCTGGTTCTTTGTTTTTTTGCATTTCATTAAATGTTTTATCAAATTTTTGGTTTAATTGTAATACTTCATTCTCTACATCTGATAATCTACCTAATATATTTGAATTACTATACATAAATCTTCGCATCTCTACAAAAGCATCTATTATACTAATACTTACTTTTACAGCAATTTCATTTTTCAATAATCCAGAAAGCATTGCTATTCCTTGTTCTGTAAATGCTGTTGGTAGTTTTCTTCTTCCTCCATAGGAGTTTTGTCTTAGAAAACTTGAAATCACAAAATGTGACTTCAAGTTTTCTAATTCAGACTCTGTTAATTTAAAACAAAACTTTTCAGGAAATCTTTCTATATTTCTTTTAACAGCTTGGTTTATTATTCTTGTTTCAGAATGATATAGCATTGCTACATCGCTATCTAACATTACCTGTTTTCCTCTTATTGTATAAATTAAATTTTTAATATCTTCTGTTTCATTAGTTACCACATTTACTCCTTCGTCTATTGGTATAATATTATTGTTTTCTTTTTCCATTAATATCACATCCCGTTTCAAATCTTGCATTAATAATAAAACATTTGTTTTGTGTTGTCAAGTATTTTATTTGAATTTATTTTTTCATATATTAAATAAGAATATCCCCTTAAATTTCATCTTGTTATATCTGAATTCACTTCTTTAAAAAATTTTAATATAATATGTTTATTATATTTTTTAGTCTGTTATATAAAAATAAATAACATCCAAAAGAGAAGTAGATAATTGCATCTACTTCCTATATATTCTATCCATTGTTTTTTTATATATAATATTTTTATTTTTTCCTTAACTTCGCAATAAAAAATCCTTCATATAATTTGCTTGGACAAACACATATCGTTCCTTTTATAGCTACTGGAAGCATTGGAATTTCTTTAAATATCTCCTCACTAATTGGAACTATTTCTGCTTTTCCATTTTTTAAAATCTTTAGTAAATTATTTTCATTTTCATTTTTTAAAATCGAACAAGTAGAATATATCATTTCATGTCCTGGCTTTAATATTTCTACTGCTTTTTTTAATAGTTCAAATTGTACTTTCGAAGACCTATCTATCAATTCTTCTTTAAAATATTTTTCTAATTTTTCATCATTTAAGCAAATAGTTCCACTTCCACTACAAGGTGCATCTAATAATATCTTATCAAATGATAAAAAGCTATTTAGTTTTCTTGCATCTTCTACTAATACGCAAATTCCATTTGTACCTTGTTTTTCTATATTATATTTTAACCTTTCAGAACGTACTTTATTTTTCTCACAAGCAGTTATTAATGCTTTTCCATTAGATAGTGCCGAAACTTGAGTTGTTTTTCCTCCAGGAGCTGCACACATATCTAATATATTTTCGTTTTCTTTTGGAGATAAAATAATTGGCGGTAGCATAGATGATAAGCTTTGCAAATATATCTCTCCATTATTATAAATATTTAATTCTCTAATTTTATTTCCATCCGCTTCCTCTATAATTAAAGCATCTTTGCTCCATATAACTTCTTTATATTTTATATTAGATTCATTTAAAGCTTTCTTTATATTATCTGCATTTGTTTTTAATGTATTTACTCTTAATGTTACTGGTCTTTTTTGTAAATATCCTTCAATTATATTATTAGTTATCTTCTCTCCATATTGTTCTAATAATAATTTATATAAAAAATCCGGTACTTTACTTAACATATATTTGCTCCCTCTTAATTTATTTAACAAAAGAAATTATCATATATCCTATATATAAAATAAAATATATCAAACCATTCATTCTAGTCATTTTATTTTTGGGTGGTATAATTGGAAATAGTGCAAGTATTATTGTTGCAAGTGCTAAAATAATCAAATCTGTATTATAGCTTAAATTATAAGAAATTGGTTTAATAACTGCTGTACTTCCTATTATTAATAACATATTAAAAATGTTTGAACCTAATATGTTTCCAATCGCAATATCACTTTTGCCCTTTATAGCTGCTGAAACACTTGTAACTAATTCTGGAAGACTTGTTCCTATTGCTAAAATAGTAATACTTATTATTTTTTCACTTAAATTAAAATGTTCTGCTATATTGACAGCATTATTTACAGTTAAATCTCCACCAAATTTTAATGCTATAATGCCTAAAATAATATATATTACATCTTTAAATGTAGAATTTTTACTTTCTTCTTTTGTTACATTTTCTTCTTCATCTTTTTCTTTATCAAATTTTTCACCTTTAAAAGCCATAACTATAGTGTATATTATAAATAACACAAATAGTATCATTAATATTATTGCATCCACTCTTGTTACATCTTGTCCCATATTACATATTAACGAAAAAACAATTGTTACTACTAAACATATTGGTATTTCTATTAATCTTGTTTCTCTTTTAAAAGCTATAGATTGGATTATTGTAGATACTCCTAGAATAAGAAGCAAATTACAAATATTACTTCCAATAACATTCCCAATAGCCATATCTGAATGACCGTCTAAAGCTGATGTTATACTAACAAACAATTCTGGCATTGATGTTCCTATAGATATTATAGTTAATCCTATTATAATTTCTGGTATATGAAACTTTTTAGCTATACTACTTGAACCATCTACTAAAAAATCTGCACCTTTTATTAATAAAGCAAAACCTATAAGTATTAAAATTACTGATATAAACATAAATTTCCTATCTCCTAAACTTCTTATAATTCTTAATAATTTCTCTTTTTTGTATTTATTTTGTAAATATAGGTATTTTATCATAATATTTTATTTGATTCAATTGGTTATTTTAAATAATTCCAGAAACTCCCAAAAAATTGTAAATAATTATTTCCAATCTTTTCTAAATATTAAACAAATATGCCACAATCCATATTTCACTTAAAAGCACACACTAGCATACCAATAGTTATTATATATTTTTTAAAACCAATCGCCGACTTCTCATATTTTGACATTGGCAAAATATAAAATGCGTGGTGTTAAACTTATTTATAGCAGTCACACGCCACGCTTCAAGATTGGTTTTAAAAAATATATAATAACTATTGATATGCGGTAACATGTCTCTAAATCAAAAAATATCACATCAATTATAATATAAACAAAAAAAATAGTGCTCATCAAAAATAAGCACCATAAACTAATATTTATTTATTTTCTAAAATTCTAGCTAATTCTTCTTTTCTCTTTGTTTTATGTGTAGTCGTTTTTATAAGAGGTTCTTTTGTTAATATCATACTTTTTATATATTTATATGGAGGAAAAGTTTTATTAATTTCTTTTATTTTCTCCCATATTATTTTATATAACTCATCTTCAGATATATCCTTATATTTCTCTTTTACAACTTTTTCATTATACACTACTTTAACTGCTACTTTCAAATCGTTTTTATCTTCTTTTTCAGATATTCCATAAACAAAAGATTCTTCTACTTCTTCCAAACGATTTACAAGAGTTTCTAATTCATCTGGAAATACCTTTTTACCATTTTTTAGAACTATAACATCTTTATCTCTACCAGTTAAAAATAAATATCCTTCATCATCAAAATATCCTAAATCACCAGTATAAAACCATCCATCTTTTAATACTTTATTTGTGGTTTCTTCATCTTTGTAATATCCAAGCATTACATTAGGACCTTTTATGCGTATTTCACCTATTCCATTTTCATCTTTATTAACAATTTCAATATCATCACTTTTCATTGGAAATCCAACAGAACCAGATTTTACATAATAATCATTCTCTGCAGCTATAACTGGTGATGTTTCTGTAAGCCCATATCCTTGAATTAGATGAACTCCCATTTCATTAAATTTAACAGAAACTCTTTTATCAAGAGGAGCTCCACCACAAACGATAAATCTCATTTTTCCGCCTAACTGATCTAAAACTTGCTTAAATATAACTCTTCTTAAATCTATATGAAGTTTAAGTAAAAAATTACTAATTTTTGTAGCTATATTTATTAACTTAGTTTTTCCTTGTTTTTCTATTTCTTTTTCTATAGCAGAGTATATTTTATCTACTAAAAGTGGTACTCCTACAAAAACAGACACTTGATATTCTACTAAATTCTGTTTTATATATCTTAATCCATCTGGAAATACTGTTCTTACACCAGCTGCAAGCATTACTACAATACAAGTTGAACCAAATATATGATGAAATGGTAAAAATGCAATATTTGTATCTGTTGGTAATAATTTCTCAACCATTAGCATATCGCATACATTATTTGCAATCCCATATTGGCTAAGCATTACTGCTTTTGATTTTGATGTTGTTCCAGATGTAAAAAGTAATATACTCATTTTATGAGAGTCTATTTTATAATCTATAAATTCTCTTTCTCCATTATTTATTTTTTCATATCCACTATCTAATAATTCTCCAAAACTTTTATATCCTGGTAATTTATTCATACATATATATTCTTTAATATTAGTTTTTCCATTTTGTTTAATGATTTTTATGTTCTCTTCATATTTCTCATCAAACACTATTGCTGATACTTCACTTCTTACTAAAGAGTCTTCTAATTCATTTATTTGTAATTCTTTATCTATTGGTACAGAAACAATTCCTCCAAATAAATTACTTAAATGTGCAACTACCCATTCATATCTATTTCTACCCACTATAGCAATTCTTTTATCTTTTAAATTTAAATCAAATAAAGCTGTTCCAAAAGCATTTACATCACTTACTAAATCTGTATAAGTATGATCTACATATTCTATACTTTTATCTTCTTTTTTTACTTTTGTTACAAAAGCAATATTATTTGTATAATTTTCTGCTGAATTATATATAATCTCCTTTATATTATCAAATCTCGGAACATCCCTAAATTTATTTTTCTCTTTCATATTATTTATCTCCTTAAACTATAGATTAGAAATAAACTCAAATTATTAAACATTTTTCTTTTTATTTTTCTATTTCAATTTATTCTCTTAAATCAGATTAACACAATAATATTTCTTTGTCAATTTGCTGACTGGGCAGTCAAAAATAAGACAAAAGTACGGAGCTTTTGTCTTAAAAATATCTATATTCTAGTTTTTTTAATATTAATTTACATTCATTTATTGCTTTTTCAATATATTCATTTAATATATTTTCTGTTATAAAATATATTTGATTATTCTCTATTTTTCTTATTTTTAATGATTCATTAATACATGACTGCATCTCACTATTATTTAACATCTTTTCTAATTCTAACTTAATATTTATAAATTTTTCTTCATCTATATTTGATTTATTTAAAATATATTTATCGCAAATATTCATATCAGAATGAATTTTATCGGCAAACCCATTATGTTCTCCATTATATCTATTTTTGAATTCATCCAAATATTGATACCAAATCTTATCTTGTAATAAATGAAATAAATATCCTAGTTGAATTTGATTATATCCATTTTTCATATTTATATTTATATATCTATTTATATTTGGTAAATTTTCATTTTCTTCAATATAGTGAGATTCTTTCTTTGTTTTTAATTTTGATTTTTTTATTATATCAGGTAGAATTGCTCCCAATAAAATTTCATTCTTTAAATTATATTTTTTCTGTAAATTTTGTGTCATACATAAGTGCATTATTAATGATGCCATTTTTCCCCCTTTAATTTTAATATTAGTATAAGTTTTATTTCTAAAAATTCTATAGACAAAAGCTCCGTCCCATTGTCTGTCTTTGTCTCTATCTATTTATCCTTTACCCTTAATACTCTAAGTGAATTCAATATTGCTAAAATAGAAACTCCGACATCTGCAAATACAGCTTCCCACATTGACCCTAAGCCTATTGCAGTTAATATTAAAACTCCTACTTTAACTGCAATTGCAAAAACTATATTTTCTTTAACAATTCGCATTGTTTTTTTTGATATTTTAATCCCCTCAATTATTTTAGATGGTTCATCTGTCATTATAACTATATCAGCTGCTTCAATTGCACTATCTGCTCCGAGCTGCTCCCATTGCAATTCCAATATCGGAAAGTGCTAAAACTGGACTATCGTTTATACCATCTCCAACAAAAACGATATTTCCTTTTGCCTGTTTTTCTTTCATTAAGTTCTTAAGTTTTTCTACTTTACCATCTGGTAATAATTCTGCATAAACCTCATCAATTTCTAATTTATTTGCTATAGCTTTGCTAGTGGATTCCTTATCTCCTGTTAGCATAACAGTCTTTTTAATATTATTCTTCTTTAAACTCTTAATTGTTTCTTTAGCATCAGCTTTTATTTTGTCTGATATTACTATATATCCTGCAAATTTATTATTAATTGAAACATATATAATTGTTCCAATATCATTACATGCAGTATAATTTATATTTTTTGTTTCCATCAATTTACTATTTCCGGACTAAAACATCTTTATCTTCTACTTTTGCCATTATACCGAAGTCCTGATAACTCTTTTGCTTCTTTTATCAAATTTTCATCTATTTTCTTATTATATGCATTTTTTAAAGATGTTGATATTGGATGATTTGAATAATATTCTGCATGTGCTACGATTTTTAGAAATTCTTCTTTAGAAATTCCTACATGATTTATTTTTTGTACCTCAAAAACACCTTCTGTTAAAGTTCCAGTTTTATCAAATACAAATACTTCTGCTTTAGATAAAGCTTCTAAATAATTACTACCTTTTACTAGTATACCTTTTTTAGCACTTCCTCCAATTCCTCCAAAGAATCCTAGTGGTATTGATATTACAAGTGCGCAAGGACATGATACTACTAAAAATGTTAAAGCTCTATAAAGCCAATCTACAAAACTTGTACTTTTAAAAATAAATGGTGGAATAATTGCTAGTATCACTGCAACTATAACAACAATAGGTGTATAATATTTTGCAAATTTTGTTATAAAATTTTCTTGTTTAGATTTTTTACTACTTGCATTTTCTACTAAATCCAATATTTTTGAAACTGTAGATTCTCCAAATTCTTTTGTTACTTTTATAGTTAATAATCCATCTTGATTAATACATCCACTTAATACTTCACAATCTGTTTCTACTCTTTTAGGAATAGATTCTCCTGTTAGTGCTTTTGTATCTAGATTAGATGTTCCTTCTAGAACAACTCCATCTAAAGGAACCTTTTCTCCTGGTTTTACTACAATTATTTCTCCTAATTTTACATCATCTGGATCGACTTTTTCTATTTTATCATTTCTTTTTACATTTGCATAATCTGGTCTTAAATCCATTAAACTACTAATAGACTTTCTTGATTTATCTACAGCATAACTTTGAAATAATTCTCCAATCTTATAAAAAAGCATAACAGCTACTGCTTCTGGAAACTCTCCTATAGCAAAAGCGCCTATTGTAGCAATCGCCATAAGAAAATTTTCATCAAATACTTTACCTCTAAAAATATTTCTTATTGCTTTTAAAACAATATCCAGTCCGAACTATAATATAACTTAATATATAAAGTCCTTTATTTATATATTCATTTTGAAAAGGTACTAATAATGAAATAATAAATAATATAAAAGCAATTATAATCTTCACTCCTCTTTTTTTCATAAAAACCTCCATTTTAGTTACTTTTTTAGCATAAAATACCATAAAAAATAATAAGATTTATCTTTATTTTCGCACTAATTATTTCTCTACTTAAATTTCTTCTAATTTAACATCTGGTTCTTCTCTTTTTATAGCTTTTTTTACTTGTTTCATAATTTCTTCTATATTTTCTTCATTATATTCAATAACCATTCTTCCTGTCATAAAACTTATAGATGCACTTTCTACACCTTTTATTTTATTAACCTTCTCTTCCATTTTTGCTGCACAATTTGCACAGTCTAATCCTTTTAATTTGTATGTTTTTTTCATAATAATCTACCTCCACGTTCATAAATATTCTTTAGAAACTGTTTCAAATAAACACTTTCTTCTTTAATATATTGAAATCTTAAATTATAACCTTTTAAAGTTCATTAAATAACATGCATTTCCATATAATTTATATTGTCTAATTTTAATTTCTACTTATGTTCTATATGTTCCATTCCAAGTTCAAATAGTCCTTTTACATGATCATCATCTAACATATAATAAACTTCTTTCCCTTCTTTTCTGCATTTAACTATATTCATTCTTCTTAAAGTTCCTAATTGATGAGATATAGAAGATTTACTCATTCCTAAAACATTTGCAATATCACATACACACATCTCATTTTGATCAAGTGCAAATAATATTTTTGCCCTTGTTGTGTCTCCTAATATCTTAAAAAATTCTGCTAATTTATTAAATAGGTTGTTATCTGGCATTTTACTTAAAGTATCATCTACTACATTTTGATGTATGATATTGCAATCACATATAAATTCATTTTTTGACATTTTTTTATCTCCTTTCTTTCTCACAATAATTTATTATATTCATCTTTTAATTGAATGTGTATTCAACTTTAAATTTATTATAGTTGAATACATATTCAATTGTCAATAGTTTTTGTATTTATTTTCTTATTATTTAGATAAAAAGACTCTCTTAAATGACCTTAATAAAATCATTTAAGAGAGTTACAACTAATCCCACACAAATGTAAGGCAACTATTACCATTACAAATTGCTTTTTCTAACTCATCGGCTATAACAGAATATACTTTTCCATTAATTTTGATATTACATACATCAACTACTGGAAAAAATGGTTCTATATCAGTCTTCCGAGTACCTAAGACATCTACCTTCTTACCATTAAGAATATAGGTTTCATTTTTCAACATTAGGATTCCTCCTTTATTTTTTATTTTATTATTATATTACATCTATTTTATAAATCAATTATACTGACTAGTCAAAATATTATTTATTTTTTATTCATTTACTAAAAGTTTATTTCTTAATATATAACTAAAAAAAGAATAGCTTTTGCTACTCTTTTATTCATATTATATTTATGCAATTCCATATTTCTTTTTAAATTTATCTGCTCTACCACCTGTTGTTTCTCTTTTTAAGTTACCTGTCCAGAATGGATGACATTTTGAACAAACATCAACTTTCATATCACCTTTTGTTGAATTTGTTGTAAAAACATTTCCACATGCACATGTGATTGTTGCTTCTGCATAGTTTGGATGTATTCCTTCTTTCATTTGTTTCACCTCTCCCTTAATAAAATAAAAACTACCGTTTAATATATTAACACAAATTTTTATACATTTCAATAGTTATATTAAAATTATTTTTATTTATTATTTTGTTCGTATATATATTTTGCTGAAGATTCAAGTTCTTGTTTCAATGATGCTTTTGTAACTAGTTTGTTTATTATATTAAATAAACAAGCCACAATTAATACAAACAATAATAACTTTTTCCATATTTTTGCTATCATAATATCTTTATCTCCTTATTACAATATAATTTTATTATACTATGAATCTGAAATTTGTCAACTTTTGTGTAAATTTAATTTTAAATTTATTTCTTATAAATATTGTTAGAACACATTATTTACGGCTTAAAGTTTATTTTTTTAATTCATTTACTTGAAAAGTATATAGTTTTATGTTAATATAACTGTACTATAAATTTTTGAAAGGAGTGTTTAACAATATGTTGTTAAAGACCAAAAAGTTTTACCGGGAAAAGGCTTCACAGTTAGAATTGTTCTCAAGAGGTCTTTCAGGCTTTGATGAAAATCCCATAATCGGTTGTGGGAAAAAATTAGGCCTATCTGAGCTTAAAAATTGGCTCGAAGAAAAAATATCAGCAACTGGAGAACTTAAAATTGTAGATGAGAAAGATGCAAAAATAACTTGTGTTCTGTTTGCTGAATATCCTGATTCTGAAGGATATGATATCTTCGGTTGTTCATGTTTTATTGGCCGTGCTGACAAATCCAAAATAACATATTGTGGACTTTGCGGAGACGTGAACACTTTCCGTTTCACCGACGCAAACTCTGTAAAAGTGTTTGTGCGCTAATTTTACAAGACCTGCTGATTCGTTTGTTCTAATCAGCAGGTCTCGTATTTTCTATTTTGCCATTTAACTATATATAATATTTTCTTACTTATTACTAATATGTATATTGTCTATCTCAGCTTTCATCTCTCTTGCAACGATATTTTGAATTTGAGCAGCTCCTTCGCCTGTTATTTCCTCTGCATCTGCCCTTATGATTACACTAATGCTTATATCATTTACAAAAATAACTACATCTTTAAATCCTTTTGTTTTTATTAAATTTTCACAAATCATAATAGAATTTTTTAAATCATTTATTTTTTTAATTTCCGTTTGTGATATTGCTTTTTGGTCTGCCGATATAGAATTATTATCTAATATCTTCTGATAACTTTCTATCATCTGTGAATACATAGTATCTCTTGTTAATCTAGAATTTGTAAAATATTCATCAGTTTCTTTTGCTACTGTTCCTGATGTAGTAACTGTCTTGTTTTCACTTGAAGATCCACTTAAACTTGCATTATTTTTTTCATCTATTGCAGTATTTGTAGTACTATTGCCACTTACTATATTTGTACTATCTAAACTTTCACGACCCTCTATAGCATTACTACTCACCAATTTTGCATCACCTATGCCAGCAACCTCTTCTGAATCTACCAAGCTACCTGTTGCCACTAAATCTCCTCCATCACCAGTTGTATAATTTAAATATCCTGCTGTTATTAGCATAAGTGCTATAACAAATATAATAATTTGATTTCTTTTTATAATTTTCAAATTAATCACTCCTCCTTGAAAATTGTCAAAAGGGACGGGGCATTTTGACAATTTTTTATTTTAAATTTTTTAAGAACTTTAGATTTTTAATTATAATTTTAAGAATCTATATATTTTTAATTATCCTTCTTTATTAAATACTCCCTAAGAAAATTGTCAAAATGCCCCGTCCCTTTTGACACATTTCAAATACTTGGATTTTATGACTTCCAATTCCAGTTACCGCTTCTACTGCCGAAATTATATTAGATTTAACTTCTATATTTGATGCACCTTCAGCTGTAATTATTGCTCCTTCTATCTTTGGACTTACTATACTCCCGAGTAATAGGTGTCTTTTCTCCATTATCTTCTTGATAAATGATATCTTTTTTAGTGCTATTTTCATTTATTTTCCTAGTTCCTCCTTCCTTATCAGTTTCTTCTGTTGTACTTTCAGTTAAGTCTTCATTATATAAAGGCACTATTTGACTCGTTCTTGAATATGTAATTAAAACATCTACATTTCCTACTCCTTGTATTTTAGATAATATGTTTTTTAATTTTTCTTCTATATCATTATTTACTGTGTTCACATTTTCATTTACTGTTTGGTTAGATACTGCTAACTGTTTCGACATACTATTTGTATTTTTATTAGATTCTGATTTGTTATCTTTTTTCCAAATTGTATTAATAGCTATAATTGTTATAATAAGAATAATTACAAATGCCACTAAATTTTCAATTGTTTTTTTATTATCTTTTTCTCCTTTTTTTATAGCTAAAGCCTTAACTTTCTCTATTTTCTCTTTTATCATAAGTACATTCCTCCATTTCTAATGAATGAGTATATTTTTTGTTTTTATATCATATATATTACTTAAATATTCCTTTAAGTTATTTGCATTTTTATTTGAAATTTGATATTCTTTTTCTTGCTTTGTAGTCTTATTAGATAGCTCTATGCTAATCTTTTCTATACTATCAACTATACCAATTACATTACTTTTACTTTGTTTTTTTTCATCTTCTTCATTTACGGCTTCTCCCGAGATGGTAATATCTATACTCTCAATTCTATATTCTTCATCATCTGAAATCTTTAAATCTACATCTTGTACTTCAAACCCTTTTGATTTGATTTTGCTTTTTATATCAACTTTCAAATTTGTTTCGTACATCTGTTTTATGTTGAAATTATTATTTTTCTCTAAATTAGTAGATGCAACTTCTTTTGAATCACTATATTTATCAAAATCTATAATAGATGCCATGTTACCTGAATTACCTTTAAACTTATTAATTACTGGTACGACTATAGTAAATAGTATAAAAATACCAATAACTATTTTTATGTACTTTTTGCTACTGCCTTCTGGAAGTATCATTTCTATTATACTTCCAATAATAACTGAAATTATAATACCTTGTGCCCAACTGCTAATCCAAGAAATCATTATTCCCTCCTTACCTATACATAAGACCACTATTAGATATTTTTACTACAAGTGTTACCCCAATAATAAGCATAACAGAAACACTACATAATATTCCAAGTAGTAATTTAAATGTGTCTCCCATTTGATCTAATAGTTTAATAATTTTCCCATCTGCAATAGGCTGACATAGACTTGCCCCTAAATAATACATTGTCATTAGTATAACAAGCTTTATTATTGGTTTTACACAAATAGCAATAATTACAACTACACCTACAATTCCAAGCGCATTTTTTAGAATCGAACTGCATCCTATTACTGTATCTACTGCATCACCTAGTATTTTTCCTACTACTGGTATAAAACTAGAAACTGCTGCTTTTGTAGTTTTAGCAGTTATACCATCTACACTACTACTTAACGTCCCTTCTAACGAAACTATTCCTACAAATAAAGTTAATACCACTCCAAGTACCCATACTACACTTGATTTAAAAAATTTAGATAACTTGTCTATCTGCAATCTATCAGAAATTTTAGATATAATTCCTAAAGCAGTTGATACTAAAACGATTGGTATTATTACATCTTTTATAAAGTTACCTATTAGTGTAATTATAAATAATAAAATAGGTTGTAACATACTTGCAGAAGCTATGCTACCTGTTGTTACCATAAGTGTAATTAAAAGAGGTATTAATATATTCATAAATCCTACTAAATTTTGAATAGACTCTTTTACCATTTGTAAAACTTCAGAAAAACTTGTCATTATTAAAGTAACTATTAATATGTATTGTACATAATATGTAATTTGTGAAATACTTTTATTTTCTAATCCATCACTTATACTTTTTATAATACTATGAACTATTATAATAACTATAATAGAACCTATACTTGCAATTGAATTTACAATTTCTTTTCCAAATAGCTTCCAAATATTTCGTATTATTTTTTCATTTTCTACTTTTCCTGTTATTGCAGAATTTAATATTTCACCAACCTCCATATCACTAAATACATCTTTAGTATAATCATTTGCTTCTTTTATAAAAGATGAAATATTTAAAGTATCTTTTTGTGATTCTATAATTTCCATGTTATTAGTAGCATTGCTTGTATAAAAACAATTAACAAAAAATATGATGAGACTACAAATAATTATTTTTTTCATTTGTACCTCCGCTAGCTTATCTAGTTATCTCAAAGTAGGTCTGGAATGTCTGATATATCGAAATAAAAAGCAGTTCTGACCATGAGCCGTTATTTTTGCCTTAAGTTTATAGTGTGTCTCTAAAATATGAATTCGGCGTATACTAAAGCGCCTTGGAAGAATTGTTTTTTATTTCGATATATCAGACCTTCCAGACCGGACCATAGGCACTTACCATTAACTATTAACCTTAAAATTCAAGGTAAAATCTTTATAATAGTCTCTAAAAGACTAGAAATAATAGGAATAGAAATTGCAATTATCATAACTTTACCCCCCATATCTATTTTAGTAGCAATAGCACTTTCACCCGCATCTTTACAAATACTAACAGCAAATTCCGTTAAAAATGCAATTCCCGTAATCTTTATTAATAAAAAAATAAAATCTTTATTAATACTAGTTTTATTTGCTAAATTAGTTAATAAATTTATAACTCCAGACATTTTATCTAACACCAAAACAAGTATTAAAGCACCTGCAATTAAAGATACATATACTGCAAATTCTGGTCTATACTGTTTTATAATAATTATCACAATAAGTGAAATTAAACCAATACCTATAATTTTAATAATATCCATTATATATCACCTTTTATTTTAAAGATTGAATATTGTTCTTACTGTACTAAATAAAGTACTTATTTCTTTAATGACCATTGTTAGTACAATAACAAGCCCTGCAAGTGTTGTCATCATAGCTTGGTCTTCTCTTCCTGCTCTTACTAAAACTTGATGTAAAACTGCAACTAAAATACCTATTGCTGCTATTTTAAATAATAAATTAATATCCATACTTAAACTTAGCTTATGCTTGTAATGTTACAAGCATATCCTCCTTTCTGATAAGAATTTTTAAACCAATACAATAACAATAGCAAGTCCAACCACCATTCCGAAGTGTTTTATACATTTTTTCATTTTTTTCTTTTTCTTTTTGTGCTACTTCTATCTGTGTATTTAAAAAATTACTAACTAACTTAATCTCACTTATTTGCCCATTTATATCTGTCTTACCTAGTAATTTACTTAAACCCTTTAAAACTTCTTTATCTTCTTTATTCATATTATTATTTGATTCATCTATTGCTTCACACCATGCAATATCTGCAGGTTTATTTATCATTTTATTTGATGAATTCTTAAAGATTTGTCCTATATTTTCGCCAAATTTATCAGAAATTTCTTTAAAAATTTCTGGTATAGGTTCATATGTAAATTTTATTTTTGCTTCAAACATTGCTAAAGCATTTTTTATTTCTTGTAACTCTTTTACTCTATTGCTATATTTTTTTCCAATTAATATACCTATAAAAGAAGTTGTCCCAAATATAAAAATAAGTATTAAATATTTTACAAATTCCATAGATTTATTTTCTCCATTGTAAATTTATATAATATATATATATTCATTTAGAATATTTTTAGAACTGTTTTTATTAATTTTTTATTATTAATTAGTTATAGTTTCTATTATTTTATAATTTTGAAATGAAAAGAAGAATTTCATATAAATTTAATTATTAAAAATTAAAATATGTGTTGAACAAAAAAAATAGAATTTAAGCAAATAAATTCTATTCTTTTTTATATATAATTATTTATCAAACAAATATTCTTTAATGAACTTGTAATTTAATTTATTTTATCATATTCTCCTGAAAAGAAAACTTTATTTCCAGCATATGGATTCATACCACTAGGATATTCTTCTGTAACTTCAATATATTGGAATTGTCTATGTGCTGTACATATTAATGTGATTTTGTTTACATTTCCATCTATATTTTCTGTATATTGATATGCAATTTGTTCAGATTCTGGTATTACAGAATCTGTTGGTATATCAATTTTATTTGCTATACCACTTACTTCACCTACATTTACATGATCAACATCATTACCATATGCTGCATTTATGCTAAAGTTAATACTTGTATCCGTTTGATTTGTTATAACAATATTGGATCTATGGTAATAATTATCTGTTTGAGATTCATTTTTATATGAACCATTTACATTTAATTTATTGTTATCAGATTTATTTGCGCTTGAATTATCTGCTATTGCTATATTTTGATTTTTATTATTACTAATATCATCAGCATCTCTCCATAAGTTTTTCCATGATGACATTTCATTGTTTTGATATTCAGTTACTTTAATTGAATTTTCTCCCATTGAATTCAACATTAGCTCAATTTTATAATTTCCATTCACGTATGTATATATATCAGAAGATGTTTTTGGGGCTATTCCTGTTACATCATTAGTACTCCATGGAGTATGATATTTAAATTCTATTACATTATCATCAAATTTATAAACATATAGTAATTCTGAATTTCCGTGAGCAGCTGCATTATCCCCACTGCTATAAATATATAGTGCCTTATCACTTGTTATTTCATCATCTTTCTTTTGAGTGTCAACATCAACAATATTAGTATTTTCGTTATTTTCATTTGCTCTGTCTTCTTTAGACAAATTAATTGATTGTTCTTCTAATTCATTGCTCTTTTCATTTGAAATATTCTTATTTATCACAAAACAATAAGTTACAATAGCTATTCCAACAAGCAACATAATAACTACTACTCCTAAAATAATTTTACTCAATTTTTTCATAAACCCCCTTAATAATTAGACCCATGATTTTTTTCTCTCTACTTTGTAAATTAATACCCAATCAGGAAGTATATGGCAATCATAATAACCTTCATACTTTCCTTTTAATGGATAATTCTTATACTTTGGTGGCAAAGTTTCACCTTTTACCAGCATTTCAACTATATTCTCCAACAAAGCTAGATTATATCCATCTTTTATGGGGTTTCTTTAAACTTTGTTTATATCTGTTTGTAACTTCAATCTTATACATAATTTATTCCTCTTCCAAAATAAATTCCTAAGTTTGATAATATTGGTGTTATTTCTTTTTTTATTTCATCATTTATCCTTACTGTTGACATTTAAACTAACTCCTTTTTATTAATATATATAAATTATATTACCTATTGTATATAATCGTCAACAAATTGTTTACATTCTATTGTTAATAATTTATTTTCTCTTATTTTGCATTAAATTGATTTTGAATCCTCATAACAATTAAAAATTGAACTTTGTATAAAATTTTTTTACTCTTAAATTTTATAATTATTGTTAAATCTTTAAAAATGATACTTTTGAAAACAGCCCATTCCCCTACTCTAATTAATTTTTAGAATGAACCAAAAAAACCAATTTCTTAGCTCTAATCAGTTTATTTGTTTGTATGTAATATTTTGAATATAAAATTTTTAAATTTTGTAAAAAATGATTTTTCGTATTCTATTAAAGCAGTATTACTATTGGTTTCTACTTCTTCTATGTTTACAAATTCTTGTTCGTCTACATTTTTAAATATATTATTAAGATTATACTTTTTATTTAATGCTTTTTGGTATTCTTTTTCATTCTCATTCCATATTTTAGAAAACTCATACTTTTCTTTTTCATTAGCTATATAGCTATAGTACAATAATGCAATTAAATCTTTGCTTTTTTCTGATATATTTTGCTCAAGTAAATCTTTTTCTTTATCTATATAACAATTTAATTTTGAATCAGCAGCTAATTCACTTAGTTTTTTTAAAATTCTAGATGGTATTTTTCCCATAATATCGTTATTGAAATATCCTAATATTGTAAGGACTTCTTTACATACATCGTGTATCTCTTGAATCTTTTCCATTCTCTTTTCCTCTATTCTTTACCTTTTCTTTTATTTTTTCATATATGCCTCGTATTCCTGAAATTATTCTTGTTTTTGCTATTTCTGCCATTTCTGTAGCATTAAAATTAGTTCTGGTAATTTGTTTTTTTCCTTCAGCTAATTGTTTTGCTTTTTCAGCATCAACGATTATTCCTTCATGTGAATCTATATTGTAAAATCTTTCGTCGATACTAATGGGAGTGACAATTATTTCATCATTATCGACTAATTTACGTACAAATTCAACTTTATCTTCTGGCACAGCTATAGCTTTAATGCATTCTAAAGGAATATTATCCTTAATCCCTACCTCTGGCAAATCAGAATTAACATTACATGTTTTAAGTTTGCTTAAACTACTTGAAGACATTCCTATTAGTACCCCGGAAAGATTCTTGAGTTGATTTATCTTTTTGCGGAGTAAGCGATGTATAATCTAACGCAATATCTAAATCATCTGTAAAACTTATAAAACTTCTTTTTCCTCCTATCCTTGACGATTCCTCACCTGTTGTAGTAACAATACCTTTGCTTGATTGTCCATCTACACTTTGCATTCCATATTTTAAAATACTAGGTAATGCATTGGCATTTGTACCATGAAACAAATTAATATTATTTTGAGTTAACATATCAAATGTTTCTGGATTAGTAGCCAATAAAAAAGCATATGCTGCACGTTTTCTGCTTTCAATGATTGGATTATTTTTTGTTAGTCCAGTATTTACTGAAAAGTCATCATATTCACCTTCATATAAAACTGCTTGCATTTTTTCTTTAACTTTATCATCTTTAGCTATACTCAAAAGTTGTTCGCATAATTTCTCATATCTTTCAGTTCTAATTTGTTCTGGTGAATAATGATAATGACTATATTTACTATAACTCATATTATTTCCTCCTTAAAATATTTAAATTATAACATAATATACTTTTTAAAACAATTATTTACAAAATAATAACAGGATAAAGTATGTGTCAAGTAAATGTAGGCAATTTTTATTTATATAATAATTATACCACTTTGAAATTTATTTACGAAAATTACTCGTATAATAAACTTATAGTTTGTTATACGTTTTTTTATTTCTTATTTCG
>OJMO01000750.1_pt1 | contig 22358 bp, 19 predicted proteins | sample 1597241 | NCBI WGS metagenome assembly OJMO01 (sample SAMEA2452129, study PRJEB22498) | human gut metagenome | biome: human feces; feature: human gut; material: feces | place: Australia | collected 2012 | reverse complement strand
CTGCATATTCGCCATGGCGTTTGGAGTGGCTCCCATTCCGAAACCACAGACACCAGAAGATAATACAGCAGCATCATAGTCTCTTCCCATGATATTAAATACTACAAAATAAGTAAATAAGAACATCAAAATAGTTTGTCCTGCAAGTAATGTGATCAGTGGAAGTGCAAGGTCTGCAAGCTGCCATAATTTTAATGTGATCATGGCGATTCCCAAAAACAGGGATAAGCTGATACCACCGATGTCGTTGATCTCACCCATATAAATTGTAAATTTTCCAGAATACTCACCGATGTTACGCATACATGCAGCAGCGATCATAGCACCAATATAAATTGGGAATGTCATTCCTGTCATGGATAGGAACTTGGAAATGATCGTTCCAATACCAATAGCAATGATCAGCTGAAATACAGCAGCTGGATACATGCTGGTGTGACGTTCATGTTTCTTTTCTTCTTCTACCAAAAGGCTGTCATCTTCAGGAATAGCAGTTTTTAATAGATCTTTTTTCTCGATCAGTCGTTTGCCGACAGGTCCACCCATGATACTTCCTGCGATCAGACCGAAGGTTGCGGCAGCAGTACATAGTGTGCTTGCTCCTTTTACACCAAAGTCTTCAAGAACAGGGCCGAAAGCACCGGCAGTTCCATGACCACCGATCATAGGAATAGAACCAGTACACAGACCAACCAAAGGACTGATATGAAGTACTTTGGCAAGGCCGACTGCAAGGAAGTTCTGACTTACGATCAGAGCGATCACAAGCATAAGGAAAATGATCAAAGATTTTCCACCGCTTTTTAATACCTTTAAGTTTGCCTGAAATCCAACAGAAGTAAAGAAGAATACCATACATACTTCTTTCAAAATATCATCAAATGAAAATTCGGCGATTCCTGTTACAAAGCAGATACATGTAAAAACTGCAAAGATAACACCACCGATAACAGGTGCAGGAATGCAAAATCGTTCTAAGATTGCAATTCTGTGTTTTAAAAAGTTTCCTAACATCAAAACGACTACGGCGACCGCGATCGTCTGATACATATCTAGTTGTATTGTCATTTATTTACACCGCAGCGGTTAATTGCTTCCTTTCTCTGTATTTACCGTGATTCCATATTGTTTGTAGTAAGCAGCTGCACCATCATGGAATGGAATCGTGATTCCCTCTACAGCAGTTTTCTCATCAAGAGAAATATCTACAGGGAGTGCATACTGAATCTTCTGTTCATTTGCAAACAGAATCTTTGTGATTTGTTTAACCGTATCTTCAGACAACTTGTCACTTGCAAGAAGTACCGCTTTAACACCGACAGTTTTTACAGGCTGAGTCTGATCAGTATAAGTATTTGCAGGAATTGAGTATTCTGTGTAAAACTTATAAGACTTCTTCAGACGATCAATACCTTTCTGGTCAAGGCTGATAAGACGGATCTTACGTTGCTTTGCTAATTCGTTGATCACAGTTGTCTGTACTCCAGCGGTACAGAAAAGAGCATCAATATCACCAGAATTCAATTTCTTTGCGGCGTTTGTGTAATCAAGATTTACTTCATCAACAAGCTTTTCATTTAATCCGTAAGCACTTAAGATCTGTATAGCATTCTGTTCTGTTCCAGATTCTTCCTCACCAATACTGACTTTCTTTCCTTCCAGATCTTCAATAGAATGGATTGATGAATCAGCAGGTACGACAATCTGACACGCTTCAGTATAAAGCGAAGCAATGGCACTATATCCTTGATATTTTTTATCATTTTCAAAAATACCAGTGCGCTCATATGCATCATTGATCAAATCCATTTGGGCAACTGCCATCTGGATATAATCTTTTGACAACAGACGAAGGTTCGCCGCGGAACCAGCAGTTGTTTTTACTTCGATATTATAGTTTTTGCTTTTGGATGTGACAAGGTTTGCAAAAGTATCACCAAAAACCTGATAAGTACCACCAATACCAGCAGACCCAAAACGGATCTTCCCGGCATTAACCCCACATCCAGTCAGGCATGTGCAGATCATGACTGCAACAGCACAAAGGATTGTAAGTTTTTTCTTCAAAGTATCACCTCTTATTATTTATTTGCTCAGTGTATGTTATTATTTTAACATTAAATTACTATTTCGAAAAGATAAAAAATCTTGACTTAGAGTGTACTCCAACTTATATAATAAAAAAACGAATAAAAATCAGATAAGGAGAAAGAGCATGTATATTGAAAATATCAATGGACCAGAAGATGTCAAAAAATTATTATTGAAGTTCAAAATAAAACAAAATTTCGTAAATGCATTGCAATTCGATTTAAATTGTAATAAAATAGGAATGAACGAAATGGAGATGATTTCAAATGGATGAACTAGATAAGAACGATTATTATATTAATCAAAGTTTTGAAGATATAAAACATATTGATGAAAATGGAATAGAATATTGGAATGCTAGAGAATTAATGAAAGTTTTAAGTTATAAAGATTGGAGATATTTTGATGCAGTAATTAAAAAAGCAAAGATAGCTTGCAAAAACTCTGAAATAAATGACAATGACCATTTCGTTGTTAGCAACAAAATGGTAGAAATAGGTTCTGGTGCGAAAAGAGAACAAAAAGATTATAAATTAACAAGATATGCTTGTTATCTTATAGCTCAAAATGCAAATCCAAGATTAAAAATTGTGGCTTTTGCACAAACATATTTTGCAATTCAAACTAGAAAACAAGAAATTAACGAAAAAGAATATAGTTCATTAACAGAAGATGAAAAGAGATTTTATCAAAGAAAATTAACCAAAAAAGGCAATTATTCACTTAATCAAACAGCGAAAAATGCAGGAGTTAAAAATTTTGATAAATTTCACAATAGCGGATATAAAGGCTTATATAATGGAGAAACTGCTGATGACATTGCTAAAAGAAAAGGATTAAGATATAGAGAAGATATTTTAGATAATATGGGAAGTGATGAACTTATAGCAAATTTATTTAGAATTTCCCAAACTGAACAAAAAATGAAAAAGGATAATATCCAAACTGAAAAAGAAGCAAATAAAACTCATTACAATATAGGTAAAATTGTTAGAAAAGCAATTAAAGAGGCAGGACGGAACTATGCCAGAAGAATTGCCTACACCTAAAAAGAGCTTAAAGCAGTTGGAAAAAGAAAATAAGAAAAGTTTAAAGAAAACAGAAAAGTAGTTAATAAACTGGTTCCACAATGTGGAACTGATAAGTAACAGTGCTATATTATTAAAGAAAGAGGACAAAAAATGTATAATGAAAAAATAGATGAAATAATTTATCTACTAAAAAATAATAGTATATCTGATTTTATAGCTAGTTTATCTTTAATTGTTGCAATAATAGCTGTTATTGTAATGATTGTTATAAATGTAAGAGAAAATAAAAATATATTAATATGGTTAGCTGATAAAAGTGTTGATTTAGCAATTGCTTATTTACCAATAATCACAAATAGCTTGAATTGATAAAAACTATTGCAAAATAAAAAATTATGTTAAATTAAAAACATAGTAATAGAAAAAAACGCCAATATGGGTATACATATCCTTGAAAATTTCCAAAAAAAATACTATAATTACAAAGCTATGGTAAAACCATTTTATATAAAATCCCTGATTTACTAGAAATGCTCTAGATAAAATAAAGTAACTGTTAATTAACAAAAGCTAGGAGGGAATATGAAACAAAAAATTATTATTATTTTAAAAGAAAAAATCTTTTATTTTCTTATGATACTTTTTGCATCTGTAGCAGGAGCTGTATTTGCAGGAATAAAAATGGGAGAAAACACCTTGAAAACAGCAGAATTATTGCGGAAATTATGCATACAAGATGCAATAAAAATTGGATTTGAAATAGGCATAATTATAGTAGGAATACTATTCGTAATTTTTCTAATTTGTGAAATAAGAAAAAAAGAAAGGTAAAAATTTTTTGGGAACACAGTAATTTATACTGTGTTCTTTTTGTAGACTTTTTATTTTTACAATGATATAATTTGAAAGAACTAAAAATATTTGGAGGAAAAAAATGAGTGAAACTAAATGGACTGAAGAACAAAAATTAGCAATAGAAGAAAATGGTAGTAATATTTTAGTTGCTGCTGCGGCACGGTAGTGGTAAAACGGCAGTTTTAGTTGAAAGAATGATTCAAAAAATAATAAAAGATAAAATAGACATAGATAGTATTTTAATTGTTACATTTACAAATGCAGCTGCAAGTGAAATGAAGGAAAGAATTTTAGAAGCTATTTACAAAAAAATAGAAGAAAATCCAGAAGATAGTCATTTACAAAGACAAATAACTTTGCTTAACAAAGCAAATATAAGTACAATTCACTCTTTTTGTTTAGAAGTAATTAAAAACAATTTTTTTGAAATAGATATATCACCAAATTTTCGAATTGGAGAAAGTTCAGAAATAGAACTGCTAAAAATGGATGTACTAGATGAACTATTCGAAGAAAAATATAATTTAGGAGATAAAGATTTTTTAGAATTAGTTGAAACATACTCTAGCTATAGAGGTGATGATGATTTAAGAACCTTAGTTTTAGACATATATAAATTTATTCAAAGTAGTCCATTTCCAAATGAGTGGTTAGAAAAAGCTGTAGAAAAATTTAATATAGATATAAACACAAAATTTGAAGATACAGTGTGGGGAGAAATACTAATAAATAATTATTTAGAATATATAGATGAAACTAAACTTAATTTGCAAAATTTAGTAGAGTTATTAGATACAAATTTTGAATTAGAAAAATATTCTAAAGTATTAAAAAATGATATAGAAAATTTGGAACAAATAAAAACAAATAATTGGGACGACTTAATTTCAAAAATATCTAACTTTAAATTTGGAACATGGCCAACAGATAAAAAAGTAACTTCAAATATAAAAGATTCAGCATATGAGAGAAGAAAAAATATTAATAAAAAATTTAACGATAAAAAGAAAGAAATTATAAAGTATACTTCAAAAGAAGCAGTAGAGGACATTGTATTTACATATAATTATTTAAAGATTTTAAAGAACATTATAATAGAATTCTCAGAAAAATTCAGTCAAAAAAAGAAAGAAAAAAATATAATAGATTTTAGTGATATTGAACACTTTGCATTAAAAATTTTAGTAAAGAAAGATGAAAATGGCAACTATATTCCAACAGATGTAGCAAAAAATTATATGAGTAAGTTTAGCGAAATTGCTATAGACGAATATCAAGATAGTAACCTAGTTCAAGAATATATATTAAGCAAAATATCAACAGGAAAAAATGTATTTATGGTTGGAGATGTTAAACAAAGTATTTACAAATTTAGACAAGCAAGACCAGAATTGTTCTTAGAAAAATATAATAGTTACAAATTAAAAGAAAATAAAACAGAAGAAGATTCTTTAAAAATACAATTATTTAAAAACTTCAGAAGTAGAGATTCTGTATTAAATTTAACAAATATAATATTTGAAGAAATAATGTCAAAAGAACTTGGAAATATTGAATATAATGAAAATGAATATTTAAACTTAGGTGCAAGTTATCCAGAAAGAAATGATGTAAAAGCAGAATGTTATTTAATCAATTTAAAAGATGAACAGCAAGATGAATGGGATATGTATGAAGAAAATCTTGAAGAAGAAACAGAAGAAAACAGTGAACCAGTAGAAAAAAACATGCTGGAATCTAAATTTGTTGCCAGTAAGATACAAGAACTAATAGAAAGCAATTTTCAAGTTTATGATATTAAACAAAAGCAATATAGAAATATAAAATATAAAGATATTGTAATTTTACTTAGAGCTACCTCAAATGTAGCTCCTATATACGAAAAAACACTAGCTGAAGCAGAGATACCAGTATATAGTGATTCATCTTCAGAATATCTAGAAAGCACAGAAATTCAAACAATTATGGCAACACTTAAAATAATAAATAATCCAATGCAAGATATACCTTTTGTAACAGTATTAAGAAGTATGATAGGAGGATTTACAGATAACGAGTTAGTTGAAATTAGGCTAGTAGATAGGCATTGCAACTTTTATGAATGTATGCAAAAAGCAATATTACAAGTAGATAGTAATTTAAGAAAAAAAATAGAAAACTTTTTAGGAAAAATAGAAAAATGGAGAGAAGAACAAGAATACTTAAGTTTAGATGAATTAATTTGGAAAATATACGAAGAAACTTCTTATTATGAATATGTTGGACTAATGAAAAATGGCAGTTTAAGACAAGCAAATTTAAAAATGCTATTTGAAAAAGCTAAAGCATATGAAAGTGCAAGCTTTACAGGGTTATTTAACTTTATAAACTTTATAGAAAAAATAAAAACAAGTAGTGGAGACTTAGATGCAGCAAAAATAATTGGAGAAAATGAAGATGTTGTAAGAATTATGAGTATCCATAAAAGTAAAGGTCTTGAATTTCCAGTTGTTTTCTTATGTAATAGTTCAAAACAATTTAATATGAATGACTTAAAAAATAGTGTTTTATTAGATCAAGACTTAGGAATAGGTCCCAAATATATCGATTACAGAAAAAGAATAGAATATAACACTTTAGCAAAAGAAGCAATAAAACTAAAAGTAAAAAACGAAAATATTTCAGAGGAAATGAGAGTTTTGTATGTTGCACTTACAAGAGCTAAAGAAAAGCTATATATAACAGGAACTTCAAAAGATGCAGAAAAAGATATAAAAGAAAAAGAAGAAACAGCAGAAATATTCAAAAATAAAAAAATATCTAAATTAACAATGCAAAAATTTTTAAGTTATATAGACTGGATTGAACTTGTATATTCAAAAAACAAGGAAAAAATGAAAGACTATTTTGAGTTTAATATAATAAACAAAAACGAAATAATAGAAAACGAAAATATAGAAGAAAATAAAGAAAAACTTTCTAAAATTATTAACAATAAGTTAGAAAAAACAAACAAACTAGATAAAAAAATACTAGAAAAATTAAATTGGAAATATAAAAACGAAGAATTAACAAAAATAGCTAGCAAAATGAGTGTAAGTGAAATAAAGAAAAATAAAAGTAGTTCAGAAGATAAGCAAGAAATAATAATGCAAACACCTAAATTTATTGCAGAAGAAAAAGTTTCAGCCTCAAGAAAAGGAACATTAATACATTTATGCATGCAAAGGTTAGATTACAGAAAAGAGTATACATATTCCGATTTAAAAGAAATGGTGGCAGAGTTAGAAGCTAAAAAAATAATAACAAGTTTAGAAGCGGAAAATATTAATATAAATAAAGTGCTAAACTTTACTAAAAGTAAAATATACGAAGAACTAAAAACAGCCAAATTAGTAGAAAAAGAAAAGCCATTTTATATAAATGTACCTTCAAAAGAAATATATGGAGGAAAAACAGAAAATCCTGTATTAGTACAAGGAATAATAGATTTATATTATATAAATAAAGAAAATGAACTTGTATTATTAGATTATAAAACAGATTACGTAGAAAATAAAAACGAAAACATTCTAAAAGAAAAATACAAAGTTCAATTAAAATTATACAAAAAAGCACTAGAAGAAGCACTAAATAGAAAAGTCGATAGAATATATATATACTCAACATACTTAGATAAAGAAATAGAAATATATATAAAATAAAAGCAAAAAAGTATTGCAATTTAAAAAATGTTAATGTAGAATATGTATGTAAAAATTAATTTAAACAATGTAGGGGCACGGTGCTCCGTGCCCACAATAAAAAACAAAAGAAGGAGATGTAAAAAAATGAACAAAAAACCTGAGACCATTGCAACTGTAAGAGAGAGAGAGAGAGAGAGCTACACTTTAGAGAACATGTAGGGGCAAACGCCTCTGTCCGCTTAGAAAAAAATCAGAATAAAAATAATATAAGAACATTTGAGAAATTAAAATTAAACGCTGTAGGGGTCGGCGTCCCCGACGACCCGTTAAAAGAGAAAAAACAAATAAATAAACCAACGTCAAACGCCGCCATTACCCTAATTGCCCTAATAATAACGATAATCGTATTATTAATATTGGCCGGCGTAACATTATCAATGGTAATGGGAGAAAGTGGACTATTTGGAAAAGCAAATAAGGCAAAAGAACAAACACAAATATCAACAGCAAAAGAAATAATAAGGATGCAAGTTTTAGAAAACGAAGCATACAAAAGCACAAACGATCCAAAAGCAAAAAGTGATGAAGAATTATTACAATCAATAGAAGATAAATTGACAGAAGAAGGCTTCAAAATAGAAAATGGAAAAAACGTACCATATGCAAAATGGTGTACAATAGGAAAATCATACTCAGATTGCAGTGATGATGAAAATGCAATACCAGTAACAGAAAATATACAAATAAACACATATCATGGTTTTTATGTAGCAAGATATGAAGCAGGACTAACAAGATTGGGGAACATATAAAGACCTAACATATAGTGGAACAGGAAAATATTTTATATATTCAGGTTCTGACCCAATAACATGGTCAGAAGGAGAATTCACAAGAACAGGAAATAGTAATAATCCATCATATCCATATTATTATCATGCATCAGGTTTAAATACTAATGGAATTGTGCATTATTTTTTTTCTATAGAAAAATCCAAAAATCTCCCTTGTATTTAAAGCAAAAGTATTGTATAATAGATTGCTAGGAAACAGGGGAGAGAAAAGTGGAAAATTTAGAAAGTTATAGAAGTTTTAAACAAGTTTTAAATGAATTTTATAAAGATGAGTTGGAAAAAAGTGATAGAAATATTGCTGTAGAAAACTTAGATTATAATAATATAAAGATTATTCCAAAATTATTTTATGATAAAGTTTATAATACTTTAAATGTTGAATTTAAATTGGGTAAGGATAACTTTTATAAAATAAAAAACCTAAAGGAATTTTATAATAGAGTAATTAATAATGAGAGCTTTATTTATTCTAATAAGTTAGAATTTGTTCATAATGTAGAAAATTTTGATAAAGATAGCCAAAAAATATTAAGCTTTATTATTAAATATGCCAAAATAATAAACTATGTAAATAATACAGAAAATACAAATTTTAGATACTATGGTAAAAAATTAAGTGAAAGTAGTATTTTATTAGACGAAGAGGGATTAGATGAACTATTTGAGATATTAAAAGGTAGAAAAATAGAAATTGAAAAAGATGCAAACGTTAAAAAAGTAACTTTAATACCTAGTAATCCAAACATTGAATTTTACTTAAATAAAAAAGCTAAAAATGAATTAGAATTAACACATAATTTAGAAAATTACAATTATATTATTATAGATGGAAAAAAATATACATATATAATAATGGATGAATTTATTTATAGAGCAAAGAAAAATATAAAAAATACAACATTTAAGTTATTAGAAATATATAAGAAAAATTATATAGATGAGATAAAATTTAACACAAGACAGTTGCCAGATTTTTTTGCATTAATTGAACCAAAAATAAAAGATAATTTAGTTATAAATATAGATAAAGAAGAAATAAAAGAATATATACCCGAAGAGTTAGGAATAAAAATATTTTTAGATTATAATGAGAGTAATTATATTACAGCAGAATTGAAATTTTGTTACGGAGATACAGAATTCAACCCTATAGATGAAAATAAAAATTTAAAAATTGCACGTAATGCCATAAAAGAAACAGAATGCTTAAATCAATTACGAAAAACAGGATTTATGTTAGATGGACAAAATAAAAGATTTATTCTTGTTTCAGATGAAGCAATATATAATTTTTTAACAGAAGATATAGAATTGTATATGCAAAAATTTGAAGTAATGGTTACAGATAATTTTAAGTCTAAAAAAATTAAAGAACCAAGAATAGGTAACATAGGTGTAAAAATAGAAAATAATTTACTAGTTATAAACTTAGAAAATATAAATTATGATAAAAATGAAATAAAAGAAATTTTACAAAGATATGCTTTAAAAAAGAAATATTATAGATTAAAAGATGGAAGTTTTATAGATTTAGAGTCAAATGAAAATATTGAATTCTTAAATAACTTAGAATCTGGATTAGGAATTTCATATGAAGATATAGAAAATGGAACAATATCTTTACCTATATATAGAAGTATGTATATGGAAAAAATTCTAAATAATTTAGATAAAAGCAAAATAAAAAAAGAAGAAAGCTATGTAGATTTTATAAAAGATACATCAAAAGAAAAAGAAAATACAACACTTACATTACCTAAAAGTTTAAAAGGTGATTTAAGAGAATATCAAAAAAATGGATTTCAATGGTTACAAATGCTTGAAAAATATGAATTAGGTGGAATATTAGCAGATGATATGGGACTTGGAAAAACAATACAAGTAATAACTCTAATTTTAAAATATAAAGAAGAACAGAAAGAAAAATTACCATCAATAGTAATTGCACCGAGTTCACTAACCCTAAATTGGAAGAACGAAATTCAAAAATTTGCACCTACATTAGAAACCATTGTTATAAACGGAAGCCTAGAGCAAAGAAAGAAAAAGATAAAAGATATAAAAAAATATGATTTAATAATAACCTCTTACGATTTATTAAAAAGAGATTTAGAATTATATGAAAAAGAAGATATAACCTTCAAATATGCGATAGCAGATGAAGCGCAATATATTAAAAACAGTAATACGCAAAATGCTAAAGCTCTAAAAAGCATAAAAGCAGAAACAAGATATGCATTAACAGGAACACCAATAGAAAATTCTTTAGCAGAGCTATGGTCAATTTTTGATTATATTATGCCAGGTTATTTATTCAAGTACAAAAAATTTAAACAATTATATGAGGTGCCAATTGTAAAAGACAATGACATGTATTCAATGAAAAAGCTAAAAATGCTTATAGAACCATTTATTTTAAGAAGAACAAAAAAAGAAGTTTTAACAGAATTGCCAGAAAAAACAATAACAATATTAAACAATGAAATGGAAGATGAACAACAAAAAATTTATTTAAGCTATTTAGCAAAAGCAAAGCAAGAAGCAATGCAAGAAATAGAAATAAATGGTGTAGAAAAATCACACATAAAAATATTAGCATTACTTACAAGACTAAGACAAATTTGTTGCCATCCAAGTTTGTTTTTAGAAGATTACAATCAAGATAGTAGCAAATTAAAACAATGTATAGAAATAATAAAAGACGGTATAGAAGCAGGACACAAAATATTATTATTTTCAGGTTATACATCTATGTTTGATATAATAGAAAAAGAACTATTAAAAGAAGATATAAATTACTATAAATTAACAGGAAAAACAAATGTAAATGAAAGAGTAGAACTAGTAGAAGATTTTAATCAAAATGAAAATGTTAAAGTATTTTTAATATCTCTAAAGGCAGGAGGAACAGGACTTAACTTAACAGGGGCAGACATGGTAATACATTATGACCCATGGTGGAATATATCTGCGGAAAATCAAGCAACAGATAGAGCATATAGAATAGGTCAAAAAAATAATGTGCAAGTATATAAACTAATAACAAAAAATTCAATAGAAGAAAAAATATATGAGTTACAAGAAAAAAAATCAAAATTAATAGATAATGTTTTAAATACGGAAACAACATTTATAAATAAATTAAGCAAAGACGAGATAATGAAATTATTTGAGTAAAAAACACAAATGTCAAATGAAAAAATCATTTGACATTTTTTGCGAATAATTATATACTAGTGCAAGTAAATTTCTTACGGAAAAAGGAGAAAAAAAGGATGTATAAAAATAGAATACTTATATCTTTGGGTTTAGTTGCAGGTCTTACATTTTTAGGAATTAAAAGCTTTGCAACATCTACGGGTGTAGTTAATACAGAAACTGCAAGAATGAGAGCAGAGGCAAATACAACATCAAATATTGTTGCATTAGTTTCTCAAGATGAAAAAGTAGAAATATTAGAGAAATCTGGAGATTGGTATAAGGTAAAATATAAAGACAATACTGGTTACATATATGCACAATATGTGGATAATAAAGATAATAAAAGTGAACAATCCACAAATAATACCACAACCCAAAACAATACAGTAAGCAATACAACAGTTAATAATGAAACAGAAAATAATAATACAGTAGAAAATACACAAACATCAGTTGAAGTATCAACAACAGTAAATGAAACAAATACCGGTGATGAAACAATAATAGAAAATAATACTCAAATTTTAGTTGTTGAAGATGCAAGTTTAAAGTTAGTACCATTAATAAATTCTACAGAAATAAAAAGCCTAAAAGCAAATACACCAGTAACAGTTTTAGACTATGCAAATGGATGGTATTTTGTAAATTCTGAAGATGCACAAGGTTGGGTTAGAAAAGAAAAATTAGATACTTTAAAACAAACACAAAAAGAAAGTGAAAATAAAACAGAAGAAACAGTTGCAGAGGATACAACTACTGAAACAGAGGAAAAAGCAGAAACAAAAACAACAAAGTATGTTAATGTTGAAAAAGCAAATTTAAGAGAAAAAGCAAGTAAAGATAGCAGTACAGTAAAAAGTATATCTAAAAATACAGCAGTAACCGTTGCAGGAACAGAAGGAACTTGGTCGAAAGTAGAAGTAGATGGAAAAACAGGGTATATTTTAAGTGAATTATTATCTTCAGATAAAGTAAAAGAATCAACAAATAATACTACCAAAGATAAAAACACAACTTCAACTAAAAACAATGTAACAAACAGAGGGGAAGAAGTAGATAGAAGTCAATCTGCAAATTCTGGAAATGTAGTTTCATATGCAAGTTCATTTTTAGGAACAAGATATATTTTAGGAGGGGCTTCTCCTTCAGGATTTGACTGTTCAGGCTTTACAATGTATGTTTATGGAAAATATGGAGTAAATCTTGCACATTCAGCAAGAGCACAAGCAAGTGTAGGAACAGCAGTAGATAGAGCAAATTTAGAAGCAGGAGATTTAGTCTTATTTAAAGGAGCAACAGGAAATTCAATAGGGCATGTTGGAATTTACATTGGGGGAAATAATTTTATACATGCATCAAATCCAAGTGACGGAGTAAAAATAACATCAATGTCTACAAGCTATTATAAATCTAGATATGTTACATCTAGAAGAGTTTTTTAATTAATATTTAGCGTAATAGTTATAGTAGTAAAATGGAGTAAATAAATGAAAAGACCAATTTTAGTAATAACAATTGGGTATATAATAGGAATATTGGGAGCAAATTTACATTTAATAATGCTTCCAATTATTTTTTTATATCCATTAATAATTTTAATTCTAAAAATAAAAAAATTATATATTAGATTTTACTTAAAAAAATCAATTATATTAATATTTATTATTTCTACAATAATTTCCAATACAATAACATTAATTTTAAATTACAAATATGATTGAAGGAGAGCTTGAAGCAACTATAGTAAGTAGAAAAATAGAAAAACAATATAAAAATGTTTATAAGGTAAAAGTAAATAAAATAAATAATAATAAAAAATTTAAAAATACATATTTGCTTTTATATACAAAAAAGAATATTAATTTAAATTACGGAGATTTAATAAAAACAAATATTATATATGAAAAGCCAAGTATTCAAAGGAACTACAAAGGCTTTAATTATAAAGAATATTTGAAAACAATAAAAGTTTATGGCTTAGCCACTGCTGAAAAAAATGTTAAAATAATAAAAAGCAAAAACATAAATTATATTTATTATTATTGCAATGCATTAAATGAAAAATTACAAGAAAATATAAATAAACATTTTTCTAAAGAAACTGCAAGTGTTTTAATAGGAATGGTGTTAGGAGAAAAACAATTTATAGAAGAAGATATTACCCAAAGTTTTAAGAAAAGTAGTTTATCGCATATACTCGCAATTTCTGGTGCACATGTTAATTATGTTATAGTATTAATATCTTTTATTGTTAGTAAAACGAAAATAGCAAACAGAAAAGGAAAAATTATTTCAATAATATTTTTATTATTTTTTATGGTATTAACTGGTATGCAGATTTCTGTAATAAGGGCTGTTATAAGTAGTTGTTTAATAATTATAGCAAGTTTACTATATAGGCAATTTGATACAATAAATTCTGTATGTTTTTCTATGTTAATAATTCTACTTTTAAATCCTTTTAATATAAATAGTTTATCTTTGCAGCTTTCTTTTGGAGGTACTTTAGGTATTATTTTATTTTTAGAATTTTTATATAAAAGAAATGAAAATAAAATAATAGACTATATAAAAAATGCAATATTTGTTTCTGTATCAGCACAAATAATTATTTTTCCAATTATGCTTAAAAACTTTGGAACAGTAAGTTTTACATTTTTTATTTCTAATTTATTAGTTTCACCATTGTTAGGTATTATTATAGTTTTAGGAATTTTGTTTTGTTTTATATCTTTATTTTCAAATGTATTATCTAACTGCATATGTTTTATTCTAAATTCAATGCTAAAATTATTAATTTTTATTTCGAAATTTAGCTCACAAATTCCATTTTCACAGAAATATATAATTATTCCAAGTATATTATTTTTTATAATTTATTATTTAATATTAGGCTATTTTATTAGGCTTAAAAGTTTAAGTGAATTACGAAAAAGGAGAATAATAAATATTATTAAAAATTTAAAATCAAAAATTATTTCAATATGTTTAATTCTAGTTTTAATTATTTCTGTTATAAAAATAATTCCAAAAGATTTAAAAATATATTTTGTAGATGTTGGTCAGCGGTGATTCGTGTTTAATTGTTACACCTAAAAATAAAAAAATTCTAATAGATGGAGGAGGCAGTGAAAGAGGTAGTTCTAATATTGGAGAAAAAACACTGTTGCCATATTTATTAAATAGAAAAGTAAATAAATTAGACTATGCAATAATATCTCATTTTGACTCCGACCATTGTGAGGGTGTGTTATATGTAATGCAAAAAATAAAAGTGGAAAATGTAATAATAGGAAAACAATTTGAAACTTGTGAAAATTATAAAGAATTTATAAAAATTGTAAAGCAAAAAAATATACGAGTTATAAGTGTTGAAAAAGGCAACAAGGTAAACATCGAAAAAGATATGTATTTTAATGTAATATGGCCAGATAGTAATAACATTGTGAATGAAAATAAATTAAATAATAATTCTCTAGTTTTTAAAATGAATTATAAAAATACAAGTGCATTATTTACTGGAGATATAGAAAAAATTGCTGAAGAAAAAATAATTTCATATGTTAAAGAAGATGAGTTAAAAAGCACAATTATAAAAGTAGCACACCATGGTTCTAAAACATCATCAACAGAAAAATTTATAGAAAAAGTTAAGCCTAAAATAGCATTAATTGGAGTAGGAGAAAACAATACCTTTGGACATCCATCAAATATAACAATAGAAACACTAGAAAAAGCAGGAACAAAAATATATAGAACAGACAAAATGGGTGAAATTATTTTGCAAATAAATAAAAAAGGACAAATAAAAATTTCTAACAAAATATCAATTAATAAAAGCAACTAAAAATAGTTGCAAAAATATAAAAAAAGGAGTAAAATAAAATGAGCAAATTAGAAAAACAAATTGAAAGATTAAAATCAAAACCAAAAGATTATACATATGATGAAGCTAATAGATTATTGAATAATTTAGGATTTTACGAAAATAATAAGGGAAAACATCTGGCTCAAGAGTTGCATTTGTAAATATAAATAATGCAAAAATAGAATTACATAAACCGCATCCAGGCAATGTTTTAAAAATATACCAAGTAAATAAGTTATTAAAGAGTTTAAAGGAATTGGAGGAGATTTAGATGAAAAATATTATGAAATATAAAGGATATTGGGCTGAAATAAAATATAGTGATGAAGATGAGTGCTTTTGGGGAGAAATAGAGGGATTAAAAAATGATAGTATTTCCTTTGAAGGAACTACTGTTAAAGAATTAAAAAAAGATTTTAAAGATGCAATAGACCATTATATTGAAGTGTGCAAAGAAACTAATACTGAACCAGAAAAACAAGCAAAGGGGTCTTTAAATGTACGTTTGGGAGTAGAGCTTCATAATAAAGCAAAAATGAAATCTGTAGAAAAAAATATTTCGATAAATGAGTTAATAAAAGAAGCAGTAAAAATGTATTTAAAAACTAATTAAAATGCATATTTTAACATTTTTTGTAAATAATACATACAAATAAGTTGAGAGAGGAATGTATTATGGAAACAAAAAATAAAATATTATTAGGTATTGGAGCATTTATTGGATTATTTATATTGTCAATGGGTGTAACATTTTTTGTAGTAAAAAATAACGAAAAATCACAAGAATATGCTATTACAGATGATTGCGTTTATGAAGAAGAAAATAAAGAAATTGGAAATAAAGATGATGAGGTTGAGGTTAATTCCACAACAGAAAAAGTTTCACCTAATGCTTTTTTAATAATAAAAAAAGAGTACAATGAATGTGGACATACAACAGAAGATGATGTAGAAATTCCAAGCGAAATGGTCAATAAAACCCAAGAAGAAATAGAGCAAATGTACAAAGACTTTAAGGTAGAAAGTTTTAGTCCAAATGAAGTTGTATTATATAAAAATGTAAATGGAAAATGTGGTGAGCATTATACTGTAAAAGATGAAAACGGAAAAGTAGTTGTATATAATACAAACGAAAAAGGAGAAGAAGTATTATACGAAGAAACATCAATATCAACTGAATATCTAACAGAAAACGATGTAGAAAACATAAAAAAAGGAATAGAAATTTACGGTAAACAAAATTTAAATAGCTTTATAGAAGACTTTGAATAAATAAAAAACTCCACAATGGTGGAGCTTTTTATTTATTCTTCTTCAAATATCCTTGCATAAAGAAAGCTTTTATATACATTATTAAAGAAAATATAGTAGAAATTATTGCTAAATAATATATATAAGTATCAAATTTGAAAGGTAAGCTAAATTGTTTTATTACTAAAGAACATACAATCGCAACATATATTAAAACTGTTGCTAGTTTTCCATACCATTTGCTTGAAACAACAAGTTCTTTTCCATATAGGAAAGAGGCTCCTGCTATCATTACAAATTCTTTCAAAACCAATAGTCCTAAAATCCATAAAGGTATTATGTTTTTTAATACTAATGCACCTAGTGTTAATAATTGTGTTGCTTTGTCTGCCAATGGATCTATTAATTTTCCAAAGTCTGTTATAAAATTAAATTTTCTTGCAATAAAACCATCTAACACATCTGTTATTCCTGAAAGTGTTAAAAACACGAATGTTAAAATATAGTTGTCTATACTCAAAAAGTAAAGTATAAATGGTATAAGAACAAATCTTAACATTGTTAATATATTTGGAATATTTTTTTTCATATAAATACTACCTTTCAATACTATTTTACTTCAAATTTTAAGTTATCGTTTGAAACGGTAACCTTAATTGTTTGACCGTTTAAAACTTCACTTTTTAATATCATATCTGAAATTTCATCTTCAACATAACGTTGGATTGCTCTACGTAGAGGTCTTGCTCCAAATTTTAAGTCTGTACCTTTAGATATAATAAATTCTTTTGCTTTTTTGTTAATATCTAATGAAATATTTTTATCTGATAAAGCTTTTCGTGTATCATCAAGCATTAAATCTGTAATTTGTAATAATTGTTCTTGATTTAAGCTATCAAAGACTATTATTTCATCAACTCTGTTTAAAAATTCAGGTCTGAAAGTTTCACTTAAACTTGATTTTATTTTTTCTTTATTTATAGTAGATGTGTTTCCAAAACCTAATGCATTTGTATTCATATTTGAACCAGAGTTTGATGTCATAATAATAATTGTGTTTTCAAAGCTAACTGTATTTCCTTGTGAATCTGTAAGTTTTCCATCATCTAATACTTGTAATAAAATATTGAAAACATCGCTATGAGCTTTTTCAATTTCATCTAGTAAAATTATAGAATATGGATGTCTTTTTACTTTTTCTGTTAATTGACCTGCATCATCATAGCCAACATATCCTGGAGGTGAACCTATTAATTTAGAAGTTGAATGACTTTCCATATATTCAGACATATCTATTCTTATAATAGAATCTTCATCTCCAAACATTTCGTATGCAAGTGTTTTTGCAAGTTGAGTTTTTCCAACTCCTGTAGGTCCTACAAATATAAATGAAGGTGGCCTTTTTGTACTTTTTAATCCAGCTCTATTTCTACGAATAGCACGAGAAACAGCTTCTACAGCATCATTTTGACCAATTATTTTATTATGAAGATTTTTTTCTAAGTTTAAAAGTTTTTCTGTTTCAGCTTCTGTAATTTTCGTAACAGGAATTTTAGTCCAGTTTTCAATTACTTCTGCAATATCTTGAACTGTTAATTCTTTAAGCTCCATTTTAGCTTTTAATTTATCTATATCTTCTCTTAAAGAACATTCTTTAGACTTAAGCATAGCAGCTTTTTCAAAATCTTCTTCTTCATTTGCAGAAGTTTCTTCTTTTTCTTCTTCAACAGACTTTAGTTCATTTTCTAAAATTGTTAATTTGTATAAATCTTTATTGTTTAAGTTTATTCTTGAACAAGCTTCATCTAAAATATCTATTGCTTTATCTGGTAAAAATCTATCGTGAATATATTTTTCAGATAAGATAACAGTTTGCTTTAATACATCATTTGAAATTTTTACACTATGATAAGTTTCATAATATTTTTTTATACCCTCTAATATTTTTGTTGTATCATCAATATTTGGCTCTTCAACTAAAACTGGTTGGAATCTACGTTCTAGAGCAGAGTCTTTTTCAATATATTTTCTATATTCTTTTAAAGTTGTAGTTCCAATTAATTGAATATCTCCATTAGAAAGAGATGGTTTTAAAATATTTGCTGCATTCATAGTGTGTTCAGTGTCACCAGCACCTATAATGTTGTGGACTTCATCTATAACTAGAATAATGTTTCCACATTTTTTACACTCATCAATTAAAGATTTCATTCTTGCTTCGAATTGACCTCTAAATTGAGTACCTGCAACCATTGCAGTCATATCTAATAAATAAACTTCTTTATCTAATAGTTTTGGTGGAACTTTGCCAGAGGCTATTCTTATAGCTAAACCTTGAGCAATAGCAGTTTTACCAACACCTGGTTCACCAATTAAACATGGATTATTTTTAGAACGTCTATTAAGAATTTGAGTAATTCTTTGAATTTCCGTATCTCTACCAATAACTAAATCTAATTCATTGTTTTTAGCTTTAGTTGTTAAATTTGTACCATAAGTATCTAAAAATTTATGTTTTTTATTTTTAGATTTTTTCTCTTTATTTTTTTGTTTGTTTTTTGAATGATTATTTATATGCTCCGCTGAAGAATCAGCTTCATCGTTTTTAGGTTTAACAAAACCTGCAAAAATTGAACCTAGTGGGAATCCACCTTCCATAGAATCTTCAATATCTTCTGTTTCCATAGAATTTAAGTCTAAATTGCCAAGTGGTTCTATATTTAGGTGTTTGGATAAATCTTTAAATATATTTTCAAATTGTCCTGAAAAATCTTGAAGATTTACAACATCTTTTCCTAAAATATCATTTTGTTTTGCAAGAACCTCTAAAGCATCTATGCCTTCAGATTTAGCACAATCATAACATAAACCTTTAATAGAATCTTTGCTATCTTTATTATTAGTATCATTTACAAAAATGATAGCGGTATTTTTCTTACATTTTGAACATAACATAAATTAAATTGCTCCTTAAATTTGTTTTATTCTAACATACTATAATATATTACATTTTGCTTAAATAGTCAAATTTCTGTTGTAAAAAAAAGTCCATAATGATATAATCTATGTCATATTAATTTAATAATAAAATATAACATATTTTTAGAGGTGCGAAAGATGAAAAAAACAAGAATAATTATAATTTCATTAATAATAATTTTATGTATTGCTTCTGTTGCAATTGCAATTATATTTCAGATGACAGAAAATGATTATAAAAAAGCAGCAAATAAAGAGCAAAGTACAGCAGATGATATAGAATTAATAAAAAATAATTTTAATAATATATTTAATAATGATATTACAGGACAATATGAAAATGTACAAAAAGAAGAGGAAGGAAAAGATGTTGTTTATGTATCAGCTCAGAAAGTTGAAGCAATACCAAATAAGTATGATTTAGACGTGCAAATTCCTCAAATAAATATTAATAATGAAGATGTAAAAAAATGGAACACAGAAATAAAAAGCATATTTCAAAATAAAGCAGCAAAAATCTTAGGAAATACTGAACAATATACAGTATATAAAGTAAAATATCATGTATATATAAATGATAATATTTTATCCTTAGTAATAAAATCTAATCTAAAAGAAGGAACAAATGCAGAAAGAACAATAATAAAAACATATAATTACAATTTGGAAACAAATAAACAAGCAACATTAAAAGACATAATGGAAAGCAAGAACATAACTAATGAAGATTTAGAAAATAAAATAAAAGAAGAAATAAAAAGTAAAAAAGACTATGAAAATACATTAACACAATTAGGATATAAAACATATACAAGAAATGAAGATGATAGTATGTACAAACAAGAAAACATAAATGATTACATATTAGGAGAAAACGGAATGTTATATATAATATTTCCATATGGAAATAAAACATATACAAGTGAAACAGATATAATAATTATAGAATAAATAATAAAAACAGGCTTTGTATAAAGCCTGTTTTTTGAAAATAAAAGGGGATGTTTTTATATTCACATTAATCTTGCCTCTTTGATTAATGTAAATATAATATACTAATAGTTTTTGTCCTTTTTGTGAACTCAAAGTGATTTGTGTGTTAAAAAACTTTTTTTATTGTTCTTGTAATGTTACAGTCAAATCTAATTCTTTACCATTTCTATTTACTTTGATTGTTAAAGAATCACCTATTTGATGTGAATTTTTAATATTGTTTAATTCTTCCATTGTTTTTATTTCTTTTCCGTCTGCACCAACAATAACATCACCAATTTTTATACCAGCTTTTTCGGCTGCAGAGAATTCATCTATAGATTTTACATATATACCTTGTACTAATTTATTTGCAGATGCTGTTTTTTCATCTAAGTCAACTCCTGAAATACCAATATAAGGTCTTTTTACCTTGTTGTATTCAATTAATTGTTGATAAATATCAATAGTTGAGTTTATAGGAATTGCAAATCCCATTCCTTCAACACCAGTTGAAGATATTTTTAATGTATTCAAACCTATAACTTTACCATCTGCATTAACTAAAGCTCCACCACTATTACCAGAGTTTATTGCAGCATCTGTTTGAATTAAAGTGTAAGTTTTATTATCTGAATCTGTTATTTCTCTATTTGTAGCACTTATAACCCCACAAGTAACACTAGTATCTAAACCTAATGGATTTCCAATAGCCATTGCAAATTCTCCAACTTGAACTTTGTCAGAATCTCCAAGTTCTGCAGGAGTAAGACCAGTTTTATCAATTTTTATAACAGCTAAGTCAGTTTGAGAATCTGTACCAACAATTGTAGCTTCATATTCTGTAGAATCACCATATAAAGTAACAGTAACTTTATTAGATTCTGAAACAGAATAGTAAGAACTATAACCATTTGAACTTGATGAAGATGAAGAAGTGTCTACAATATGATTATTTGTTAAAATGTAACCATCATCACTTATAATTATACCAGAACCTGTTGCTGTAGCTGTGCTAGCCTGTCTATAAAAAATAGAATTAACCTCATATTCAACTTTAATACCAACAATAGAAGGCAATACTTTGTTAGCAACATTTATAGCTGTTCCAGAATAGTCATTAGAATTTACAACGTTACTAACAGCAGAAGAAGTAATTGGAGAAGTGTTTCCATTTGAAGACTTTGTTTCAATTAATTTATTTTTTATATTTGGAACACCAAAGCAAACTCCAACTACTAAAGTAGCACCTAAAATACCAGAAACAAAAGGAAAAACAACACTTTTTCCAAAAGAACTAGAGCTATTTACAGTTTTAGCTTTTTTTACAGGTGTGTATTTAGGTTTTGAATTATTATTTAAATTATCTTTTTCCATAAAAAGACCTCCTAAAAATTTTATTTTCTTAAATCTATCATAGAATACTATATAAATGTGAATTTTTTGTGAAAAAAATGTTATAATTTAAAAACAAAAAATAGAAGATATTATAAACTACATTAAATAAAATTTATAATATACAAAAATAAAAAAATCCTTGCAATTTTTAATAAAATAATGTATAACAAAAACATATTGTAAAATAAAATTT
>OJMO01000728.1_pt1 | contig 22621 bp, 19 predicted proteins | sample 1597241 | NCBI WGS metagenome assembly OJMO01 (sample SAMEA2452129, study PRJEB22498) | human gut metagenome | biome: human feces; feature: human gut; material: feces | place: Australia | collected 2012 | reverse complement strand
GTGGACAGCGTTTCGGAGAGATGGAGGTTTGGGCTCTTGAGGCTTATGGTGCTTCCTATACTCTTCAGGAAATCTTAACTGTGAAGTCTGATGATGTAGTTGGTCGTGTGAAGACATACGAAGCAATCATCAAAGGAGAGAATATTCCTGAACCAGGTATTCCGGAATCCTTCAAGGTACTTCTTAAGGAATTCCAGTCCCTCGCTCTTGATGTTCGTGTCTTAAAAGAAGATATGACAGAAATTGAGCTTCAGGAAGGCAGCGAAACAATTAATGAATCCCTTACTTCAGTGATTGAGAGCAGTCCGGATGATAACAATTATAAGGACGAGAGCAATCTTGGAGAGTATGGCTACAAAGAAAGTACTCTGGAAGAAGAAGCTGGACAGGCTGATGCACAGCCAGAGTTTACAGAAATGCCTTTTGGCGATTCTGATTTGTAAGATAGTTTGGAAGGAGTAACCTATGTCTGATATGAATAACCAAACAGTTGAACAGCCGGTTAATTTTGACGCCATTAAAATCGGACTTGCGTCTCCGGAACTGATTCGTCAGTGGTCTCATGGTGAGGTAAAAAAGCCGGAAACCATTAATTACCGCACCTTAAAACCGGAGCGTGACGGCCTTTTCTGCGAGCGGATTTTCGGGCCGACCAAGGACGGCGCCTGCATGTGCGGAAAGTACAAGAATTCGCACAGCAAAGAGGTGATCCGTTGCGAAAAGTGTGGCGTTGATGTCACTACCAAAAAGGTGCGCCGCGAGAGAATGGGACGGATTGAACTTGCCTCTCCGGTCTCCCATATCTGGTATTTCAAAGGTATCCCCAGCCGTATGGGCCTGATCCTGGATCTGTCTCCCAGAATCCTGGAGAAGGTTCTGTACTTCGCTTCCTATATCGTTCTGGATCCGGGAACCACGAACCTTGAATACAAGGCAGTGCTGTCCGAGAAGGAATATCAGGATGCAAGAGAGACCTGGGGCAACAAGTTCCGTGTAGGCATGGGTGCAGAGGCTATCAAAGAGCTGCTGCAGGCCATTGACCTGGAAAAAGAGGCAGTAGAGCTGAAGACCGGTCTGAAGGAGTCCTCCGGTCAGAAGCGTGCACGTATCATTAAGAGACTGGAAGTTGTAGAAGCTTTCCGTGAGTCCGGTAATAAGCCGGAGTGGATGATCATGGATGTGGTTCCTGTCATTCCTCCCGATCTGCGTCCTATGGTACAGCTGGATGGCGGACGTTTTGCTACCTCCGATCTGAATGATCTGTACAGAAGGATCATCAACCGTAATAACCGTCTGAAGAGACTGTTAGAGCTTGGTGCTCCTGATATCATTGTTCGTAACGAGAAGAGAATGCTGCAGGAAGCGGTAGATGCTCTGATCGATAATGGCAGACGCGGACGTCCTGTTACCGGCCCCGGTAACAGAGCACTGAAGTCTCTGTCCGATATGTTAAAGGGTAAGACCGGTCGTTTCCGTCAGAACCTGTTAGGTAAGCGTGTAGATTACTCCGGACGTTCCGTTATCGTCGTTGGACCGGAACTGAAGATCTATCAGTGTGGTCTGCCGAAGGAAATGGCAATCGAACTGTTCAAGCCTTTCGTAATGAAAGAACTGGTAGCCAAGGGAATCAGCCAGAACATCAAGAATGCGAAGAAGCTGGTAGAAAAGCTGGATACACAGGTATGGGATGTGCTGGAAGAGGTTATCAAGGAACATCCTGTTATGCTGAACCGTGCGCCGACACTGCACAGACTGGGCATTCAGGCATTTGAGCCGATCCTGGTAGAAGGTAAGGCAATCAAGCTGCATCCCCTGGTATGTACCGCATTCAACGCGGACTTCGATGGAGACCAGATGGCTGTACATCTTCCTCTGTCCCAGGAGGCACAGGCAGAGTGTCGTTTCCTGCTGCTGTCTCCCAACAACTTACTGAAGCCTTCCGATGGTGGACCCGTAGCCGTTCCTTCCCAGGATATGGTACTTGGTATCTACTATCTGACCCAGGAGAGACCCGGTGCGATCGGCGAAGGTAAGTATTTCAAGAGCGTAAACGAAGCAATCCTGGCATATGAGAACCAGGCGCTGACCTTACATTCCCGCATCCATGTGCGTATGCACAAGGTAAATGCAGAGGGCGAGACCATTACCGGTACGGTAGAGTCCACTCTGGGACGTTTCATCTTCAATGAGATCCTGCCTCAGGATCTGGGATTCGTAGACAGAAGCAATCCCGAGAACTTCCTGAAGCTGGAAGTAGACTTCCACGTAGGCAAGAAGCAGTTGAAGCAGATCCTGGAGAAGGTCATCAATACCCACGGAGCATCCAAGACCGCAGAGGTACTGGATGATGTTAAGGCTATCGGTTACAAGTACTCTACCAGAGCTGCTATGACCGTATCCATTTCCGATATGACCGTCCCTGAGAAGAAGGGTGAAATGCTGGCAGCTGCACAGGCTACCGTAGACAAGATCGCAAGTAACTTCAGACGTGGTCTGATCACCGAGGAAGAGCGTTATCGTGCCGTTGTAGAGACCTGGAACGAGACCGATAAAGAGCTGACTGACGTACTGCTGTCCGGTCTGGATAAATACAACAACATTTTCATGATGGCAGACTCCGGTGCGCGTGGTTCCAGTCAGCAGATCAAACAGCTGGCAGGTATGCGTGGACTGATGGCTGATACTACAGGTAGAACCATCGAGCTGCCCATTAAGTCAAACTTCCGTGAAGGTCTGGACGTACTGGAATACTTCATGTCCGCACATGGTGCACGAAAAGGTATGTCCGATACCGCTCTGCGTACCGCAGACTCCGGTTATCTGACCAGACGAATGGTTGACGTATCTCAGGAACTTTCTATCCGTGAAGTAGACTGCTGTGAGGGTCAGGCTGAGATCCCTGGTATGGTAGTCAAGGCATTCATGGATGGCAAAGAGACCATTGAAGGCCTGAAAGACAGAATCACAGGAAGATATTCCTGCGAGGATATTTATGATAAAGACGGCAATATGATCGTTAAGCACAACCACATGATCACCCCCAGCCGTGCTGCCAAGATCTTAAGTGTTGGTGTCAATGCACAGGGTGAGCCCATTGAGGAAGTGAAGATCCGTACGATCCTGACCTGCCGTTCACACGTTGGTATCTGTGCAAAATGTTACGGTGCCAACATGGCAACCGGTGAAGCCGTACAGGTAGGTGAAGCAGTTGGTATCATCGCTGCACAGTCTATCGGTGAGCCCGGTACCCAGCTGACCATGAGAACCTTCCACAGTGGTGGTGTCGCAGGTGACGATATCACTCAGGGTCTTCCCCGTGTCGAGGAGTTGTTCGAGGCCAGAAAGCCTAAGGGACTTGCAATCATTGCTGAATTTGGCGGCAAGGCTGAGATCCGTGATACCAAGAAGAAGCGTGAAGTGGTAATTACCAACGAAGAGACCGGTGAATCCAAGGCATATCTGATTCCTTACGGTTCCCGTATCAAGGTTATCGACGGCCAGGTACTGGAGGCCGGTGATGAACTGACCGAAGGTAGTGTAAACCCTCACGATCTGTTGAAGATCAAGGGTATTCGTGCCGTACAGGATTACATGCTTCGTGAAGTACAGCGTGTATATCGTCTGCAGGGTGTAGATATCGCAGATAAGCATATCGAAGTCCTGGTACGTCAGATGCTGAAGAAGGTTCGTATCGAGAATAACGGCGATACCGAGTTCCTGCCCGGAACTCTGGTAGATGTTCTGGATTTCGAAGAAATGAACGAGAAGCTGACCGCTGAAGGCAAGGAGCCTGCAGAAGGTAAGCGTATTATCCTGGGTATTACCAAGGCAGCACTGGCAACCGAGTCCTTCCTGTCTGCAGCATCCTTCCAGGAGACCACCAAGGTCCTGACAGAAGCTGCCATCAAGGGTAAGGTAGATAATCTGATCGGTCTGAAGGAGAACGTTATCATCGGTAAGCTGATTCCTGTAGGAACCGGTATGAAGAGATATCGCAATACCAGACTGAGCACCGATGCCGTAGAGACCATTGACTTCGATGGTGATATGTACGGTGACGATGCAGAACTGAACCTGAGCGACGGAAGCGAACTGGATGCAGAAGGTGCAGAACTGAATGAAGATGTGAACACAGAAGCAGAAACTGTGGAAGTGGGAACAGACGCTGATAATCAGTAAAATAAAAAGACTTTATTAAGAAAGGCTCTCCGGGATTTTCCCGGGGAGCCTTTTAGAATCGGAACAATTATTGCAATTCTTCTGTATTCAGAACCTGCCAGGCAGTGATCTGGTAAAAGGTATCTTCATCAGATTCCGGATAGAGGATCTCAATGGTCACCTGCAGGGTCTGTAAGTCGGAGATTGGAATCACGTAAGATTTTCCGTGACCTACCGCCACAAAATAGGCTTCTTCGCTGTCACTGGATGCATACATGCGTTGCAACGTCTTATCCATACCTGCCAGGGATTGTTCTGCCTGATTGCAGGCGGCATAATAAGCGGTGGTACGTTCCAGCACACGGGCGCTGAGTTTGCTATCAGCGTTGGCACTGACGATGGACAGTACGGCAAAAGACACCAGGCAGAGGATCACGAATACCAGAAGGATCGAGGCGGATCCGATATTCATGCCGAATTGTTTTTTTCTGGAGGAATTATTCATGGGATCCCCTCCTTTCTGCGGTGTGATGCATGACAGAGAGTGTGTAAATGGGAGATTCCGGTGTAGATACATCATAGACGGTGATCTCGCCTTTCATGATTCCGGTCTCTTCTGCCGGAGTGCTTTTTAGTTCTGCATAAAAGCCGGCGTTATCTTCGGCAGTGCAAAGATTCCAGCTGCTGTCAAAGGCAAGGCGGAGAGTGTTTTCATCGGTCAGCTCCGATGGGGAGAACAAATCCTGCATGGCAGCCACATTGCCCTCCAGAGAGAGATAGGACTCTGCCAGATTCTGTGCCTGAATGACAGCATGATTCTGGTTTACCGTCTGTGTGCTCAAAAGATGTGAGCGGGCAAACAACTGGATACAGACGGCACTGGCCAGTGAAAAAAACAGGATCGCTATGATCATTTCCATTAAAAATAAACTGGATCTGGAATGTTTCATAATAAGTTCGGAATCCTTTCTGTTCGGTTTCTATTCTGTGGTAGTATTACAGTGCACGTGGATATAAAAAGTATGGTCCTCTCCGGAGGCGGTTCTCAGGGATATCCGGATCAGATCGTCCGACGCATAGGATAAGGAGAACTCCTGCAAGTCCATAATATCCGTACCGGCAGGCAATACCTGTCCGCCGAGAGAAGCTCCTTCCCGCATAAAAAGTTCTTTTAAATGTCCGTCATACAGATAGAGGTAAGTACAGTAGGTTTCTTCGTCAATTTCGGAAAGCATGCAGAGCGCCGGAACATTTTCCAGATCGGTCAGGAAAATACTGTCAGCGGTATCGTTCTGCCGCACCTTTTCCATGATATAAGACACCGCCGTCCGGCTTTCGTAATTGACGCCCATATCTTCTACAGTGTGCTGGTATACATCTGCTCCGATGGTAACAAGGGCAAGTGCGGAGACAGCGAATACACCGAACAACGCCAGAACGAACAAGATATCCACAATAAAATGTTTTTCCTGCTTCTGATGATTTCTATTGTTCATATGTCAGAAACTCCTTTAGTGAGCACCGGTCCGGCGAAGTACAGTGACTTCCGGAAGAAGGTTGCTGCCATAATATTCATAGTCAATGAAGAAGCTGTCCTCGTCATACAACAGTCCGTAATGCTGCTCCAGATATTCCAGAGAAGGAGGATAACAGCCTTCTACGGCATAGCACTGGGAAATGCTGCGTTCCAATGCGGTTTCCAGACTTTCCTGCTGCTTGCTCAGAGTAGATTCACCGACGGAGCCGATGCCCCGCAGAAAAAGAACAAACAATATCACAAAGGCCAGAATGGGAAGTAAATAGATCAGCTTACGCCCGAGGGACATACTTTTTTGCTCAAAACGGTTCATAGTATCGTACTCCTATCCGATGCTGGTCATAATACCCATAAGAGGCAGGATGACCGATAACAGGATCAAGCCCACGATCACCGACAGAATAATGACAAGGGTCGGCTCCAGAATGGCAATGATGGATTGTAGTCTGCGGTTGGTATTTTCCTCATAACGATCCGCTATTTTTTTGAGAACCACATCTACGTTACCGCTGCGGAAACCGACAGATACCATTTGGGAATACAGGTGGTTGAAAATGCCAGCACCGGTCAAAGCCTCGGCAAAATTGGCACCGGCATTAATGGCTTCCTTACAGCTCAGGATCTTCTGTTTCATTTTCTCGTTGCCTACCAGAGCGGCCACCATATCCAGGCTGGAATAGGTATCCATACCGCTGCTTAAGGTCAGTGCCATACCGCTGGCAAAACGTTCGCAGGCCACACTTTCATAAAAACGTCTGGTGAGGGGGAACCAGTTCAGGAACCGGGCGGTGACACGTTTGCCGGTCTGGGTTCTGGTAGCAAAAAGGTACAGTAACAACAATATGCACAGAATACTTACGAAAATAAAGGAATACCGGTTCAGATGGTTGCCGAGACGCAAAAGTGATGCAGCAAACCCGGTCATCTCACTGCCCAGCTCTATATAGACCTGCTCGAAGATCGGCATGACGCGGCTGACCAGTACCACGATGACAGCGGCCATCATGGCGATCATGATAAAGGGATATGTTACAGCATCCCGGATACTGCCTGCGATGGCATCCTCTTTTTCATAATAATCCGCCAGAGAGCTCATACACACATCGAGATTACCGGATTCTTCACCCAGAGCGATCATATGCAGGCAGTAATCGGGGAAGACCTTGGTGGCTTCCAGTGCTTTGTGAAAGCTTTCTCCCTGTCGGCATACGGTAAGGATCTCCTCGAAGATCGCCTTGCCTTCGGGAGACTGGGCATCACTTTGCAGGATGGCCATGCCCTCCACGGGCGGAATGCCTGCCTGAAACAGCATGGCAGCCTGACTGCAAAAAGAAGCGATCTCTTCATTAGAAAGTAGTTTTTTCTCTGTGGTCTTCATGGCGTTTTGTTCCCTTTCACTAATACATTTTCTGCAGGATATAATTACTGCCGTCACCGATGAACTTTTTCAGAGTCTTGTCATCCGTGTTGGCACCGAACGTAGGATCCACCAGGGTCCAGACATTGCCGTCAAATTCTATGATGCCGTTCAGCCATCCGGTATCAGCGGTGTAGACACTGATCCAGGCATGGTAGGCATCCTGGGCATAGCCGACCTCCAGCCGGGTCGGGATCCGCTGGCTTCGCAGCATGCTTGCCATTACCGCGGCATAATCCAGACAGATACCGGTGCCGGAAGCAAGAATGGCATCCACATCGGAGGTATAGCCCGTAGGAGGATCGGAGGCTTTGTCGTAGTCGTAAGTAATATTCTGGGTAATATAATCATAGATCCGGGTGATCACTTCCAGATCCGAGGAAGCACCCTCGGCAAGTTCCTGTCCCTTGGCCACCACTTTGCTGTCCGCAGTAAAATTCACGTACTGGTTGGGGTAGAGAAAAGGGCTGAATGCATCCGTAATCTGTACATCGAGGTCTGCATACAGGCAGGTGGCATAATTGGTACCGGAGATATTTTCATAGATCGTCACGTCATAATATCCGTCTCCGGAAGACAAGGGGAAAGTCTCATAGCCGCCACCGTGCAGATCGTAAGTATAGACAACGGTATCCGGCCCGGTAATGCGCAGTTTGACCTTGGGACAGGTGCCGGTGTAATTGGCACAGACATAGCCGTCAGACATATGAGAATAGTCGATGACAGCCACATCATTGGAAGCTGTTGCTGTTCCGTCGGCCCGGGGCACAAGACAGACAGGCGTGGCATCCCGGAGAGGCTCTGCGTCAGTTACGGCTTCCGTTTCAGGAGAAGAGGCATCCGCAGAGCTGATATTCGTATCCGCAGAAGAAGGAACTGCGGAGGATTGTGATGGTTCGCCGTAAGTGTCTGCGACGGGGGCATCCACAGGCAGATTGTCAGAGCCGGATCCGCAGGCACATAAGCCGATTGTCATGGAATATGTAATTAGCAAAATGCGCAGTCGCGCAGATAATTTTGGCATCCGCATAAAAATCGTTACATCCTGTTGTTATTGTTCCAGGCCCGTTACATTATCGGGAGTAAAAAGCAGGTGGAGAGTCTCACCGTTTTTGACGGGGACATAAATATTGGCTTCCTCGGACAAAAACGGAAAATTGATCACACCCTTGGAGGAATCCACAGAGAGCGGTTCGATGATCTCCCCGGACACAGTCTCCATAAAAGCCTCCTCGTAAAGAATGTTGTCACCGGTGAATTTCAGACTTAAAATATTATTTTCCACATAATCCAGTGTAAGCACCGCAGGTGTGGGGACCAACAGTTTTTCAGTCATCTCAGAGAGAGGAACGATGGCGAGCGGCGATAAAAAGGTCAGCACGAAGATCAGTGTCGTGGCAACGATCAGCCGGTTGTAGGAGGCGGCATTCACTTTTTTGCGAAGCACCAGCTTGTCAAAAGGGATCGTATTGACCGGCTGGTTGCAACTGGACAGGATATTCTGCAAAGCATTGTTGGCAGTTGCCATGTCCAGTTCATATCTGTTTTTTTTATGAAAAAACATCATTCTGTTATCCTTTCATACTTTCTTTCAAATGTTCCTGTCCGGAGGCAATGTAGCGTTTGACGCTGCTGCGGCTGATCTCCATGGCGGCAGCAATCTCTTCCAGCTTCATGTCGTTATAATAACGCATGATCAGCACCTGTTTTTCATTAAAGGGTAACTGCTCTAAAGCTTCCGTCAGGCGGGAATACTCATCCTTCTGCTGGTAGTGCAGTTCCGGATTGGCATCCAGATGAGGGTCCTGAAGAATATCCAGAATTTCCTGACTTAAGACCTGACAGTCATTCTGCGGACGATTCTTCTGGGTCATGTCATAACAGACATGGAAACAGATGCGGTTCAGCCAGGCGATAAAAACGGTGGGATCATTCAGTTTTCCGATGTTTTTCAAAGCCAGTATGTAAACCTCCTGCATGGCATCCTGAGCGAGAAAGTCATCTCTCAGATAATGCCTGGTGTAGTTGTATACTTTATTATAGGTAAGAGCATACAATTCTGCGAAGGCATCCGAGTCGCTATGCTGGGCACGGATCACAAGACCGGCAATGTAAGGAATGTTCAAGTCTTTCATGCGTTCGTCTCACTGTTGTGTTAACGGGTTCCTTAGGGGTGCAGCTTGTTGTAGGTCTCTGTGAGCAGGGTGGAAAAATATTCGGCATGCGCCTCTTCATTTAAAATATATGCGTATTGGATCTGAATGGGAGCGTTACTGTGCTCCTCGTTGTATTCTTTTAACTGCTGGTTCAGACTTTCGATGAAATATTCCATGGTGTCATGAGAGCCGTGGTTGACGATCATCAGGAATTCGTTGCCTCCGTTACGGCCCACCACACCGAAAGCATCACCAACGCTTTCCAGAATACCGGAGAAGTCTTTTAACATCTGGTCACCTACGACATGGCCCATGGTCTGGTTGATCTCTTTCAGGTTGGTGATGGTCACCATATAGCAGGCTACATGAGCCAGAGATTCCGGAGAGTCATAGGTCTCGAAGACCACGTCCAGACCGTGCCGGTTGGGGATACCGGTCAGATGATCCAGGAAGGCCGCACGGTTCAGAGCATGGCTTTCTTCGGCAAAAGTGCGTAATTTATAGAAATCGTATAATAACCATATCAGATTAAATAATGCAAGGATCCAGGAAAGTGTGCATAAGATAAACAGAGTCCGGTCTTCGAAAAGCTTTGTGCCCAGTGCAGGGTTCAGAGTCAGGACCAGAACATAGGCGGTTTCCAACAGCAGAAGAAGAATTAACTGCACGGTTTTGGTGTTACGGAAGGTTTTTACGAATTTCTTTTTCTGTATCATATAGGTTCACTCCTTTGATTGCGCTGGTGGTGAGGTGTACATCGGGAAATCACTTCGCCGTTCGCCAATCATGCAAGCATGTTGGCTCTCTTGCGCTCATTATATCATAACAGGCACTTAAAAAAAAGAAAAGAAATATTGAGCCATTCCGCTTCTTAGCGCCGTCTTTATATACAGAAGTGCTTCCGGAGTGTATGAGCGGAGGCGTGGCTGCATATATGGAACGTATTATTTATACGGTTTACATAAGAAGAAAACGGACAGGCCAATGTCCGGCGTAAGATATCCATCAGGGAATTCCCTGGTGGATATTTTCATTTTAGGGAAAAGCAGAATTTGTCGAAAAGGAGAGGACAATGTTGGAAACGATCTTGAATAATTTTCATCTGGAGAAGATCCTGTGGATCCTGCAAAAAAGGATTGCATACATTATGATCCTGGGGGTACTGGGAGGAATGGCGGGAGGCGCTTATGCATATCTGACCAACAGTACACTTTACCGGGCGGAGGTATCCTTCTATGTATACAGTGATCCGGACTACGTGTATGATTCTTCGGTCAATATCTCAAATTCCGAATTTACCCAGGCCAAGAATCTGGTACAGAGTTACATATTAATCCTGAAGAGTAACACGATCCTTCAGAAGGTGCTGGAGGAAGCCGGGCTGGATTACGGAACGGAAGCTTTGTCGGGAAGAATCGGTACCAGTGTGGTGGAAAACACGGCAGTGTTCTATGTCTACACTTATGACAGTGATCCTTACCGGGCCATGGAGCTGGCCAATGCTATCGGCAGGGTGGCTCCGAAGGAGATCGGCCGGATCGTGAAGTCCGGTGGCATTGAGGTGATCGATTATGCCACACTGCCGGAAGCACCCTACAGTTCCACCAGTCTGGTCAAATATGCACTGGTGGGCTTTGCCGGATGCTTTGGGGCATCCTTTGTATTGTTTCTGCTGGCAGGACTGATGGATACCACGATCCGCAGGCGGTACGAACTGAAGCTGGCATTCCGGATTCCGGTGCTGGGAGATATTCCGCAGATTCAGGCACCGGACCGGAAGAGTAAGCCCGTGTTGGTATTGGGGGAGAACAGCTCCTTTGCCGTGAAGGAATCCTATAATACCATCCGGGCAAACCTGCTGTTCACGGGAAAAGGAGAACGTTGTCCGGTCTATGCCGTCACCAGTGCGGATAAGGATGAAGGCAAGACTTTGAACAGTGTCAACATCGCCATCAGTTACGCACAGCTGGGCAAAAAAGTATTGCTCATCGACGGAGACATGCGGAATATGTCGGTGGCATCTCTGCTAAAGCTCCGGGGCAGACTTGGACTGAGCCAGTATCTGGCGGGATTGCGGGAGACACCGCAGATCGTGGAATACCGGCAGAATCTGGATGTGCTGGTGGGAGGAGAAAATCCACCGAATCCTTCCGAACTATTGGGCGGAGAGCGGATGAAGGAGCTGCTTACGACGTTGCGTAGCCGGTACGACTGCATCATTATTGATCTGCCGCCGGTAGGAATTGTGACGGATGCCCTGCTATTGTCCCATGAAGTCACCGCCTATCTTCTGGTGGTGCGGGCCGGCGTCAGCCATATGAGCCGGGAAAAGTCGGCGGTGACACTGTTAGAGCAGGTGGATGCGGATATCTGCGGCATCCTGTTCAACGGCCTGCCGCCAAAATCTAAGGACTGTAACTACAGACTACAGCAATACTGGCAGGAATATAAACAGCAAAATGGGGAAGCAGTTTGAAAAAAACCGGGAGGTCTTTATGAAAATATGTTTTGCCGCATCGTCGGGCGGCCACTTTGAACAACTGATGATGTTAAAACCGCTAATGGAAAAATACGAAAGTTTTGTAGTAACGGAGAAAACAGGCTATGAGGTGAAGACACCGGTGAAATGTTACTATCTGCAGCAGGTGAACCGGAGACAGTGGAGATGCCTTTTTTATCTGTTGAAAAATACCGTGGATTCGTTGCGGCTGTTGCATAAAGAACAGCCGGATGTGGTGGTCTGCACCGGAGTGCTGGCCATGATCCCGCTGTGCATGGAAGCCAAGCTCTCCGGCAGGAAGCTGATCTACATCGAGTCATTTGCCAAAGTGACTTCGGCCACACTGACGGGAAAACTGTTATATCATTATGCGGATCGTTTTTATGTCCAATGGACGCAGATGAAGGAAATCTATCCGGATGCGATCTGCCTGGGGGGAATTTATTAGGATGATATTTGTAACGACCGGATCTCAGAAGTTCCAGTTCAATCGATTGTTACAAAAGATAGATCTGCTGATCGAGGAAGGCATGATAAGAGAGGAGGTGTTTGCCCAGATCGGAGTCAGCGATTATCAGCCAAAGCATTATGAATACTGCAGGTTTCTGGACAGAGAAGGCTTCACCGGGAAGCTGCGGGAATGCCGGATGGTCATTACCCATGGTGGAACCGGTGTGATCATCGGCGCCGTAAAACAAGGGAAAAAAGTGATCGCAGTGCCGAGACTTGCCAGCTACGGGGAGCATGTGGACGATCATCAGGTACAGCTGCTTCGGGAATTCGACGGAATGAACCTGATCTGTGCCTGTTATGACAGTGAGAAACTGGGGGATTGCATCCGGGATACCGGCAGCAGGGACTTTGCCGGATACCATTCCAATACCCGGAGGATCCTTAAGGATATTGAGAATTTTTTAATTGCGGAAGAGGGGGAAAACCATGGAAAACATTCAAAAATTTCGTAAAAAAGGGAAAAAACTGGGAGAGTATATGATGACGAAGCTGCGCCTTTTGCGGGATCAGAAAAAATATCGCTCCCGGGGAGTAACATTAAAATATATGCTGGACCGGGTGGATTCCCGGGATCTGATCATCGTTTTCAGCTCCTGCACCAGAAAAGGGATCCGGGCCAGATACAATTATGTCCGGACGTTAAAGGAAGTTCCCTGTAACAAGTTGTTTCTGTTGGATGATTTTGCGTCAGATCACAGAGGTTCCTTTTATCTGGGCAGCAATATGAAATTCGAGGAGGCGGTCGTTGTAAAGGAACTGATCGACCGGGTACGGGAGCAGACCGGAGCAAAACGCCTGATCTTCTGCGGTTCCAGCAAGGGCGGTTACACGGCACTGAATTTCGGACTGGACTATCCCGGAAGCTATATGGTGGTGGGTGGTCCCCAGTATTTTCTGGGACAAAGCCTGCTGGACACCGGGAATATTGAGGCGTTGAAGCATATTGCCGGACAGGTCTGTAAGGAAAAGGTCGAATTTCTCAATGAGTATCTTCCGAAAAAGGTGGCAGTCAACCGTTATGCGCCCTCCCAGAGGATCTATCTGCATTATTCCGACAGCGAACACACCTATGAGGAACATATCCGCTATCTGCGCCGGGATCTGGCGAAAAAGGGATACCGCTGCAGCGAGGACGTGGCACATTACAAGGAACACGGGGAGATCAGTCTGTATTTTCCGGAATTTTTATTACATAGTGTGGAGGAAATCTTATGCCGGCAGTCAGCGTGATTGTTCCGGTATACAATACGGAAAAATATCTGGAGGAATGCATTCGTTCCCTGACAGAGCAGACGTTGTCTTCACTGGAACTGATCTTCGTGGATGACGGTTCCACGGATGCTTCTCCCAAGATTCTGGAAAGATATCGTGCCAGGGATCCCGAACACATCCGGGTCATCACCCAGAAGAACGCAGGGCAGGGAAAGGCAAGAAATGTAGGACTTGCGGCTGCCACGGGAGAATATGTGGGATTCGTGGATTCGGATGATTATGTGGACAGGCGTATGTACGCGGCCATGTACACCAGGGCCGGTTCCGAAGAACTGGATCTGGTGGAATGTGATTTTCATTATCTGGAGGAAGACGGCAGAGAGAAGCGCTCTTACGGTTCGGCGGCTCCCTGGAACAAGCTGATCCGCAGGAGACTGCTTACGGACAACGATATATGGTTCCCGGAGGGGTATATCTATGAGGACACCTCTTTCTACCTGAAGTTACGCCCCTTTGTGAAAAAACAGGCGAAAATGCTGGGAGTCTATGTCTATCACCGGGACAGAGGGGATTCTACCATGAATGACAATAAAAGCAGACGGGTGGGAAATATTTTTCCGGTATTGCAGGATGCCTGTCGGTTTTACCGGGAAAAAGAACTGATGGATACTTATGGGAAAGAACTGGAATATTTCTGTACGAGGATCCTGTTGTGCAGTTCCATGGGGCGGATCTCCAGAGTGCGGGACCAGAAGCTGCGGAAATCTCTGCGGGAAGAGACTTTTGTGTTCCTTCGGGAAAATTTTCCGGAGTATCGGAAGAACCCCTATCTGGGCAATGGACTGAAAGGGCGTTATCTGCGGATCGCCACACCGGCATTGTGCGGGATCTGTGGGGGAACCATTGGCAGATGCAGGCCGGGAGGGTTACCGGGATAGAAAATGGCGGACAGAGAAAAGGGGAAAAATATGCGGATATCGGTAGCAATGGCCACTTATAACGGGGCCAGATTTATCACAGAACAGCTGGATTCCATCCGGCTTCAGAGCCTTCCGGTGGATCAAGTGATCCTGCGGGATGACGGTTCCTCGGATCAGACGCTGGAGATCGTACGGGAATATCTGGAGACTTACGAGTTGGCACCGGCATGGAGAATCACACAGAACGGAAAACGACTGGGGTATGCGGAGAATTTCCGGGCAGCGGTGGAAGAGACGGACGGTGATTATGTCTTTTTCTGCGATCAGGACGATATCTGGGAGCCGGACCGGGTGGAAGATATGGTGAGCGAGATGGAAAAACGGAGAGAGATACTGGTGCTGGGATCGGAATTCGTACCGTTTACAGTGGATCCCGATGCTCCTTCTGTCAGCCGGAGCGTATTGAAAAGCTTCCGGGGGGACGGAAGCATGGAGCATGTTGCATGGAGTCCGGCCCATATTTTCATCGGCAGTGAGGGCTGTACCATGTGTCTGCGCAGAGAGTTCCTGGAAGAGACGAAGAAGTACTGGTATCCCGGGTGGGCGCATGATGAATATGCCTGGAAGTTGTCCCTGTGCATGGACGGCTGTTACATTCTGCACAGTGTTACGTTACGAATGCACTCGGGTAATGTATCCAAACGCAAGATGCGGGATCTGGACAGACGGATCGCTTTTTTCCGGGAATTGCAGAAAAGTCATGAAACCACTCTGCGGTTCGCCGAGGACTTTGGAATGCCGGAGGAAGCGAAGGAACTGTTAAGACGCAATATCCGGGCCACCACTCTTCGGATCGAGCTGATGGAACAGCGAAAATTGTGGAATATTGTGCCGCTTTTATGGAAATACCGGGATTGTTATCACAGCAAAAAATCTCTGCCGGTGGAATTTGCCATGGCAGTCAGAGGATGAGGCAATGAGCAGATATCTGGTGGAAAAAACGAAGACAACGGGGCAGGGCTGGCAGAGCAGCAACCGCTATTTTGAAAATTGTGGGGAGCGGAGTCTTGGACAGTTTTTGTCGGTTTCTTTTCTTGTGGCCTATTATATTTTACCACAGTATTTCGGAATCCGGCTGCCGGGCTTTGATCTGACGGCACAGCGAATGCTCATAACGATTCTGTGTCTCTTTCTGCTGAGCAAAGAATCCCGGAAAAAGATGTTCTGGGAAGGGGTGAGAAGCTGCAGATTGTGGCTTTTTATGGCAGGATATCTGGGAATCTGTTTCTATACGGCGGTACTGCGTTTTCACATAGGTACTTTTCTTTATCCGTTCATTGAATTATTGGGAGCTTTTCTGGTGATCTACGTACTGCGGGAGTATCTGGGAAGTGATGGATTTCTGGTGCTTTTCCGGCGGATGCTTTTGTTTCTGTGTGTGCTGGGACTCGTGGAGGCGGTCATGAGAAAGACACCCTTTGCCTATCTGGAGACCATCAGGGGACTTTATACCGGAGGCATGATCCGCTCCGGTTCCTACCGGATCATGGGACCGGCCAATCATTCTCTGGCGTATGGGCTGATCCTGATCTCCGGGTTACCATTATTGTGCATTGATGAGGAGAAACATTGCTTCACGCTGTTTCGGCATCTGCCTCTCCTGCTATTGGTGGTGGTTAATGTATTTCTTACGGGATCCCGTTCCACGCTGGCGGTCATGGGACTGGAGCTTTTGCTGTTGACCGTGCTGGCACCGGGAGAGCAGAGGAAGAAACTGTTGTTTACCATAGTACCGGCCGGGCTTTTGATTCTGCTTCTTGCATTTTTATTCCCCAATTCTCCGCCGGGACATTATATTCTGTTGCAGCTTAGTACGGTGGTGGATGAGATGTTTGGAACCTCCTATGCCATCCGTTACGGGGTGGACAGCACCTCCCTTGCCAACAGCGCTTCCTACAGGGATGCCCTGCTGGATATTTTCACGGTGGACTGGCTGAACCCCTGGCTGGGGCAGGGCTCCGGATATCATTTCTCCTGGTATATTCCGGGAGGGGCCACGATCCACTCCATTGACAATTTCTATGTGGCCAATTATATCCGCTACGGGTATCCGGGACTGGTGGTCTACGGACTGTTGATCCTGCAGGCGGTGGGGGAGATGGTGCGATGCGGGATTCAAAAGAAGGACAGAACAATGTTAAGTCTGGCGCTTGCGGTCTGCGGGTACTTCTTAAATCTGTGGTGGATGGATACGCTGCAGACCATCAAGTATGCGTATCTTCCCATCGCACTGTTCCAGGTGATCTCCCGGGAAAAATGGGAAAATATGTCGGATTTGCAACACAAAGCGGTGCACAGATACATAAGGTAAATAAAGAGAAGAAACGAAAAAAGGAAATGAAAATGCGAAAAAGTTTTTGGCTGTTTGCAATAGTTCTGAGTATGAGTCTGGGGATACGGGCGCAGGCGGCACCCAGAGAGATCCCGGACCATTTCAATACCGGTGTGGATACAGATACAGAGCTGACGGAGATCCCGGAACCGGGGATTTACGGTGGAATACAGTATAAGACCGGAGCCGGAGGACAGCTGGCACTGGATCTGGTCTACAGCAACAGACAGGCGGGGAATGAGATAGAGATCCGGAATATGGATTTTTCCCGGTATGCACTGTTGATGGTCAATGAGGGCAAAATTGCCGTGGAGACCATGGTGACTTTCCGGAACTGTAAATTCGATGCAGTCACTACCGGGCGGGAGGATGCCCGGATATCCTATGTGTTCGAAGACTGCACCCTGCGTAATTTTCAGGGAAGCAATGCCACGTTTACCCGGTGCCGTCTGGGTGGCAGCAGCGGAGATGCGTTGAATCCCTATCGCAATGTGACACTGAGAGATTGCTACATTGCGGATCTGGCACATCCGGACAGCGGGGATACAGTACATTCTGACGGGGTACAGATCTTCGGATATCCTTCTCTTACGGCGGAGAATATTTCCTTCGACAACTGCAGATTCGAAGTACCGGCGATCCCCGGAGGGGGGAGCTATGTGAATGCCTGTCTCATGATTGCCCCGGAGAAGAGCGGTGCCAAAGGAATCTATTTCACAAACTGCATTCTCAACGGAGGCGGTTATGCCATCTACACACTGGTAAAAGACGGTTTTTCTCTGGAGAATGTGGTGCTGTGTAATATCTCGGTAGGGGATGCGGCCCGCTATGGAACCTTCTACCATCGCAATGTCACGGCGGGGGTCACCATGGAGAATATTTATACGACGGATACTTTGTATGTAGGCAGCAGATTCGTGGATGAAGAGGGCAGGATCCATTTCAGCGTGACCAACGATACGGCGCAGGAACGGAAGCTGATGATCGTGACGCCCAGACAGACCATAATACTGCCTGTTAAGGCGTGTCCGCCCTATGAGGACAGAACGGCGGATATGACCTTTGAGGATTTTCCCTTTGATATCGATGTGGTGGTGCCGGGAGCACAGTGGGCGGTATGCTATGACATCACGGACGGGTGCACACAGATCGCACTGTATGCGGAAAGGAAGAGATGATTATGACGGAAGTACTGTATATATGCCTGTGGTACAAAGATAAAAAGAGAACCTGGTCCGGAACGGCCTGGTCCCTGCGACAGGCCATGGAGCCTTATCTGCAGGTGCAGGATCTGGCACTTTCGGATCCTCTGTACCGCAAAATACTCCGGAGACTGCAGAGGAAGAAGGGACTGAACCCCGGGCCGGTCCTGCGGGACCGGCTGCGGCTGTCGGGGAGATATGCTGCGTGGAGACATCGGCACAGGACAGACGAAAAAATGCCTGTGTTTCAGTTTGGCGGCTGGCCGTCGGGAGCGCATTTGGCATCCTATCTCTATCAGGACCTTTCCATTTCCGCGATTCTGTGGCTGCAGAGGGAAGATCCGGTGGGCTATCGGTACTGCGAGTATGATCAGGTGCCGCAAAAGACGTTGGAACGCAGGGCGGCGAGACAATTGGAGCAATACCGGCAAAGTGAAGGGGTATTCACCATGAGCAGGTGGCTTTCGGAGTTCCTGATCCGGGAATGCGGGCTCCCCCGGGAAAAGGTCCATGCGGTGGGAGGCGGCATCAATGTGGATGCTGCAGGGATCCGTCCGGGATCAAAGGAGGGGCGGCGTATCCTGTTTGTGGGAAGGAATTTTGTGAGAAAAGGTGGTCCGTTGGTGGTACAGGCTTTCACAATCCTGCGGAAAAAATATCTGTGGTCAGCGGAGCTGTATCTGGCGGGGGCAAAGGAGTCGGACATCCGGGACGCTCTGCGGGAGAGGCAGATCAGGGTAGAAGAGGTGGACTGGCAGAAGATCCACCTGCTGGGAGATCTGGGGTCTGAAAAACTGACAGACTATTATAACCTGTGTGATGTCTTCTGTATGCCGTCTTATTTTGAAGCCTATGGACTGGTATTTGCAGAGGCACTTACTTATGGTCTGCCCTGTATCGGCAGAGATAAATTCGCTATGTCGGAGTTCATTGAGGACGGATGCACCGGCAGGCTTATTTCCGGGGAGGATGCGGAGGAACTGGCACTGGATCTGTGGGAAGTACTTCAGGATCCGAAATACCGGGAGGAAGTGGAACGGCGGAGGGAATGGTATCTGAGAGAGTATTCCTGGGACAAGGTGGCGCAGAGAATATGCAGTGTGATGGAGAAAAATGAGAGAGACAAAGATCAGTATCGTAGTGCCGGTGTATAACGCGGAAAAAGAATTACAGCGCTGTGTGGACAGTATTTTCCGGCAGAGCTTTTCCAACTGGGAACTGCTGCTTATCGATGACGGCAGCAGGGATAGCTCTTCGGCCTTGTGTGACAGGCTGGGGGCGCAGGACACAAGGGTCCGGGTCTGGCACAAGGAAAATGGCGGTGTCAGCAGTGCCAGAAATCTGGGGATCTGTAAGGCTGAAGGAGAGTATCTTTTTTTTACGGACAGTGATGATACCCTGTTCCCGGATACCCTGGCAACTTTATATCAAAAGGCAAAAGTATCTGGCGCGGATCTTTCGGTGTGCGGTTTTACATATCTGGTGGAACAGACGAAAGAATGTGTGGATAACCTTCCGGAAAAAGCTTTCTGCGGTGGAGGAAAAGAATATCTGGAGGAGCGGTTTTTATCGGACTTCCGGCGGGAATTTTTCAATCCGCCATGGAATAAGCTGATCCGCAGGGAATTGCTTCTGGAAAATGATATCCGCTTCGGAGAGGAATTTGCCATCTGTGAGGATATGGCTTTTTCCATGCAGGTGCTGGAAAAGAGCAAAGGGATCTGTGTGGTTCCGGAGTCGTTGTATTGTTATCACTATAAGGAAGCGGAGAATCTGGTGAACCGTTTTCATGAGAACTATTATGAGGCTTTATTGTATTTCCGGGACCGCACCTGGCAGTGCTTCCGAACGCTTCAGGCAAAGCAGGAACTGTATGCGGAGGTCAATGCCTGTTTCGTGGGGAAGAGTCTGATGTATCTGCATAAGATCTATAGAGATTCCGGCTATGAGGAAACCAGGAAATATGCGGAACTGAAACGGATCGGTGGTTCCCTGCCGCTGCAGAATGCCCTGCGGGAATACCGGGCCACGGGAAAGAGGCGCTTGCTGCGGGAGTTGCTCCTGCATAAGAGATTCCGGCTATTGGACCGTCTGTACCGGTGGCGGTAGGACAGGGGAAGGAGAGAGGATTGGAACTGACAAAACAGATCGGCGTATTGCGCAATCGAAAAACCTTGGACGGAAGAAAAGCAGACAGGAACAAAGTAAATCTGGAGTACTGGAATTTTAATGAGAATCTGGGGGATCTGCTGGCACCGGTGGTGACGCAGTGGATGTTGCACCGTCTGGGACTGGATCTGTACAGAGAGGCGGCAAAGCCCTGCCATCTGATGACCATTGGTTCTGTGTTGGGACTGGGAGTTTTCGATGCGGTGATCTGGGGCAGCGGGGTCAATTCCTTCGCCCATGTGGGACGGGTGACTACACAAAAGGGATACCGGAAGCTGGATATCCGGGCAGTCAGAGGTCCGGTCACCGCACAGGTGCTCCGGGAGAACGGATATACCTGTCCGCAGATCTACGGGGACCCGGCGATCCTGCTGCCTCTGATTTATCCCGGCAGACGACCGGAGAAAAAGAAAAAATATGTGGTGATCGACCATTACATGAAGCGGAAAACGACAGGAGATGACAGACTTTCCATACGAACCGGAGATTACCGGACCTTCCTCGACAAAATTCTGGAGGCGGAGGTGGTATACTCGTCTTCGTTACATGGGATCATTCTGGCGGAGAGCTATGGGGTCCCGTCGGTATTCCTTCGGCAGGGGATGGAGGAAGAGATGCTGAAATATTATGACTGGTACTTTGCCACCGGCAGATATGAGGTGCGCTCGGCAACATCCCTTGCGGAAGCAAAGGAAACAGAACCCATGAAATTGCCCGAACTGGAAGAACTGAGGGAGGGACTGCTACAGAGCTTTCCCTATGATCTGTGGATCGGCCAGAAAGCCGGAAGGAGAAAGTGTGAATGAAAAGGACCCGAAATGCCGTCAGAAATGTGATCTTCGGAGGACTCCTGAAGGGGTATCAGATTCTGGTTCCTTTTATCATGCGCACGCTGCTGATCCGGTATCTGGGAATGGAATATCTGGGGCTGAACAGTCTGTTTACTTCCATACTGCAGATCCTGAATCTGGCGGAGCTGGGAGTAGGGAGTGCACTGGGCTACAGTATGTATGCTCCCATCGCGGAAGGAAAGAAGGACGAGATCTGTGCTCTGTTGTCATTGTATCGCAGATATTACCGCCTGATCGGTCTGGGGATCTTTCTGGCCGGAATAGTGCTGCTGCCGTTTCTGCCCTCGCTGGTGAAAACGGACAGTATTCCGCCGGATGTGGATTTGTATGTATTATATCTGCTGCATCTGGGAGCCTGTGTCATCAGTTACTGGCTGTTTGCGTATAAAAACAGTCTGCTGGCAGCTCATCAGCGAAGTGACCTGGCAAATAAGGCGGATCTGGCGGTACGGACGCTGCAGTATCTTATACAGGCCGGGCTGCTGGTGGGCTTTCGGAATTATTACTGGTATCTGCTGGCGGCACTGGGAGCACAGATCCTGACGAATCTGTGTACCGCACTGGTGGCACAGAAAAATTATCCGGATTATGTCCCAAAGGGACAGGTGGAAGAGCAGACCAGGCAAAAAATCCGGGGCAAGATCAAGGACCTGTTTACCTCCCGGGTGGGGGTGGTCATTGTGAATTCCGCGGATACTCTGGTCATTTCGGCATTTTTGGGACTGACAGTGCTGGCAGTCTATCAGAATTATTATTACATCGTTACTTCCGTCATTGGTCTGGTGGGGGTACTTTTCACCTCCACTCTAGCCGGGATCGGCAATAGTCTTCTGACCGAGAGCCGGGGGAAAAATTATGCGGACTTCTGTAAATTTACACTGTTGATCGCCTGGATCGCAGGACTTTGCACCTGCTGCCTGCTGTGTCTGTTGCAGCCCTTTATGAAACTGTGGATCGGAGAGGCAGGCATTTTGCCCGGACAGATCGTGATCTGTCTGTGTGTATATTATTTTATCTACGAGTTCAACCAGCTGTTCAATGCCTACAAGGATGCCGCCGGGATCTGGCACAGAGACCGGTTCCGGACACTGACAACGGCAGGAGTGAATCTGGTCCTGAATCTTCTGCTGGTGAAACCTATGGGGCTGTACGGAGTGATCCTGTCTACGGTAGTTGCTACGGTCATCGTAGGAATGCCGTGGCTGATACATAATCTGTTTACGACGTTGTTTGACGGAGAGGACCGGCAAAGCTATCTGGGGACACTGGTCTTCTATGGAAGCGTAACATTTTTAAACTGTATGCTGACCGACCGGGTATGCAGTCAGATACCGGTAGAAGGAATCCGGGAATTATTGGAGCGGGCACTGGTATGTCTGCTTGTGTCCAACGGCATTTTTCTGTTGTGTTACGGAGGCCGGAAGGATTTCCGGGCCCTGTTGGCAATGGGGAAGAGATTTCTGCCTGAAATACCTCATGATAAAGCGACTTCGGGAAATGACCGATCCGCAGAGGAAACCACAAAGTTTGCAGATTACGGAACCGTCTGGCTTTGTATGCCTACGCCCGGAATTTCAAACCGTACAGCCCACTG
>OJMO01000714.1_pt1 | contig 22893 bp, 16 predicted proteins | sample 1597241 | NCBI WGS metagenome assembly OJMO01 (sample SAMEA2452129, study PRJEB22498) | human gut metagenome | biome: human feces; feature: human gut; material: feces | place: Australia | collected 2012 | reverse complement strand
GTTGTATTTCTGTAGAGTACTCCAAAGAGCCGGTTCGTCCGGGAATGGATTTGAATTTGTCTATTATTTATAAGGCAGAACATCCTGAACATTTTAGTAAAACAGTAAGAATACATTGTAATTCGGAGTCATCTCCGATAATACTTACGGTTTCTGGTAATGCACAGTGAGTGTTTAAAAAAGTAAAAACGAAAATTAATAAGGTATGAGGAAATCTGTGTGGTTGTTTACATTATTGCTTCTTTGCTCTTGTGTGAACAACCATCGTTTGAGTAAAGCGCTTGAACTGGCTGGGAGTAATCGGGGCGAGTTAGAAAAGGTACTTATCCACTATAAAGATAGTGGGGAGAAATATAAAGCAGCTTGCTTTTTGATTGAGAATATGCCTAAATGTTACAGTTACAAAGGGTGGTTGATAGATACGTTGAGATATTGGAAAGCAACTACGGATTCTTTTGGTATCATTGATAGTAATCAAGTAGCAAAATGGGAGAAATATCCGGCTTCGATGATGAATAAAGAGTATGATATTCATGTTATAACTGCTGATTATCTGATTCGTAATATAGATCAAGCCTTTGTGGTCTGGAAGAAAAGGCCTTGGAATAAAGATCTTTCCTTTGATGATTTCTGTGAATTGATTCTTCCTTATCGTATCGGTGATGAAACGCTTGAAGACTGGCGGAGTGTATACAGCGAGGAATTCTCGTTTTTATTGGACTCTGTTTATATAGGAACAGATGTAATGGAAGCCACGAAGGTTGTTATGGAGAACCTGAGGGAAAGGGGATTTCGGTTTAATAATGACTTTGATTCACCTCATATGGGTGCTCTTTTCCTATTGGAGCATCGGGCCGGAAAATGTGTGGACATGTGTGATTTTGGACTTTATGTTTTGCGCTCATTAGGAATTCCGGCCACAGCAGACGTGTATTTCTTTGAATCGGAATCCCGAATGGGCCATATCTGGGATGTAGTGAGAGATTCTTTGGGAAATTTTGTTAATATAAACTCTTTCCATGTGGCTAAATTTAAGTGGGACGTGGACGGAAGAAGGATAGGGAAGGTATTTCGCTATTGTTATGGTCTACAAAAAGAGAAACTGAAGTTTCTGAGTGTGAAAGATGAGATACCTCCCTTGTTCAGACATTGTTTTGTGAAGGATGTTTCTGAAGATTATTTTAAAGATGATTTGGTGTTGGATTTAAGTGATGTAGAAGACGACTATGTATATTTGGGAGTATTTCGTCCGCAAACGGCAGGAGAGGGAGTGGATATAGCTAAATTGAGGAAAGGAAAAGCGACTTTCAATAATATAGAGGCTAAAATGATATATATGCCTCTTGCTTATGAGAATTCAACCTATAAGCCCATAGGTTATCCCTTTTTCTTTGACGGTAAGGAGGCACATCCTTACATTCCTGATTTGTCTGTAAAGGATACTGTCGTTTTAAAAAGAAAAGCTGCTTTCTTTGACTGGATTAGATACTGTTTCAATATCATGGTAGGCAGTAAATTTGAGGTGTCAAATAGAAAAGATTTTTCAGGGAATGAACCATTTTATTGTATTTGCGATACCCCACATACCAACCGTACTTTTATACATTTGCCGGAACCGGTGAAAGGACGGTATGTTAGGTTCTCTACGCCAAAAGATATACGTATTGAATTGGCCGAGTTGTCTTTCAGTTATGATGGAGTGAAGGTGAATCCTCTGAAAATAGAAGGAGATGTTTCGGAAAATAAGTATCTTAAAATAGATAATATTATTGACGGTGACGTGCTTACTTACTATTTACCTAAAAAGGGAGGTGCTTCTATGGTGATTGATTTTGGTAAGGAGATATGTTTCAATGAATTGATGTATATGCCCAGAAATGATGATAATTTTGTCCGTATAGGCGATGTTTATGAGTTGTTTTATCATGGGGGAAAAGATGGATGGATTTCGTTGGGACAGAAAAAGGCTACCGATACTTTTTTGGTGTATGACAACATGCCTAGGGGCGCACTTTTTTATCTTCATGACATCACACGTGGCAAAGAGGAGCAAGTATTTCGGATTGAGAACGGAAAGCAGGTTTTCATATCAAATTTTGGGAAATGAGGTTTCGGAATAATTTATTCTTGCGTAAGTTGTTGGCTTGGGGCATTAATTTAGTCTATGGATTGTGTTTTGTGGCTCTTTGGGGACTGTTGGCTCAGTTGTTGCTTGTCACTTCCTTTAAGATTCCTTCTGATTCGATGGAACCTTCCTTGTTGGCAGGAGACTATATTCTGGTTGATAAGTGCTCAAAAGGAGCGAGGTTGTTCGATGTGTTTGCCGCATTGGAAAGGAAAGAGGTTAAGATTCATCGTATGCCCGGATGGAGGGAGTTCAAGAGGAATGATGTGCTTGTATTCAATTTTCCTTATCCGGGAAGTTGGGACAGCATTGCCTTTGATGTAATGTCATATTATGTAAAGCGTTGTATAGCAGTTCCGGGAGACACTTTGGAAATCAAGGACTGCCATTATAGGGTGAAAGGGCATGACGGATACTTGGGGAATACTGCTGCACAAGATAAATTGCAAAAATTACTTGACTCCGAGGAATTTGTGAATAGGGGAATAGTGGTTGAAAGTTATCCTTTTGATAAAGAACTGGGCTGGAGCATTGCCGAATTTGGACCATTGTACATACCGGCTAAAGGAAGTGTAGTAGAGATGGATTCACTGAACCGGATGCTTTATAGAAATCTGATAGAATGGGAACAGAAGGAGAAACTGACGTTCAGGAGGGATACTGTATTGTTAGGAGACAGTGTTATAAGCAGATACTGTTTCCGTGAGAATTATTATTTCGTATCCGGTGACAAGATGGAGAACTCGAAAGACTCACGCTATTGGGGATTGTTGCCTGAACCTTTTATTGTAGGCAGGGCTCTACGCATTTGGAAATCGAAGGATGATATGTCAGGAAGTATAAAATGGGAACGGGTATGGAAGAAAATAGAATAAGGCAAATAAAGGCTGTCGTTACTTGGACTGTGCTTTGGATGGCTGTTCTGGTTTTATTGTCAATGGTATGCGTAGCTTCTTCAGGGTTACTTCCTGCTGAAACTGTCGGGCAGTGGGTCTGGTTCGACAAGGCGTCCTTCTTGTTGGCTGGATGTATTCTATCGGCGCTTATCTTTAAGTCTAAAGGGGATTTTATAAGTTTGGATTCTGTGATTTCCTGGGTATTGGTTGTGTTGGGAGGATCTGAAGCTATTTTAGGGTTGCGCCAACTCTATGGCTTTGCAACTTCCGGTCACTCTATGTACGCCTTGACGGGTTCTTTCTTCAATCCGGGACCTTATTCGGGCTATTTGGCTATGATACTTCCGGTATGTTTGTATCAATGGCTGGTTTGTGGCAGGAGGGGGGGACGTGTTGTTGCCGGTGGTGTGATGCTGCTTATCCTTTGTGTGCTTCCGGCAGGAATGAGCCGTTCGGCATGGTTGGCGGCAGGAGTTTCCTGTCTGTGTGTATATGCTTGGCATATGGATTGGACGGATAAGTTCAGATTATTATGGCAGCAGCAAAGGCAGCGTGTGGTGATGGTAGTGGTCGGTGGATTCTGTGTCTTGCTATTGGCGGGCTATTTACTGTTTGTCTTGAAACCCGATTCTGCACGTGGCCGTCTTTTCATGTGGAAGATAACTTGTCGTGCCATTGCAGAAAAGCCGTTGACCGGATATGGGATTCATAATTTCGCAGCAGCCTATGGAAATGCGCAGGAAACTTATTTTGCAGCAGGTGATTATGAACCGTGGGAGGAACGTGTGGCGGGAAGTCCGGAATATGCATTCAATGAATATCTGCAGGCTGCGGTCGAACTGGGTATTCCTTTGGCTGTATGTCTATTGGTTGTGGTCGTGCTGTGTTTGTATAGGGGAGTCCGTAAAGGACGTTATGGTATCTGTGGGGCCATTCTTTCCTTGATGATATTTTCTTTTTCCTCCTATCCGCTACAACTTCCGGTATTTATCGTTACATTTGGAGGATTGCTTGTGGCGTGCTTGTCCGGTGCCGACCGTTGGCAATGGTTGGGGCTGGCTGTATCAGTAGGCATCATTGGCGGTTTTCGCCTGAAGAATGACTTGCAAGTGGAGCAGGCCTGTCGGGAGTGGATGAATGCGCGGGTGCTGTATAATGCAGGTGCGTATCAATCGGCAGAGAAAGAGTACGGGCGCCTTTATCCTCTGTTGAGGGACCGGGCATCTTTCTTGTTCGAATATGGGCATGGATTGCACAAGCAGCAGCAGTTCGGTAAATCCAACCGTATTTTGAAAGAAGCTTTACAGCGTAGTTGTGACCCCATGATACTGAATGTGATAGGCAAGAACTATCAGCAGATGGGTGATTGCTTGTCAGCGGAAGACTGGTTTATCCGTTCCACCCATCGGTTGCCGGGGCGTATTTATCCCTATTATCTGCTTGCGAAGCTTTATGCGGAACCAGGATTCAGACAACCGGACAAGTTTGAAAAAATGAAGCGGATGGTATTGACGAAAGAGCCGAAAGTGCATTCTACGGCAATACGACAGATGAGGGAGGAAATAAAAAAGATTCAGCTTATTTTTGTCCATATCAAAAAAGATGAATAAAAACGGAAAGTGTTAATAATGAGCGAACTAATTGCTAAAGTGCTATGAAAAAAGTGTCCACATGCAAATATCGGTTCGTTTTTTTGAAACGATTAATTTTGTCAATTTATAATTGAGTATGAATATGAAGACACAGAACTATCGATACCTGCTATGCATGGCCGTTGCCCTGCTTGCCGCCTGCTCCGATGCCGGAAAGGGAAAAGAGTCCGAGGAAGGGGTGGCAACCGTCCTGCCAAGTGAAAGCAATGAAGTGACCGTGAAAGTCCTGAAGCGGGCGACCTTTGAGCATGAACTGGTGAGCAACGGAAAAGTTACCGCCGGTGCCATGGCGGATTTGCGTTTTGAGACCACCGGTGTAGTGGCACACATCTACGTGAAGAACGGTGACCCGGTGCGCAAAGGGCAGAAACTTGCCGAACTGGATAAGTTCCGCCTGAAGAACAAGACCGCGCAGGCCAAGGATGCCTTGGAAAAAGCGGAACTTGAGTTGCAGGATGTATTGATAGGACAAGGCTATCCGGTGGGGGATGCCTCCAAAGTACCTGCTGACATCATGAAGCTGGCCCGCGTGAGGAGCGGTTACGACCAGAGCCTCGCCCAGTATGAGCTTGCCGCGTATGAAGAGGAACACGCCACGCTGGTTGCGCCTTTTGACGGGGTAGTGGCGAACCTGTTCTCCAAACCGTTCAACGAGGCAAGTACCTCGGAAGCCTTCTGCTCCATTATCGGCACTCAAGGTATGGAGGTGGACTTCACGGTGCTGGAAAGCGAACTGCCGTTGATAAAGAGTGGCGACAAGGTGATTGTTACCCCTTATTCGGATGCCGGCTTTAGGCAGGAGGGGCGCATCACCCAAATCAATCCTCTGGTGGATGACAAGGGGATGGTTAAGGTGAAGGCTGCCGTCAATGGCAAGGGACGGCTGTTCAGTGGGATGAACGTGAGGGTGAACGTGCACCGCTCTCTGGGCGGACAGCTTGTAATCCCGAAGAGTGCCGTGGTGTTGCGTTCGGGCAAGCAGGTGGTGTTTACCCTGAAAGACGGAAAGGCGCAGTGGAACTATGTGCAGACCGGTCTGGAGAATGCGGAAAGCTATAGTATGGCCGACGATGCCCTGAAAGAAGGCGATACGGTCATTGTGACGGGAAATGTGAATCTGGCACATGAAGCATCGGTGAAGGTGGTTGATAGATAATGAGTGATAAGTGGTAATTCAAAATTCATAGTTCAATTGATAAAGTTTTTGATACAGCGGCCTATTGCCGTACTGATGGCATTTACAGCATGCTTCATTGTCGGGCTGGTGACTTACTTCACCTTGCCGGTATCCTTGCTGCCCGATATTGCCATCCCGGAAATTACAGTGCAGGTGTCGGCGCAGAATACCTCGGCGCGTGAATTAGAGAATACGGTGGTGAAACCTCTGCGGCAGCAGCTCATCCAGGTGGCGAAACTGAAGGACATGGACAGCGAGACGCGCGATGGTGCAGGCATCATCCGCCTGGGCTTCGACTTCGGTACGAATACCGACCTTGCCTTCATAGAAGTGAACGAGAAGATTGACGCCGCCATGAACTATCTGCCCAAGGATGCCGAACGCCCGAAGGTGATAAAGGCAAGTGCGACGGACATTCCTGTCTTCTACCTCAATCTGACCCTAAAAAACGACAGTGCATACGGCAAGGTGGACGAACGCGCGTTTCTTGATTTGTGCGAGTTTGCCGAAAATGTCATAAAGCGTCGCATCGAGCAGTTGGCGGAAGTGGCAATGGTGGATGTCACGGGTTTGGTCGAACGCCAGTTACAGATTGTGCCCGACCCGGATAAGCTTGCTGTGTTGGGGCTCTCCATTGAAGACATAGAAAACGTGCTGGCGCAAAACAACGTGGAGCCGGGCAGCATGACTGTGCGCGACGGCTACTACGAATACAACATTAAGTTCTCCACCCTGCTGCGGACAGAGGAGGACGTGAAGGGCATCCTGCTGCGAAAGGAAGGACGTATCATCCGCTTGGGAGACTTCTGCCGGGTAGAGATTGTTCCTGCCAAGGAGAAAGGTGTCTCCATGAGCAATGGCAAGCGTGCCGTTACCCTTGCCGTCATCAAGCAGGCGGACGAGAATATGGAAGACATGAAGCTTGCCATCAACAGCACGATGGACTACTTCAAGAAAGTATATCCCGACATTGATTTTAGCATCAGCCGTAACCAGACGGAGTTGCTGGACTATACCATCTCCAATCTTCAGCAAAATTTGTCGTTGGGTTTCCTGTTCATCTGCATTGTGGCGGTACTCTTCTTGGGTGACATCAAATCACCGTTCATCATCGGGTTGAGTATGGTGGTATCTATTGTCATCTGCTTCCTGTTCTTCTACTTGTTCAAGATGTCACTCAATATCATTTCTTTGTCGGGATTAATCCTGGCGTTGGGTATGATGATTGACAGCAGCATCATTGTGACGGAGAACATTTCGCAGTATCGCGAACGGGGCTATTCGTTGCGGCGGGCTTGCGTGACGGGTACGGGTGAGGTGGTGACGCCGATGCTGAGCTCATCCCTGACCACGGTTGCCGTGTTTGTGCCGCTGATATTTATGAGCGGCATTGCGGGAGCGCTTTTCTATGACCAGGCATTCTCTGTTACGGTGGGGCTGCTGGTTTCCTACTTCACGGGTATCATGCTGCTGCCGGTCCTCTATATGCTGGTCTACCGGACGGGGTTGCGCGGCAGGTCGTGGTTCTCCCGCATCCGCATCAACAATCCGTTGAAGGAACATACGCTGGACCGTTTTTATGATGCGGGCATCGACTGGGTATTTTCCCATAAGACGGTAAGTATCATATTCTGTGTGGTTTCTATTCCTCTTTGTGTCTTTCTGTTCTATTCCATAGCCAAGGAGCGTATGCCGCAGATAGACCAGAATGAACTGATAGTCCACGTGGAATGGAACGAAAACATACATGTGGACGAGAACCGGCATCGTGTGAATGTGCTGTTCGGACAGTTGTTGGACAAGACTGTGGAACAGACGGCTGCCATAGGCCAGCAGGACTATCTGCTGAACCGTGAGCAGGCTCTCTCTTCTTCGGAGGCGGAACTGTATTTCAAGACTTCCTCGCCTGACGGGATTGCTCCCTTGCAGAAACAGGCGGGTGAGTGGCTGACACGGGAATATCCGTTGGCGACAGTCTCCTTTTCTCCACCCGAAACCGTGTTCGAGAAGCTTTTCGTGACCGGGGAGGCCGATGTGGTGGCGGAACTTTATGCCCGCAATAAGGAGAAGGCGCCGGCGGCGGAAGAATTGCGCGGACTGGAACAACAGTTTGCGGAGCTTACGGGGACAGCGCCCGTAGGCATCGCTTTCGAGAACCAGCTTGACATAAGCATCCTGCAGGAAAGGCTGTTGCTCTATGACGTTTCGTATGACGAGCTTTACCGTACGCTGCGGACGGCATTCAAGGAGAACAGCGTAGCTATGCTCCATTCCTACCAGCAATACCTGCCTATCAGCATTGTGGGCGAGGAGCGGACAGTGAACGAGGTGCTGCAGCAGACATTGATACAGACCCGTCCGGACAGTAAGGGCGAAGTGGAGCATATTCCGCTTCGGGAGCTGGTAAAGGTGCGTCCGGCTGAGGACTTGAAGACGATTACGGCAGGACGCAACGGTGAATATATACCGTTCCGTTTCTATGAAGTGGACGATGCTCCGGAGTTGATGGAAAAGGTGAAGCGGGAGGCGGATGCCACGGGTGACTGGGATACGGCCTTTTCCGGCAGTTTCTTCTCCAACCGCCAGATGCTGGACGAGTTGGTGGTGATTCTTTTCATCTCTATCCTGCTGATGTATTTCATTCTTGCCGCCCAGTTCGAAAGCTTCGTGCAGCCGCTCATCGTGCTGCTGGAAATTCCGATAGATGTGGCGTTTGCCCTGCTTCTGTTGTGGATATGCGGGCATACCCTGAACCTGATGTCTGCCATCGGACTGATTGTGACGTGCGGTATCATCATCAACGACTCCATCCTGAAGCTGGATGCCATTAATGAATTACGGAAAGAGGGGATGCCGTTGCTCGAGGCCATCCACGAGGCGGGGCGCAGAAGGCTCCGGCCCATCATCATGACATCGCTCACCACCATTTTCGCTATGGTTCCGCTGCTGTTCTCGTTCGACATGGGCTCGGAGCTGCAGAAGCCGCTTTCCATAGCGATGATTGGGGCTATGTCTGTAGGAACACTGGTCAGTCTGTTCATCATCCCGTTGATATATTGGTTTATTTATAGAAAAGAAAGAGCATGAAGAAATTAAGTCTTATACTTTTGTTCAGTCTGGGAGCCTTTTCCGCTTTTGCCCAACAGCGGATAACGCTCGATTTGCAGCAGACCATTGCCCTGGCGAATGACAGTTCGCTGGAAGCCTTCCGCACCAAGAACATGTATCTGGCCGGTTATTGGGAATACCGCACCTATAAGGCAAACCGCCTTCCCAGCCTGACGCTGAACATGACTCCGGCACAGTACAACCGCGATATCACCAAGCGTTACGACTCCGAACAGGACCTTGACATCTATCGCAGCCAGCAATCCTTCTATGCATACGGCAATCTTGCCGTCAGACAGAATTTCGACTTGACGGGCGGTACGTTCTATCTGGATACGGAGCTGGGCTATATGCGGAGCTTCGGTGGAAACAAGTATACCCAGTTCACCAGTGTTCCGGTTCGTTTGGGCTACTCGCAGAGTCTGGTCGGTTACAATCCTTTCCGTTGGGAACGCAGGATTGAGCCGCTGAAGTACGAAAAGGTGAAGAAGGAGTATATTTACAATGCAGAGCGAGTATCCGAGCAGGCCACTACCTATTTCTTTGCGCTTGCCATGGCACAGGCGGAATATGACTTGGCCAAGGACAATGCCGTCTCCACCGATACCCTCTACCGCATCGGTATGCAGCGCCTGAAGATAGCCGCCATCAGCCGTGCCGACCTGCTGACGCTGAAACTCGACGTGGTGAACGCCCGCAATACTTTGCAGAATGCCGCCAGTGCCTTGAAGCGCGCCATGTTTTCGTTGGCATCTTTCCTGAATATGGAGAAGAACACGGATATCAGGGTGTCGCTTCCGGGACGTCCGAGGGCGCTGACCATACCGGTTGATGAGGCTTTGCTGGCCGCTCAAGCCAACAATCCGGAATTTCTGGGGCTTCGTCAGGAAGTGCTGGAAGCCGAGCAGACAGTAGACAAGACGAAGAAGGAATCGCGCTTCAACGCCAGCATCAACGCCAGCGTCGGCTTCAACCAGGTGGCAGAGAAATTCGGTGAAGCATACAGGCATCCCATGCAGCAGGAGATGGTGTCGGTCAGTGTCTCCATTCCACTGGTGGACTGGGGCGTGAGGAAAGGCAAATACAACATGGCGAGGAACAATCTGAACGTGGTGAAGACTTCTGCCCGGCAGAGTGAAATCAGCATTGAGGAGGAGGTTATCATGACCGTCAGCGACTTCAACGTCCAGCAAGCCCTCGTCGCCAGTGCCGAAGAGGCCCTCGACCTTGCCATCCTGGCGTATAACGAAACCCGCCAGCGCTTCATTATCGGCAAGGCAGACATCAACAGCCTGACCCTCTCGCTGAACCGCCAGCAGGAAGCGCAACGCAATTACATCTCCGCCTTGCAGGACTACTGGCTGAATTATTACAAGATACGGAAACTGACGTTGCACGACTTTGCCAGCGGATTTTCGCTGTCGGAAAAATTTGATTATAATAACTGATGAAACGAGTTTCTTCCTTCACCGTCATAGTGGCGTTTGTCTGCCTTGCTTTGGTAGGGGTGGCGTTGATACCGCTGCTCCCCGTCAAGCTGAATCCGTCACGCAGCCTGCCCGGCTTCACGGTGGGTTTCAGCATGCCTGGCACTTCGTCGCGGGTGGTGGAGATGGAAGTGACCAGCAAGCTGGAATCCATGCTGGCGCGTATCCGCGGAGTGAAGCGGCTGAACTCCACCTCGGGCAACGGCTACGGCAACATTACTGTGGAGCTGGACAAGCATGCCGATGTCGAGGCAGTCCGCTTCGAAGCTTCCACCATCATCCGGCAGACGTGGCCCCAATTGCCCGAAGGTGTCAGCTATCCCACCATTCACATGAAAGTGCCCGACGAGAACGCCTCACGCCCTTTCATGTCCTTCACACTGAATGCCCCTTCCACTCCGATATTGATTCAGCAGTATGCCGAGGAGCATATCAAGCCGCGGCTGGCAAATATTCCGGGTATCTATAAGGTGGAACTCAGCGGTGCCACGCCCATGGAGTGGAGACTGGAATATGACAGTGAACAGTTGCGCTTGCTGGGTGTGACCCTATCGGACATCAGCGAGGCAGTACAGCGGCATTACCGGAAGGAATTTCTGGGTACGCACAATGTGGATACAGGTAACGGTAGCCGGGAATGGATACGCCTGGCACTGGTGCCGGAGAGCAACTCCCTTGGTTTTAATCCTGCTGCCATCACCGTGACGGCTACCGACGGGAAACTGCTCCGCTTGGACGAACTGGTGTCGGCTGTCCGTATGGAGGAGGAGCCGCAAAGCTATTACCGCATCAATGGGCTGAATTCCGTCTATCTATCCATTACTGCGGAAGAAACTGCCAACCAGTTGCAACTGAACCGTGCCGTGATGGACGAGATGGAAGCTGTTCGGCAGGTACTTCCTGTCGGATATGAAGTGCATGCCAGCTATGATGCGACCGAGTACATACGGGAAGAACTGGACAAGATTTACTTCCGTACCGGTTTGACGGTACTCATCCTGCTTGTATTCGTATGGCTCATTACTCGTAAGTTGAAATATCTTTTTCTGATAGTTACCAGCCTGGCTGTAAATATAGCGGTGGCACTTATCTTCTACTACCTCTTCGGACTTGAGATGCAGCTTTATTCGCTGGCGGGTATCACTGTCTCGCTGAATCTGGTGATAGACAGCACCATTGTCATGACCGACCACATTCTGCATCGGCGTAATCTCAAGGCCTTCCTGTCGGTGTTGGCGGCAACCCTCACTACGATGGGTGCGCTTGTTATCATTTTCTTCCTTGACGAGAAGATACGGCTCAACCTGCAGGACTTTGCAGCGGTAGTGATCATCAATCTGGCTGTTTCCTTGATGGTGGCATTGTTCTTTGTTCCGTCGATGATTGAGAAGATAGGACTGGTGAGGCGGATTACGGGGAAGAAAAGGCGTCTTGTCTTGCCGGGGCTGACGCAAACATTCAAAACAAGGTTGGGACGGATTTTCAGACGTTTCCCCGTTTATTTCTCTCGCTGCTACTCTGCTCTCATCCGTTTTCTGTGCCGTTGGCGCTGGGCTGTATGCCTGCTGTTGCTGTTGGGTTTCGGTCTGCCCGTTTTTCTGTTGCCCGACAAACTGGAAGGAGGGGGGGAATGGGAAGCTGCTTACAATAAGGTATTCGGTTCGAATACCTATAAGGAGTCGGTGAAACCCATTGTGGACAAGGCGCTGGGCGGCAGCTTGCGGCTTTTCATACAGAAGGTGTACGAAGGCAGTTACTTCACCCGTAATGAGGAGGTGGTGCTCTATGCCAACGCCAACCTTCCCAATGGCAGCACCCTCGAGCAGATGAACACTTTGATGAAACGTATGGAGACCTACCTCAGCCGGTTCAAGGAAATCAGGCAGTTTCATACTTCCATCTACAGCCCCCGGCGTGCCAGTATGCAGATTTATTTCAAGAAGGAAGCCCGGAACAGCGGTTTTCCCTATACACTGAAAGCCAATATGATAAGCAAGGCACTGGAACTGGGAGGCGGCAGCTGGGGCATCTACGGATTGCAGGACCAGGGGTTCAGTAATGACGTCCGCGAGAGTGCCGGCTCCTACCGCATCAGGATGTACGGCTACAACTACGACGAACTCTATGAGTGGGCGGAGAAGCTGAAGGCCAAGCTGCTGACGCACCGGCGTATCAAGGAAGTGCTCATCAATTCGGAGTTCTCCTGGTGGAAGGATGACTATCAGGAATTCTACTTCAACCTGAACAAGGAGCGCATGGCGCAAGAGGGCATCGACGCGCAAGTGCTTTTCTCTGCGGTGCGCCCCATCTTTGGCAAGAATATGGAGATTGGTTCGGTAGCGACAGAGCAGGGGATGGAGAAAATCAAGCTCTCTTCCCGCCAGTCTGCCGAATATGACATCTGGGCGATGCAGTTCTTTCCCTATGGAGTAGGAAACGGCAAGCATTACAAGCTTTCCGAACTGACTACTGTGGAAAAGGGACAGATGCCGCAGGAGATTGCCAAAGAAAACCAGCAGTACCGCCTCTGCCTGCAATACGAATATATCGGCTCCAATGAGATGGGCAACAAGATACAGAAACGTGACCTGGAGGAGTTCAACAAACTGTTGCCGATGGGTTATACAGCCGAGTCGGACAGCAACAGTTGGTCATGGGGCGAGAAGGACAACCGCCAATACCTGCTTCTGCTGGTGGTGATAGCCATCATCTTCTTTACGACCAGCGTTCTGTTCAACTCCCTGAAGCAGCCGCTTGCCATCATCTTTGTGATTCCGGTTTCTTATATCGGGGTATTTCTTACTTTCTATTGGTTCCGGCTGAACTTCGACCAGGGCGGTTTTGCCTCGTTCGTCCTGCTGTGCGGCATCACGGTGAATGCCAGCATCTATGTCCTGAACGAGTACAACAGCATCCGACGTCGTTTCCCCCGTCTTTCCGCTCTTCGTGCCTACGTCAAGGCGTGGAATGCGAAGGTCGTTCCTATTTTCCTCACGGTAGTTTCTACCATTCTGGGATTTATCCCTTTCATGATAGGTGAGGACAAGGAGGCTTTCTGGTTTCCATTGGCGGCGGGTACCATTGGCGGACTGGTGATGTCCGTCATCGGTATCTTCTTTTTCCTGCCGGTTTTTGTGCTGAAACAGCGTGATTTTCTTAGGAAATGATTACTTTTGCTCGATTTTGTTACCTGAATGGATACTTGAATTTTAAATATGGAAAGTGCGGAGTACTCTTTGGATGAGTTATTATGTCAGTCTCTTCTGTTGTTTCGTCAGTATCGGTTTTATGATGCTCCGGAATGTGGAGAAAAGGCATTCCGGATATTGGAGGAAGCCCATGTATGGATGGGGCGTACGCAAGAGTGTGTGGATATGGCGAAATGGGGGTGCGTGATAGAGTGTCTTGCGCAGAAATACTACATAGAAGATGATACGGATGCGATTCTGGAAGAAATTGATGCTGCCTTGGTTGCGCATTGGAAGAGGATAGAGAAAATCCATGCAGAAGTCACCACCGTTTATTTATGGCTGGGGTACTATTTCCTGCTACGTTTCAGAAACCGGGAATCCCGTTCCCATTCCCGTTGTAAACAGATAATGTCCAGCTTGTTGTGTGCTTTGGTCGAAATCTTCCGTAAGGTGGAGAAGGGGGGAGCCCCGACAGAAGTCTTGTCACATCTTTCGGTAGATGTTTGGGGAGAGACCGTCTGCTGGATGGAGCAGGTACATGATTCCCGTCTTTGCGAGAAGCAGTCGTCAGCTTTGCTGGCACAACTCTATAACCTGAAAAGTGTGGAGTTGGAAAAAGGTCTGGGAAAGCAGGATGCTTTGCTCCAGCAGATTCTGGAGTTTTATTGCTTTTAAGGGAAAATTATCTCTGCTTAGTTTTATCATTTCTGCTTCCACACTTCCACCTACTTCCTGCATCCCTTTATTCATCGGCATTACAAGTGCTGTGGAAGCAACTCAAAAAGGTGGAAGCAACTTTTGCTTCCACAGCGGAAATACGCCGAAAAGTAAGTTAATATCTTGTTTGTTAGTGTATTAATAGAATGTACAGCATTTTGCAAATATCTTGTTTACACGATATGCGTTTCGTGTAAACACGGTATTAACTTCGTAAAAGACCGTTTACCGATAGACTGCAGCTGGGCTCATAATAGGAATAAGATAGGTGCACAGTATGGGGAAACTATGAGTATAATAGGTGTTCAACGGTTATGAAGCACCTTGTTGACGGTCGTTAGTCGAGTGGTTGACGGCCGTTGGCAGAGCGCATCACGGCCGATAGGCGCTGATAACTCCGTACAGAAAATGGAAAGGAAGCCTATGTAAGGGGAAACAAGCTCTGAGCTATTTGTTTTGTTTGTCACATTTATCTTGTTTTTGTACATTGTTGAAGCGGTTTTTTGTATCTTTGAAGGGAGAGGCCGTAAAAAAGCTTATTCTCATCCAAAGTTTAATTATATATACATGGATTATGAAGCGATGTATAGTACTGTTCATAACATTCTGCTGTGCAGTTGTTTCTAATGCGCAGACAAATGGCATTGTGACTGATGGGGAAAAAGGATTGCCGTTGGCTGGTGTGAATATTTATCTCCAAAAGGATTCTGTGTATACGCAATGATAATCTGGTAAAGAACATGTTCATATGAAAAAACTGTTATATCTTGGGCTTTTGTCCGTTTGTGTACTGTTAGGTTCTTGCGTAGAGAAGAACGTATCCAATGTTTTTGATAAGGTAGAGAGGTATATGGATGTATATCCTGACAGTGCATTGCTGCTGTTGGAGCAAATTCCTCATCCGGAGGAGCTTCGTGGGAAGTAGCGGGCGGACTATGCATTGCTGCTAACGCAAGCACGTGATAAAAACTATCTGGATAGTTTGCAGTCGGATTCGTTGATAAAAATTGCGGTAGATTATTATAAGGATGATGGTGTAAAAGCAGGAAAGGCATTGTTTTATTATGGTAAAGTGGCAGCTTTGCAAGATAATGATACATTGGCTATACAAGCTTATTTGAGCGCTTTGGCTAAATTGGAGAAGACGGAAGAATATAAGTTGCAGGGATTTGTACATGAATATATCGGTGTTTTGAATACGGACAGAAAGCTATATAAAGATGCTCTCGACAATTATCAAAGTTCAGCGTATTGTTTTCAAAAGGCTGTTGATACTTTAGGAGTTATATATGTTTATCGGGATATTGCTCGTATTTATTATGTAGAACAGAAATATGACAGTGTTTATAATTACATTAATCGTGCTTTGTCCTTGTGTGAGAAAAAGAAAGGATGTATCAGTTTTGAACGGGTAATCCCTTCTTTATTACAAGTAAAAGGGATTGCCAAAAGAAATGAAGGGGATTTGGGAGATGCAATAGCCCTGTTGAAAACTGCGGTAGAGACTGAACAAGATAGGCATTCTATGCATCACTGTTCAATGTCATTGGGGAATATTTATTTGAATCTAAATAAGTTGGATGAGGCTGGAAGATGTTTCGCTTTAGCTTTGAATTCTGAAAATCCTCGTACTCTGGCGGGTGCATATCACTATTTGTATCTGTTGGAAAAGAAACAGAAAAAGTATGCAATGGCTCTCTATTTCAAAGAAAAGTCTGATTCGTTGTTAGTCATTGAACGGGATGCTAAACAAACATCTCAAATTTTGACTTTGCAACGTAAATATGAAAGAGGAAAACTTCTTTTAGAAAAGCAACAGGTTGAACGTGAAAAGCAAATACAGCTTTATTTTTGGATAGCAGTAGTCTTGTTTATTATACTGCTATGCATTGTTTTGTATTTTCTTTTGAGAAAGAGATATGAAGGACTGTTCCGGAAGAATATGCAAATAATAGAAGAAAATGAGTGCATGATTAAACGATATGTTTATGAACTTGATGTGTTGAAACAAAGGGCAGGTGAGATGGCAGAAACAAATAGAGAGAAGATTGCTAAATTGAACCAAAAGATTTTGCTATTGGAGAGTGAGAATAAAAAAATAAGTGAAAATGTATGTGTAAATGGCGTTTATCTCTTGGAACAATTGAAGAAGGAAAAGCTGATTGTGAAGAATATGACCAACCAGGAGAAAGAACAACTCCTTGAATATATAGATTTAATATATGGTAATTTTATTTCTCGGTTAAAGAAAGATTTTAAATTAACTAGTGGCAACTTGATGTTGTTGGCTTTGCTTAAAGTCGGTTTCACTTCCAGTGAATTGATGTTCACTTTTGACTGTGAGATGAATTCCATTTTTACGAAGAAACGGAGGTTGAGGGGAATCTTAAGTTTGGATACAAATGATAAATTGGAAGAATTTGTAGCTCTTTACTAGAATAATCGCTTGATTTTCGTCCACTAATTTAGAAATGTTTTTACTGTCATCTTATTGGTGTATAGAGTATTGACTTGTCTTGTGTTGTCCACTCGTATTTTCTCTAAGAAGTGATTGAATGGCTATCTTTGTAACATTCAAAACTAAAGATACTATGAAATCATTTTTTATTTTGTTAAGTTTATACTACTTTCTTGTAGTAAATGTAGTAAGTGCAGATTCAGTTACTTTTCCTTCGAGAGTAGAAATCGTCATGGATGAGGATTTTGATTTACCGGGTGGTCCGGGGAATGCTCATCGTTCTATTCCTTCAGCTACTCCTTTTTTAGCATTTTTGAATGATGACCATTCCATTGATTTGGAATTCTATCAATCGATAGGTGAAGTGGAAATTGCAATTTCTCAGAATGGGAATGTTGTTTACTCCTCTGCTGAGAATATAGACTCTCCTATATTAAGAAAAGTACAGTTACAGCAAGGTTTAGGTGGTGATTTTTTACTTGAGATAAAGGGCGCGGATGGGGCTTATGCATTCGGTAGATTTACTGTTCATTGATTTGATAATGAATATATAACACTATGAAACAAATCTCATTTTGCATCACTTGCATGAACCGGCTTATTATCGACGAAGTCATAGTGGGAATATGGTTTTTAGGTTAGCGAGTCGGTATGTAATCTGGATGCAGATAATTATCTGGGGAAAGGCTTTGCAGAGTTCGTGATGAAGAAGTTTGAGAATGAAGAAAATATATTCTATATCAGTACTCTTTGTAAACGTGATGTTTTTGGACGAATATGTTTGAAGAAGCGAGGCTTTATTGCAATGAAAGGTTATAATGAGGCTTTGGTAGGCTATGGATTTGAGGATGCAGAATTTTATGATGGTCTGGAGTCGTAATCAGGATATGAAGTCGGGTGAAACTTGTTCGTTTTTAGCTAAAGAAAAGATTGTATAACGCTTCTTTTTAGTAAGAAGCATAATAATTATTTATGTATGAAAAAAAAGATTGTAGTGTATGTCTTGATGGCTTTTATAGCTCTATTTTTAATATTTAGATTCGTGTCTATATCAAATAACATAAGTCTGCAAAGAGGAATTGTTAGAAGTGTATCTGCTACAGAGCATAATGATATTGTAATAGAGTTGGAGAATGATTCTTTTTATTATATAAATAGAGGTATGGAAAGTGAAATAAATTATGAATGGTTTCAGAATTATTTGCCAGGCCATGAAATAGAGTTGTATATTCAAAATGAACATTTATTTGGGTCAAATAGTAATCGTATTGTTGAAGTAAGCATAAATGATTCTTGCATATATAAGAAGTGATTTATATTTATTCGCAAGAAAACAGTTGTATGCCAAGAAGGTGATAACTTGTTTGATAAAGAGAACAATCAGCATATTCAAATTCGGGGAGTTAGTTCGGATGGATGTTTTTTTGCTTTATTACAACCGGATGAACTTAGCGATGATAATCAACAGAGAATGGGAGTTGAAGAAGAAGGTAACCCCATAATAGCTGTTCTTTATTAAGAAGTTGATATAAAGATGAAACTGTTTTCCCATGAAGTGTGAAAAATATATCTATGAATAGTTCGTAATTCATTTGTTTTTAGTATGTTTGTGCTATTCGTATATATAGTATGAAATACTAAGGAAGAGAATGTTCTTAATGAAAGTATGAAAAGAAGAGTTAAAGCATTGACTGTTGTTTTGGCAATATGTCTTATAACTGTTTTTATTCGATGTCAGTCGAATGAAACTCCTATTCAGCAACTTGTAGTTGTTGTGAATGGGGATTCTATTGAGATGGTTTTTGTGAAAGGAGGTACATTTATGATGGGATGTACAGATGAGCAGGGATGTGACTGTGAGGATAACGAGAAACCAGCACGTAAGGAGTCGGTATCTGATTTTTACATAGGAAAATATGAAGTTACTCAAAGGCTGTGGAGGGCGGTTATGGATACTGATTCCATTTTGCCGTTTAATGGGGGATGCGAAGATTGCCCGATGGAAAATGTAAGCTGGAAAAATGCGCAGGAGTTTATCGGTAGATTAAATGCTATGACCGGTAAAACATTTCGTCTTCTGACTGAGGCCGAATGGGAATACGCAGCGCGTGGTGGACACAAAAGTAAGCACTATAAATACAGTGGCAGCAATCAGGTAAGTGAGGTGGCTTGGTATGTTGGGAATTCCTCTGGCGGACAATATGGAGAAGCTGGAACTACCCGTCCGGTAGGCTTGAAGAAAAGCAATGAATTGGGATTGTATGATATGAGTGGCAATGTTTGGGAGTGGTGCGGTGATTTGTACACTAAAGAATACAAGCAAGGTGGTAAGTCTATCCATCCGGGATGGCCTTTTGAGGGTACTTATCTTTTTTTCCGCCGAATATTGCGAGGTGGAAGTTGGGGAGGAACAGTAAAGGGGTGTCGGGTGTCGTACATTGATTACGACATTGAGAATTATAGTGACGAGTATGGAGGTTTTCGCCTTGTGATGGAGCCGGAATCGATTAAATAATGTAATTAATGATGATAAGTGATATTTTACTACTTTCAGAGTAATGAATAGAAATGGTATGAGATATATGTGGAAATTCTTTTTATTATTGATGTTGGTTGTAACTTCGTGTTCCGAAAAGCAGATTGATGGCAATGTAATTAATGTTGCGGAAGCAATGAGTAGATTGTCAGAAGGACAATCTGTACAAAATTTGTTTTCCAGCATAAGTTATATTCCTTTGGAGACTAATGAGCAGGCTATTATAGGAAAATATCCGGAGTGCATAATTATGGATAGTGCGATATTGGTATCTTCTGTCCATCAGAATCTGAAACTTTTTGACCGTACTAACGGGAAGTATATTCGGGATATTGGACACGTAGGTACTGATCCGGAAGGATATGCAAAGGATTCATGGGGGAAAGTGAGCTTTTGGGCTGATGCGGTTCGGAGAACCGTTTATCTATTGGGATGGAATAATGATTTCCTACTATATGGATTTGATGGGAAATATAAGGATAGAATTCGATTGCAAGATACAGTCAATTGTATTCTGTCCCAAAATTACTATTTGATGGATGCGGACAGAATTTGGGGACATAATAAAATGAAACTCTCTCCGGAGACGCCATCAGTCTTTTATATGGATAGAAATACGATGTCATTGACCGGTATTGCTACATGGAATTCAGCCCTGCTTCCCATGGATGAGGTTTTGTCGGTTTCAAATTTGTTGGGGGGCAATGTTGCTTATGGAGGTGACTTGGCAATGGCAGAATTTGTTGGTGACCGGAAATATTATACGGCAATCAATAGCCCTTCGTTATGGAAATCTAAGGATGCCATCCGAGTGAAACAAGCTTTTAATGATACTATCTATACTATTTCAGAGCAGGGACTTACTCCATATCTGGTTTTTGAACTGGGTGAGTGGCACTGGAGTGAGCAGCAGCAATTGGATGTAGAAGGATGTGATAAGAAAATAGCCATAGACTATATTCTGGAGAATGCAGAGTACATCTATTTCCATTTTCATACAAGCTTATATTTAGAAGAAAGCCAGTCATATTGTGGATTTTACCATAAGGAAAAGAAAACTGTTGTTTGCCAAAAGGGTGATAGCTTATTTGATAAAATGAATAATCAGCATATCCAAATCAGGGGAGTCACTTCGGATGGACATTTTTTTGCTTTGTTACAACCGGATGAACTCAGTGATGATAATCAACGGAGAATGGGAGTAGAAGAGGAAGGTAACCCTATTATGGTCATGCTTTATTAAGTACTTATTCCGTCGTCTTCCCCCTTGCATCCAAATACCCTCTTTTAAACATATCCACGAACAGAAAGAATAGTGATAAGAGCAGTGGCCCGAAGATGACACCCATGAATCCGAAAAGGGACAAGCCGATTACAACTCCGAAGACAGTGATAAGCGGATGAATGTCTGCCATTTTCTTCTGGATGATGAAGCGTATCAGGTTGTCGAGCTGTGAAATGACTGCACCGCCATAGATGGCCAGCCCGATAGCTTGAACCCAGTTGCCTATCAATGCCATGTAGACAGCTATCGGAAACCATACCAGCGCTGTTCCTACCATTGGGATGATGCTGGCGAAGCAGGTCAGGAAACCGGCGAACAAGATGTTGGGAGCACCGAAAATCCAGTAGCCTATCATGGCTACTCCTCCTTGTATGACGGCGAGTAAGGGGATGCCGATGGCATTGGAGCGGACAATCATGTTGATTTCGTGGATGACGTTTTGTGTATTGTCATCGTTGAACGGCAGTAGGTCGTTGACGTACTGTTCCATCTTTTTGCCCCCTATCAGCATGAAGTAGAGTACAAAGACCAGTACGAAGATGTTGACGGCAAAACTGCTGATACCTCCCATGATGGCTTGCCCGATGCGGGGAAGAATTGAAATGACGTATGCCACCGTGTCTTTCCCCAAGATATAGTAGCCGGTTTTGGCTTTAATGATGTTGGCCGCTTCTTCGAAAGGAGCTATAATGGCTTGCGGGTCCAGATTGATGTTTTGAAGATTGACCACAGCCAGCCATACCACCAGCCCAAGCGGAACCAGAAAGCAGAGAATGGCCTCTGCCGTAATGAGGGTGGCAGCTATGCTGCGCTTCATTTTCCGCTTGTCGGAAAGATACATCATCTGCTTTCTCACCAGGATATAGATAGTCAAGGCTCCCAGCAGACCGCCCATGAATGGGGCTATTTGTCTGAAAAGAATGATTCCCAGCCCGATAATGATAGCTATCAATGAATATTTCCAGTATTGTTCTTTTGTGCTCATAAAGTTCCTGTATTTCTTAGTAAAGAAACATAAAAGAAGTTGAAAAGGTTTGGAAATTGTGGCCGGAATTCAATATTTATCCTTCGTCCAGCCAGCCTGCCCCCTGGCGTATGATTTCCGGCTCCCCATTGGTGCAATCCACTACGGTAGAGCCTTCCGTACCGCCGATACCGCCGTCTATTACCAAATCGACAATATCACCGAATTTCTCGTCAATCAGTTCCGGGTCTGTGCAGTATTCAATGTCCTCATTGTCATCATGCGGCAATGTAGTTGTCATGATGGGAGCATCCAGCAGGCGGGCTATTTCCTGAATGATGGAATTGTCCGGCATACGGATGCCGACCTCCTTACGGTTACGGAATATCTTGGGCAGGCGGGTGGTGCCGTTCAGAATGAAGGTGAAAGCTCCGGGCAGATTACGCTTCATCAACTTGAAGGTGCTGTTGTCCACTTTGGCGTATTCGCTGACCTTGCTCAAGTCGTAGCAGATGATGGAAAGATTGTTCTTCTTGGGGTCGATGTCCTTGAGGCGGCAGATGCGCTCGATGGCGCGCTCCTTCAGTCCGTGGCAGCCGATGGCATACATGGTGTCGGTAGGGTAGATAAGGATACCTCCGTCATTCAGTAGGTCGACCACCTGCTGCAGGTCGGCGGGATTGTTATTTTTTTCATAAAGTTTCAGAAGCATGGCAGAAATGGATTTGAGTTTTATATTACATGCAAAAATAGATAATAATCGGCTTATAAACAAGCAATTCACCTTTTTAGCATCTCTTTCTCCAGTTTCTTTATCTTCTTCCAGGCCTCTTTGAATTTGGGACAGAGGGTGACGGCTTTCTCATAGTTTTTCATGGCTGCCTCCTTCATGTCATGCTTCAGGCATTCGTCACCCATAAGGATGTATTCGCGGGCATACTTCACGAGGGCTTTCTCTTTCTCCAATGCTGCTTGCTTCAGTGCACGGTTTTCCTCTTTCAGACGGTTGATGATGTTCAGCTTCCGGCGGATGAGGCGCTGCACGTTGGGCTTCTCGATGTCGTAGCGGGAATGGATGGCTTTGAAAAACTCATCCAGGAAAGTGCCGAAGTCCCCTTTGTCGAAGGCTTTGGCGGCGGCAACGTATTGAACGTCTGCCTGTGCTTGCTTCAAGGCACGGTCGATGGCGGTGCGGTTGTTGAAGCGTTCGGAGAAGCTGACAATCTCCGGACGCACGAATACATCGGCACGGCTGATGGGCTTTTTCAGCTGGATGCCTTCCAGCGAGGTGCAGCGG
>OJMO01000709.1_pt1 | contig 23026 bp, 18 predicted proteins | sample 1597241 | NCBI WGS metagenome assembly OJMO01 (sample SAMEA2452129, study PRJEB22498) | human gut metagenome | biome: human feces; feature: human gut; material: feces | place: Australia | collected 2012 | reverse complement strand
GTTCGTCCGGCAGATGACCGACTTTTGTCTGGTAGGTTGTTGATGCTCGCCCGGTGGGTAACGGACATTCACACGGTAGATAACGTACGTTTGTACGTTAGGTAAATTCTATATTATTTCTCGGGCTACCGCTTCACTAAAAATAACATTTGGCTCATACATAACCAACATTGGTTAAGTAAGTGACTTACCCTATCAACTGTTGAACTAAATAAATTACTCATTAGTGATCCGAAATGAACTAAATAGGAATTTATTGAAACGCAGATTAACAAGTAAATCATATAAATACTATTCAGGATCACAATCAAACCGTTATTCCATCAATAATAGCCTGTGAAATTATTTAAATGAAGAGATAGAGTTAAGAAGATGAAGGCCTGAATAATGTTTTTCCCTATATTATTCGCTAGAATCAAAGAAAGTGCCTATCTTTACCGCAAGTATTTTTATTATTCACCATTAAATGTAAAGATTATGGCAAGTAGAAGAGAACTCAAAAAGAACGTAAACTATATCGCAGGAGAATTATTCACCGAGTGTTTAATCAACAGTATGTTTATCCCTGGCACAGACAAGGTAAAAGCAGATGAACTGATGGCAGAGGTACTGAAGATGCAGGATGAGTTTGTCACTCGCATCAGCCACACAGAACCGGGCAACGTGAAAGGTTTTTATAAGAAATTCCGTGCTGATTTTAATGCAAAGGTAAACGAGATTATTGAAGCTATAGGGAAATTGAACTAACAACAGAATGAAAAAAGCAATTTATAGCTTTATCTATTACCGCCTGTTAGGATGGAAGACAAACGTTACGGTGCCTAATTATGATAAATGCGTGATATGTGCCGCTCCACACACAACAAACCTTGATTTATTTATTGGAAAACTATTTTATGGTGCTATAGGCCGTAAGACAAGTTTCATGATGAAAAAAGAATGGTTTTTCTTTCCACTTGGAGTTTTTTTCAAAGCAGTTGGCGGAATTCCCGTCAACCGTAGCCGAAAAACTTCGCTAGTAGATCAGATGGTTCATAATTTTGCTAAATATAAAAAGTTTAATTTGGCTATCACTCCCGAAGGAACCCGCAAAGCGAATCCAAACTGGAAAAAAGGTTTTTATTTTATAGCTTTGAAAGCACAGGTTCCTATCGTCCTGATTGGTATTGATTACAGCAAGAAAACGATTTCGGCAACGAAAGCTATCATGCCGTCAGGAGATATTAATAAGGACATGAGAGAAATCAAACTTTATTTCAAGGATTTCAAAGGAAAACATCCGGAGAATTTTGCTCTTGGAGAAATATGATTTAAGTATTAGGTATTAAGTATTAATCGTAGCTTTTGATATACTTATCCGCACGGCTTAATACTTAATACTTAATACTTATTACTTAATACTTAGTTATCATGGAGTCTATCCGTATTTCTATCATACAAACCGATATTGTTTGGGAAAATAAACAAGAAAATCTCCGTTTGCTCCACGAAAAGCTGCAAAGTCTTCGTGGAATAACGGAGATTGTTGTTTTACCGGAGATGTTTTCCACCGGATTCAGCATGCAGAGTAAAATGCTGGCAGAGCCGAACTCCGGAGCAACCATTACAATACTCAAACAATGGGCTGCCCAATTTCAGCTAGCCATTTGTGGAAGTTATATAGCAACTGAAAACGACCAGTTCTATAATCGGGCCTTCTTCCTGACACCGGAAGGAGAAGAATTCTATTATGACAAACGTCACCTGTTTCGTATGGGAAGGGAAGCCGAACATTTTTCGGTCGGTGACAAACGACTTATCATCCCCTATCGTGGATGGAATATCTGCCTGTTGGTTTGCTATGATCTCCGTTTTCCTGTATGGAGCCGGAACGTAAACAACGAGTACGACCTTTTAATATATGTAGCCAACTGGCCTATCCCCCGCCGTCTGGTTTGGGACACTCTGCTCCGGGCGCGTGCTTTGGAAAATCAATGCTATGTATGCGGTGTCAACAGGGTGGGTATAGACGGATATCAGCTTACATATAATGGAGGAAGTAGAGTTTATTCTGCTTTCGGAGAAGAAATCGGCTCATTTCCAGATGAAAAGGAAGGAATAGCTACTGTGAGTCTTAATCTGAACACTCTCAACCAATTCAGAGAGAAGTTCCCGGTATGGAAAGATGCAGACGAATTCCATCTGTAACATTGGCAAAATAACAAATGTTAAAAACAGATTCTTGCAGCAACAATACCTAGAACTCGGTAGTTAATTATATAGACTTCTTTTGTATCTTTGTCGTGAAAATACAGTCGTAAGGACTCTAATCTTACATAACTTAATTAACAACTTTATGAAAACAAATCTTAGTTCTCAAATCAGTCTCCACCGGGTCTCCCCCAGATACTACAGACCGGAGAATGCATTTGAAAAATCAGTCTTGACAAGACTCGAAAAAATCCCTACGGACATCTACGAATCCGTAGAAGAAGGTGCTAACTATATTGCGCGCGAAATAGCACAAACCATCCGCGAGAAACAAAAGGCAGGACGTTTCTGTGTATTGGCTCTTCCCGGAGGAGATTCACCCAGCCACGTATATACCGAGCTTATCCGTATGCATAAGGAAGAGGGACTTAGCTTCCGCAATGTGATCGTATTTAATATGTATGAGTATTATCCGTTGTCTCCCGATGCAATCAACAGTAACTTCAATGCTTTGAAGAGTATGCTGCTGGATCACATCGACATTGACAAGCAGAATATATTCACTCCCGATGGAAGCATTGCCAAAGATACCATCTTCGAATATTGCCGTCTGTATGAACAACGCATTGAAAGCTTCGGAGGTATTGATATTGCTTTGTTAGGGATTGGTCGTGTAGGTAACATTGCGTTCAACGAACCGGGTTCCCGACTGAATTCTACCACTCGTCTGATTTTGTTAGATAATGCATCACGAAACGAGGCATCCAAGATTTTCGGAACGCTGGATAATACGCCGATCAGCTCCATTACAATGGGAGTAGCTACTATTCTTGGCGCAAAGAAAGTTTATCTGCTTGCATGGGGTGAAAACAAAGCAGCTATGATTAAAGAGTGTGTGGAAGGTCCGATCACTGACACAATTCCTGCTTCTTATCTGCAAACTCACAATAATGCACATGTAGCTCTTGATCTTTCAGCCGCTATGAACCTGACACGTATCCAACGTCCATGGTTAGTCACTTCTTGCGAATGGAATGATAAATTAATCCGCAGTGCAATCGTTTGGTTGTGTCAGTTGACCGGCAAACCGATTTTGAAGTTGACAAATAAAGACTATAACGAAAACGGTTTGAGTGAACTTCTAGCACTTTACGGTTCTGCGTACAATGTAAATATCAAAATCTTCAATGATTTGCAGCACACCATTACCGGATGGCCGGGCGGTAAGCCTAATGCTGATGATACCTATCGTCCGGAACGCGCAAAACCGTATCCGAAACGTGTGGTCATCTTCTCTCCGCATCCGGATGATGATGTTATTTCAATGGGTGGTACGCTTCGCCGTTTGGTAGAACAAAAGCACGAAGTACACGTAGCTTACGAAACTTCCGGTAATATCGCCGTAGGTGACGAAGAAGTAGTTCGTTTCATGCATTTTATCAATGGATTCAATCAGCTCTTCAATAATAGCGAAGATTTGGTTATCAATGAAAAATATATAGAAATACGCAATTTCCTGAAGGAGAAGAAAGACGGTGATATGGACAGTCGTGATATTCTGACTATCAAAGGTCTGATTCGTCGTGGTGAAGCCCGTACAGCTTGTACTTATAATAATATACCGCTGGAACGTTGCCACTTCCTCGATCTGCCATTCTATGAAACAGGTAAGATTCAGAAAAACCCAATCAGTGAAGCAGACGTAGAAATTGTACGCAACTTGCTCCGTGAAATAAAACCTCACCAGATTTTTGTTGCTGGTGATTTAGCCGACCCACATGGAACTCACCGTGTATGTACAGACGCTGTATTTGCTGCTGTCGATCTTGAAAAAGAAGAAGGTGCCAAATGGCTAAAAGACTGTCGTATCTGGATGTACCGTGGTGCGTGGGCTGAATGGGAAATCGAGAATATTGAAATGGCAGTGCCTATCAGTCCGGAAGAACTTCGTGCAAAACGTAACTCTATCCTGAAACATCAGTCGCAAATGGAAAGTGCTCCGTTCCTGGGTAACGACGAACGTTTGTTCTGGCAACGTAGCGAAGATCGTAACCGTGGTACAGCTACTTTGTACGATCAATTGGGATTGGCTTCTTACGAAGCAATGGAAGCATTTGTAGAATATGTTCCATTATAAGAGTAATCATTCTTAATTAAGAGAATATAAAACAATGAAAGAAGAGTGGGAAGTTTCGATACTTCTCGCTCTTTTTTGTTTATTTTTGCGGGGAGAATTAAACGCGGATTAACGCAGATTTTCGCAAAGAAAAATAGAATAAAACAATCTGCGATAATCCGTGATAATCTGCATTTAGCAAAAAAGCAACAAGTATGAAGAAAATAATAGTATTTTTTCTAGGCCTTACATTCTGTGCAACTTTTCTTTTTGCGCAGGATATTGAAAGAAATGTAAAAGAGCGGCTGACGGATTACTTCAACCAATATACCGCAACAGCCAAAATCAGCACTCCTAAACTGAATAGCTTCGATATTAATTACGACCGTAAGACGATTGCAATCTATGCATCGGAGAGTTTCGCCTACCAGCCTTTCCGTCCGGAAACTGTAGAAAACATTTATAATCAAGTTAAAGAATTGCTTCCGGGTCCCGTTCATTATTACCAACTCACCATTTATGCGGATGGGAAACCCATTGAAGATTTGGTACCTAATTTCTACCGGAATAAGAAAAAGGATAAGGAGCGGTTATCCTTAAATGTAGATTATAAAGGAGCTCCCTGGGTGAAAAACACTTCACGTCCTAATGAAATCTCACGCGGACTACAAGACCGCCACATTGCAATCTGGCAAAGCCACGGCAACTATTTCAAAAATGATAAAAACGAATGGGGATGGCAACGTCCCCGATTATTCTGCACCACAGAAGACATGTTCACTCAATCTTTTGTCCTTCCTTATGTAATTCCAATGCTGGAAAATGCAGGAGCGATTGTCTATACTCCCCGCGAACGAGATACACAAAAGAATGAAATCATTGTAGATAATGATACCCCCAATGCTTCCCTTTATTTGGAAATGGGGGGTAAAAAGATTAATTGGGCAAATGCTCCGGTAAAAGGATTTGCTCAGAAGAAAACAATCTATAAAGATGGAGAAAATCCTTTCACTGACGGAACCTGTCGTTTTATTCCGACAGAGAGAAAGAAAAAGAAGAATAAAGACCAGGTATTTGCCGAATGGGTGCCTACTCTGCCGGCAACAGGCAAGTATGCTGTTTATGTTTCCTACCAAACATTGCCCAACAGTGTAAGCGACGCCAAATATCTGGTATTCCATAACGGAGGAGTAACCGAATTTAAAGTTAATCAGAAAATAGGTGGAGGCACATGGGTTTACCTCGGAACTTTTGAATTCGATAAAGGGAGCAACGACTACGGCATGGTGGTACTTAGTAACGAGAGCAGCGAACATGGGGTTGTATGCGCCGATGCAGTACGTTTTGGAGGGGGAATGGGAAACATTGCCCGTGGAGATTCTTTACAGGAAGTGGTAAGCGGTTTCCCGAGGTACTTGGAAGGAGCCCGCTACAATGCGCAATGGAGCGGTATGCCTTATTCCGTATATACCGGTAGAAACGGAACGAACGATTATAGCGACGACATCAATGTCCGTTCATATATGACGAACTATCTGGCCGGAGGTTCTTCTTATTTTCCGGCCGACAGCGGATTGCATGTACCGATTGAACTGGCCATCGCGCTTCATAGCGACGCCGGCATAGCCCCCGACAGCACTTTTGTCGGTACATTAGGTATTTATACCACGGATTTTAATGAAGGGAAGTTTGCGGCCGGAATGTCACGATTGGCATCACGTGAGTTATGCGATGTGGTCATGACACAAGTGAACGAGGATTTAAATGGCCTTTACGGGCAATGGAAAAGACGCCAAATGTTCGACCGGAATTACAGTGAAACGCGCGAACCCCAAGTCCCGGCCATGATATTGGAAATGTTATCCCACCAGAATTTCCGGGATATGGCTTTGGGACACGACCCTGCATTCAAATTCAATTTGGCACGGGCCATATATAAAGGAGTACTGAAATATACATCCTATCAACATGAGGCAGGTTATGCCGTACAGCCCCTTCCCGTTACTTGTTTCCAGACTCGTTTAAACCCGGATGAAAAGGAAATAACGCTATCCTGGCTTCCCCAACAAGACGAGCTTGAACCCTCTGCAACTCCAAAAGGTTACATTGTGTATACCCGGCAAGGAGAACATGGTTATGACAATGGCACATTTGTACATGAGCCTCGGTTCTCGTTCCGTGCGGAGGAGAATGTGGTTTACTCGTTCAAAGTGACAGCCGTGAACGACGGTGGAGAAAGTTTTCCTTCGGAGGAACTGTCGGCCATGATAGCCAAAAATGCCTTTGCCAAGGTCCTGATTATTGACGGCTTCCAGAGGGTGGCCGGGCCACAGGTTATCCAGACGGATTCGACCCGGGGATTCGACCTGTCAGCGGATCCCGGTGTTCCTTATATGCGTTCTCCCGGATTCTGCGGTCGGCAAATCGTATTCAACACAGAACTGAACCCCAAAAGCGCGTGGGGCTTTAGCGGGAATGAACTTGAAGGCAAGATGATAGCGGGAAATACATTCGACCATAGCCGCATGCATGGTGAAGCCATAGCCACTGCAGGCAAATACTCGTTTGCATCCGCTTCCCGTACGGCAGTAGAGGCACAAATGGTAAACCTGAATGAATACAATATAGTGGATTTGATACTGGGCCTGCAAAAAAATGACGGATACAGTACCCGACCGTATCCGTCATTGACACCTGTTTTATGTAGTGCGTTACAAGAATTTACCCGCATGCGCGGCAGCCTGTTAGTGAGCGGTGCCTATATTGCCCGCGACCAGAAACAAAAGGAAAATGCAGACTTCCTGCGCAATACGCTGAAAGTAGACGCATACGCTCCGGTCACCTTGGATGCCTATTCTCAAGCCACGGGCATGAATACCACCCTTCATTTGTACACGGAACTCAATTCCCAACATTATGCCGTCACACATGCGGACTGCCTGATACCCCTTCCCGAAGCGTTTTCCACCTTATTGTATACGCCTACCAATTATTCAGCCGCCGTGGCCTACCAAGGGGAAGACTACCATGCGATTACCTTGGGATTCCCTTTCGAGTGCATCAAATATGCCGCCGACAGGGATAAGGTCATGGGTGCGTTCCTGAGTTTCCTGCTGTCAAGGTAAGATAGACTTCCTCTACTTGCGTGGCAATCCGGTTCCAATCGTATTTCGACATGTCGTAGCCAACATGTTTTAAAGGTGAAGCAGCTATCTTGTCCAATTTTTGTGCCAAAGCCCCAACGTCTCCTACCGGGAAATAGCAATCCTTGGCCAAGCCGACTTCAAGGTTTGCAGGGATGTCGCTGACTACGACTTCCACGCCATAACTCATAGCTTCAAGCAAGGCTATCGGAAGCCCTCGTGGCTTGACGGCAAACAGTAGCAGCGGCAGTGGGTCAACAAGGAATGGAGCTTGCGCCCTTTGACAAAACCAGTCAACACTACCCCATTTGCTTTGGCCGTCTCTTTCAACGACCGGGAATAGTCGTCTTCAAAATCAGTATCACCGGCAAGAACCAACTTGATACTTTCGTTATTTTCCATTTGGATGAACGCCTCTACCAGATGGTGCAAATTCTTCTCCGGCACAAAACGGCACATGCCTAAAATATATTTTCCCTTCTCGATTCCCAATTCTTCAAAATATTCAGGCTCATCGCAAATTTCCGGTTGGGATACCCCATTATATATAAGGTGTACACGGCTTGTCCGTCCGTACTTTTGCCTTACCAGGTTACGAATCACATCGGATATGACGATGACATCGTCTGCAAACATGCACCCCATGCGTTCGCCGAGTTTCAGCATCGTTTTGGCCGCAAGCCCCCACTTGTCCCGGTCGTAATCCGGCCCATGATGGGTAAATACCACTTTCATCCCCAACATCTTGGCATACGGTACGAGCAAGGCGGGACCGATGGCGTGGACATGTAAGATGTCAGCCCCCAACCTCCGGGCTTCGTTAATGGCACGGAAAGTATGGATGATGGCCTCAAACGATTTCTTCTTGGGGGAAGGAAGCGTGACGAGCCGGACCCCCTTCCACTTCTTCAGGCCATCCTTCACATAATCGGAACGGCGCACCACCGTCACATCCCATCCCTGTTGAGCCAGACGTGGGAACAATTCCTCACAATGCGTCTCCACCCCACCCATGACACCGGGAATGCCACGAGTTCCGGTTACTACTATTTTCTTCATTTTACCATCCGCATTGAAAATAATTCATTACTTTTACACGCAAATACCACAACTTCGAGAACTCATGAGAGCATTTGCCACCCGAATCAAAGAAACACTCCAATATGTCGGCATCCTATCGTTGGCATGCCTTTCTGCCCTTTGGCTTTGGCTGACGGGTAAAGGAAAGCATTAGTGGGTAATCTCATACCCTTGCCTGGCCACATCGGCATTCACAATATCCTCACCCCGTTTACCCTTCAAGGCAGCTTTGGAATCATCGGAAAGACCGTTATTGATTTCCGCATTCACGTCACACGTAGACAAACGGTCAAGTTGTTCTTTAGTCACTTTCCCGTCGCGGTAATCACAGCATACAGGATTCTCATACATGGAATACTTCATGCCTAAAAGCGACTTCAGCTTATGTTTGGCCACCCATAAGGCCGGAGTTGCGATATACTTGTGCATGGCCGGAGACACCGAACCAATCATCCAACAGTTACGGTTGCAGCAACGTACTTTTCGACGCACTTTCTCCGCTTCGGGGCTGTTCCACAAATCCTCCCACGTCTGCCGGTTCAGGTTGCCCATCACCTCCTTGTCTTTCGTCCCGTTACAAGGCATCACGTCGCCATACGGGTCAATGAAGAACGTGTCGAAACTCATGTCGCAAGGCAACAGGCGCTTCTGACCGTAGATGTAATTGATAAGCCCATGGTTGAAATAAGCACGAAACCATTTCTTGGGAGAATTCGATTTCAATAACTCATTGACCAGGTTTTCAAAATTCTTAGCTACCATCGGACGGTCGTGGATGATGTTCTTAGCTTCTACAAAATAGAACGAGTTATGCAGGGAAGCCGTGGCAAACTCCATCCCCATCTTATTGGAGAGCTCATACAGCGGCACCAAGTCCGGCGCATTCTTGTCCTGTACCGTCATGCCGAAACCCACATCCTTCATTCCCATCTCGCGGAGTTTCTTCAAGGTATTATAACCACGACGGAAACCATCGTTCAAGCCACGGATTTCATTATTGGTCTTTTCCAACCCCTCAATGGAAATGCGGATACCGATCTGTGGAAACTCCTTGCAAAGTTCGATGATACGATCCGTGAAAAAGCCGTTGGTAGAGATGACGATACGGTCACTCTTCTTATACAGTTCACGTACCACCTCCTTCAAGTCCGTACGGATAAACGGCTCCCCTCCGGTGATATTCGTAAAATACATCTTCGGGAGCTTCTTAATCGTCTCGATAGAGATTTCCTCCTCCGCCTTCGAGGGAGCTTTATAGCGGTTGCACATGGAGCAACGCGCATTACATCGGTACGTCACGATGACCGTACCGTTCAGTTTCTTTTCTGCCATAATGTTTTATGAATTTATTTTGAATACACTTTAACCATGTGGTTGTAATAGGATTCCGCATCATATTTCCTTTGTGACACCTCAGCCAACTGCTGATAATCGAAAGGCGTATTCCACATTTCTTCTATTTTTCCTTTCAAATCAGTCACATTTCCGCTAATGAAAGTTTTGTCGGTCAGTTCCGGAATGCCACCGATCCGGGCACCGAGTACCGGAGTACCCAAACATTGCGCTTCTATTACGGACAACGGATTGTTTTCATACCACTCAGAAGGTACCACAGAAAAACGAGCTTGTCCCACAAGTACCTTAATTTCATCCCAATCCTTATGTCCTAGGAATTCAATGTGACTATGTGCAATGGCTTTCAACTCGCCAAAGAGCGGCCCATCACCGATAACCTTCATTTTATACGGAAGTCGGTTGGCAGCCTCTATTAACGTTTTCACCCCTTTCTCTTGGCTTAATCGTCCGATATAGCAATAGTAATCCCTTTTGTCGTAATTATCCCTTCGACACCTTTCCGAATCAATAAAATTACAGAGCACAACCATCTTTTTCTCATCAAATCCTCCCTCCGCCATTTTGTAAGACATGAAGCGGCTGGGACAGACAAACACATCCGTTGAAGCTTCCAATCGCTGCCGGTTCCACACGTTTGCTTCACGAAAACCCACGAAAGAAGCTAGTTTGGAACCTTTCATGCACTTATGGTTCAGACATGCTTTCTTATCCCCTTTGAAACAAGCTTCACATACCGTATTTCCATTGAGTAGGCAATCATATCGCGGACACAGCAATTTATAATCATGCAACGTCCACACGACCCTTATGCCACGTCTGTGTGCCAATTCAGCCAACACTGGAGAAAGTTGAGTATGGATATTGTTCAGATGTACCACATCGGGACGGAAATCATCCAACAGCCTATTGAATTTCCCCTTTACTTCTCTTGACCCGAAAGGCCGTGTGAAAGCCATCAATTTACTCATCTTCTTAGGAAAATACCGCTTCCATTCCGTGTCTACATTCTCCGGATAGTCCATGGCAAATACGCCCACTTCATGTCCGTGCTTCCTCAATAACCGCTCCAGATTAAGCACGTAGACGCAATCACCGCCCCGGCGGTAATAGAATTTATTGGCTAATAAGATTTTCATTGTATTGAAAGAAAGGTTTTAAATACATATTCCAAATCTATCAATCTTTTTTGCTGTACTGATTGAATATTGATATTAACTGTTTAGCAGACTCAATATTTGTAAGTTGACTCCGATAGGCTTTGCAATTTCTAACGTAAATAAAATTCTCATTTATGATTTTCTTCAATTCATTTACTCCCCAATCATCCTTTACTATACCCAATTGTTTCCTCTTAATGTATTCTGCTGACGCAGGTATGGAATTTGTTAATATAGGAGTGCCGGAACATATACTTTCTGGTATGGATACCATATTTAGGTCTTGTCGGGTATTTACCAAAAAGGCCAAGGAGGTACGTACATATTCTGAAAGTTTCTCTTGTGGAAGAAACCCTAAGAAATCCACAAAATCTGTCAATCCTAAATCTTTAACCATTTGTTTTAAATAAGTTTCTTCGTTACCACGTCCTGCTATTAATAGTTTGATGTCTTCATAACCTTTCTCAAGGTGCAAGTTGGCAAATTTTAAGATAATGCCATCTATATTTTTTCGATGAATTAATTGCGAAGAACTAATAAGCTGCCTTTTTTTCTTTTCTGTATAGATAAATTTATTTATATTAATTCCATGATCTACAATAGTTTTTGAAGTCTGTGGAATATAATTTCGTACAAAATTATATGCATAAATAGATCGAGGAACGACAGCTATTATCTTTTTCATAAACCATCGTCCAATGATATTATACCATAATTTTGATGGAACTTGAAACATCTTTTTTTGATGTGAAGTTAACTCTTGCCATACAATTGTTTTTTGAGGGCAAATGATGGAAGCCATCAAAGAATGAATTGCAAACACTTCACTTGTGAGGATACAATCAAAATCCTTATGAAACTTCTTAATATAGTGTAACAAGTCTTTAGAGAAAGGAAGCAAAGATGGTGGAAAAAAATGTGTCCAATCAGAACGGAAAAAGTGCACATCAAAATCGTAGTCTTCTCTTTTTTGAGGACGGAACTCTTCCGCTGCGCATAATGTGATATTGTGCCCTAAAGCAACAAAACCAATGCACATATTATATATCATTGTGTCTTTTATTGAATCAACATTAGGTATGATATTCCGTTCTGCCGTATATAAAATTGGATTAAGTATGAGTATATTCATTTTTCTATGATTTCTTCAAATAGTTTTTTCCATTTAGGCATAATAATTTCTGCTTTATACTTTTGGACACTTGCACGAGCATTAAGTCCCATTTTAAGTCTTAACTCCTGATTTGTTATTAATAGTGATAATTTATTTGCGAAGTCTTGTTCGTCATCTTCTTTACATATAAAACCATTATATCCATTTGTTATTATGTCGCGAGGGCCACATTTAAAATCATAAGCTATGCAGGGAAGGCTACAGGACATGGCTTCCAACATTACCATAGGTAACCCCTCATAACGGGAGGTCATAACAAAAATAGATGAAGAACAAAACTCCTCATAAATAAATTGAGTAGGAGGTATCAATGTTGTATATGCTTCTACATTTTTCGCTTTAATCAAATCCTGTAATTTATCATGGTCGCATCCTGCACCTACAATTTTTAAATTCCAATTAAAATGACAGCATACTTTAGCCCATATGTTTATTAACCTGTCAAAGCCCTTTTGAGCATCCAACCTCCCTACTGCAATAATCTGTTTTGCTTCCAAACCAACTAATCCTGTATTGTTAAATGTTAATATATTAGGTATAGCTGCAACATTGGGGATTATAGTTCTCCAACGTTGTTTATCTTCCTCCGTTAATGTTATGAAGCGATCATACTTGGGAACAATAATATGTTCGTCAATGGACTGTTGGATATAGTATAGACATTTCTTTACAAAAGAGAAGCGAAAAGCTTTGGCGTACATCATTTTTACTCCTCGGCAAAAATGTATTTCTAATATTTTTCTACTACCATCGTGTATTGAGGGCAAAATGGATGCTTCACTAAAAAAAGTAGAAATCACTATATCGGCTTTAATATCTTCCAAAATATTTTTCAGGAAACGTTTTTGTCTTCTTTTAAGGACAATTCTATTTATTACAGACTTCAATAATGAAGAACCTGTCAATCCATCATAATCTAATCCTAAATCTATATGCTTTATTTTATCTGAAAGTTCGTAGAAAGGTTTGTTTCCAAATTGTTTTTCCGTAATAATAAAAACTTCATACCCATACACATCAGCTAAATAATTGGCTTTCATGGATATTATACGTTCCATTCCTCCTGGATGGAACAATTGGGGACAACAATACACGATTTTCATTTTTTCATTTTATAAAAATAAAACAATGCAGAAAGAACCCCAAATAAACGATGTCTTAAAAGTATTAAGACCCAACCTTTTAGATACTCTCGACCTACGGGCATTGGAATTGTATTATTCCAATTAATGAAAGTAAACAAGTTATTTAGTAGTTGGGTTATTTGCATCCTGTCTTTTCCCATCATTACTGCATAGGATAATATGGATGTTATTTTTTCACTACAATATAAGGTGTATTCTTTTTTATTTATTGGAATTCCATTAGAAAGCAAATTATTGATACTGTACAATTCTTTTTGAGAATGCTGTAATACGTCATCGTAAAATTTTGCGGATGTAGATAATGTATTGCGTAAATAATGGATATATAACACATCTTGAAGTATTCCTAGACTCTTAACATTGGGATATAAGCGAATATTCAAATCAAAATCTTCTCCGCCATGTTTGTAGCATGGATTAAAATATAAAGCTCCGTCTTTAAATAAGGATGCATTGTACATTGCACTCCAAATAGTGTTACAAAATCCGGTATTAATCAAATGCAGGAATTCTTGTCTGATTTGCTTGTTGTCAAAGTACTGAAATCTTTTTTCTTTCCCAATATGGCGATTATAGGTTATATTTCCTTTTATTTCATTCTGAATTTCAACAGAATACTTAATAACTTCCAAGTTAAAATCTTCCGCATACTTTACCGTAGTTTCAAGTAAAGACGTATGGTATATGTCATCATGATCACAGAATGCTAGATATTTACCCTTTGCTAATTGTATTCCAACATTTCTTGCCTTACAAATTCCCTTGTTTTGCTGTCTGATAAGTCGTATTCGTTTATCTTTAGCTGCATAAGTACTACATATATGTCCACTTGTGTCTGTCGAACCATCATCTACTATTATCAACTCAAAATTCGTGTATGATTGTGATAATATACTATCCAAGGTATTTGTGATAATATTACCTGTATTATAAACAGGCATGATAATTGAGACAAGAGGTTGTTGTTTAATGATCATATTTCTACTTTATATTTTTTCATTCGTTGTGTTCTTACGATATTAGGGAATAAGCTTTCTATTATTGCTTTCACCTTATTTATTATAATCTCTTTATATGCGTAAAGGTACACGCAAATCAATGGCTTATATCCAAAAAAATCTGCTCTCTCTTTTAATATTTGCACTATTTTGTTGTGAGATGCCCCACCTGTACGGTCGTCAAAAATGGATATAGGTTGTCCTACATAAAATATCTCTTGATTTCCCTTATAGTAGATTTGTGCCGTTGTATCATAATCCGCTCCTAATGGATATTTCAAATTAAACCCAACATTTTTCAGCATAGAAGTTTTTGTGAATAAGGATTGGTGGCAGAAGCCTTGTGATTTAAAGACCAGTTCTTTCTTTGTCGGCTTTTTAGAGTAAATAGCATCAGCTTTACAAAATAAATATCCTAATTCATTTTGTATGTAAACATCCCCATAAATTAAATCTTCATGATACTCTTGTTTTCCGAAAATATCCGATACAATATGACTACTCACAAATCTGTCACCTGCATTCATAAAAAGCACATATTCTCCCGTAACATAGTTTAGTGATTTGTTCATAGCATCAAATATGCCTCTATCTGGTTCTGAAAGTACTTTTGCAATAAAATTTTGATATTTATCTACTATATTTAAAGTACCATCCTGACTTGCACCGTCAATTATAATATACTCCAGATTCGGATAATCTTGTGATATTACACTTTTAATTGTTTGTTCAATTGTGTCTATACAATTAAAGCACACTGTAACTATGGATATCCTTTTCATGCATAAATATTTCTTGTTTGTTCATAATTACACTCCCTATTCCAAAGAAGAAAAAATAGTTGAGTCCTGTAGCAACAATTAAAACAATCATTGTAACCAAAGCTAATAATTGATAATTGACTTTTCCATATTTATAAGGTCGGCTATATTTATAGGATTGATAAAATAACATATAATACATTAAATAGCCTAAAACTCCGAATTGACATACAGCTGTAGACAGTATAGTTTCAAAACCAAATAATACAGGATGTAACTCATATTGATTTAGATACCATGAACACCACCCAAATCCTTTTCCAAACAATATATTGTCCTTGACTTCTATAAATGGATAGGTTACTTGAAGAATTCTTAGCTCCCAACTTGACCCTCCAACATCTTTTGCAGCTAACAATTTATCATCCCAAAAAAAGAAAGATGTCTCTATCATAGACCTTATACTTTCTAACGCAGGAATTATAAAAACAGCCAATAAAACTACTGCCCCCAATAAAAACACTTTCATATATAATAATACATTCCATGTTTTTCGCTTCAAATACATCCACAATATAAGAAAAACACCTATTGAAACAATTGGTGAACGTTTCTTACATAAGAAAATATTAACAATTAATAGAGCTAATGCTATAAATATGGTTCTTTTATTATATTGCCCTGTATATTGAAGATATACGAATAGAGGTATTGACATGGATATAAAATATCCAAATCCATTTGCATGTAAAAATGTTCCTGATGTAGAAACTCCACGACCAGTTGTATACCATACTTCTTTCACCAACGATGTATCTCTCCATCCTGTTATTGTTTGGAAATAATTTACATACGGATTCTTTTGCATAAGATATGCAATTATAGCATAAACACAGCATAATATAGTTGACCATAAAAAGGTCTGTATTACTATTTTTAAATCCCATTTTGTTCTAACAACAGCAATTGCTAATATAACAGGGAGTATGTCCGTAAGGAGAAATTGTATTAATGAGTTATATTGGAATTGCAAATCCTCATAATCAGAGAAAGGTAGAAGCACAGCACATGAACATATAAAAAATACAAGAGCTTTAAAATATGAATCCTTAACCAAACGTACATAAGTCTTAGCAAGGCCATTAACCAATACACTTATAACAATAATGAGTATTAGTGTGCTATTAAAACTAAGTCCTTCAAAACCTGGGGTCCGGACAACTTCAGGTATTAAAATTCTTGCAGATATGAAACACGCTAATCCATACGAAGGACGAATTAAGGTTGCTACTACTGTGAATGCTAATATAGCAAACAACAATATATTTAACATATTACTTTCTTAAGTATTTTTACAACTTTTGCCGGATTTCCAGCCACTACACAATCTTCTGGTACATCTTTAGTTACTACACTTCCTGCACCTATAATAGAACGTGCTCCAATATGTACCCCTTTTAGGATTATAACATTAGCTCCAATTAAAACGTCATCTTCGATGATAATCTCTTTATCTATTCTGTTTTTTGCGTCAGAAATTTCATTTCTACGATCTTTGAAAGAAAGTGAATGGGCATCAGTGTCCATCAACGTAGTGCCTCCCCCTATTTTCACATTGTTTCCTATTTTTATATGTTTTGCGACCCAGATTATGGTGCCACTCATTCCAACATTCTTACCTATTTCAAGCACTGCATTATCCATTATAAAGATACATCCATGAGCATTAGTTGTTAAGGGGTTATAAGTTGATCCAGATAAAAATAAAAAGTTCTCTCCCGTAGAGAATATCGCATTCTTACCTTTGTGAATATGAATCTTTCCTAATATTTTAAATCGTCCTTTGGGTTGTAATCCTGTTGCTTTTGCATATAACATATTGTATCTCCAAGAAATGGACATACTTACTTTTTCCTTTAAAGCAACCATTAGACGTATTATATTATATACTATTCCACTTTCCATAAAAAGTTAGCACTATAAAATTCCATCATTTTTCATACCCACTAATACAGACCTTCCAATGATATTGTCAAAAGAACTCGCTGGAGATTGGCAAAAAAGCGCAGATAGTTGTTTTCGTATCCAACTTTGCCTTTTTTCATGCTCTCCAATCATATTTACAATTCCATCATGATGTATTTTCATTTGGTTATGCAGGCAATATATGGGTAGTAAGTATTCAGCAAAATATCCATAAATACGGTTGTACCTCGAATATGGTAAGGGTTTTACATGCTTTTCGCATTCTTCCAAGATGGAAAACTGCCATTGGCAGAATTGATTGAAAGCCTCTTTTCTCATAATGAACATGTTATAAGGTATATCCGCATTTCTTGCCAAGTATTGCAATGTTGTTTTTTCATACTCAGGATATAGTTTACGTATTGACATAAAAAATATGGCATAATCTTCAGGTACAATGTTCATTTTTAGTTTGTTCAACATCGTATCCCTAACCCCACTGTAAATAGGCCTTGGCAATATGACGTCATATTTAGAAAAGAGTCGTTCCAATAGTTCATCCGTATAAACGGTTTCGAAATACCGCCTATAATGACATAAACCTATATACCGACAATCTACATTCTTCCAAGCCCAGTATTGGGCCGTCAGTTCACAATAACTTGGGTTCTTTTGACTGATGTTATCCCCTGTGTCATCTCCGATAATTCCCAAGTCATATTCAGATATGGCCTTTCCAACCTGAATGGGAGTGTATATTCCCTTGTTATACATGTTACAGGGTTTGTGGCAAGCTACCAATATCATAGATTTCATCTTTCTTCCTTTTTTTATTCATTTAATTTATTTATAAGTTCATTCGTGCACTCCTTGATTCTTATTTCAAGTTGTGGATACACTCTTTCATAGGGGACGGGAGACAAATAATCCGCACAGTTTGGGTTATATATTTTAAATTCCAGTCCAAAAGAGGCAAGGAAATCATACATACGTGAATTCTCGGATTTTTGGTCTTCTTTGCAGCGCATAAGTGCCACAAAATCCTTTTTCAGTTTTAAACTCATGGCCACATTATGAAAAGAATCTGTCACGACATAAGTCGCGTGATGTAAGAACCATACAAAATCATAGATGTCTGCCGACTGCAAATATTCATATCCTTTTATCTTGCAAGTCGGAGGAGCCACGCTGAATACAATAACCCGATTAATCCCATATTGCTCTTTTATTGTTTTCAAAGCCTTCCATTCAAAGTCCTTGTCACCAATGAAATAACAGAATATATAAGGTATGGAAACGGATATTCGATTCACGAGAGACCCCTTGTGGGAGAATTGTATCCAACTATTTTCATCGAGTAAAAGAACCGGATCTAATACCGTTTTTACTGTTTTTCCCGTAAGGGCAGATAACATTTTTGACCCTGTTTCTTCCCTGCAAAAGATTGCACTGAAAGAAGAAAGATATTTTTTGTATAGGTTTTGTTTCTCTTCTGGAATCCTACTAACCGCTATGGAAGAGGAATAGGCTATTTTCTTTTGATTTTCTTTCACGAAATCAAGCATGTAGAACGTATCAAGATTATATGGATTCCATATTTGGTCGCTTCCCGTGAGGAACTTATCGTATTGCTTATTCAATAATTCAATATCCTTTGGACAGGTAACAAGAGGAGTAAAACAAAATTCATTTTTCAAGAATTTCATAATTTTCGTTTGACGGACTTGCTCTGGTTTTCTTATGCCTAATACTTTTTTAATTAACGCAACACATTTGGAACGGAGTTCCCTTTGTTGTCCCGGATATTGGTGAAACTTTTTCCGTCCGCAAAACGGTCTTATCATGTCCACATGAATCCCCTTGGAACGAAGCACTGTATAAAGGGCATAGGCTTGAAGATTAGTACCGTAATTATTGCTGCCGTACCATGTCACAAGGCATACTTTCAGGTTTTCCTCTGCATTCTTCATATATACTTTCCTTTTCATTTTTTGAATATCTTTTTGAGTATGCCATAAGCTTCTTCACCTACCACCTTCTTTACCATTTCTTTCGATTGCTCTTTATTGGATTGCTTGATAGTTGACATTATTTTTAAGGCTGCGTTTTCGTTCACATCCTTAGTAAAAGCTTCCAATAAAATGGGCTTTTCGGATGATGGGTTTAAAAAATCTGGCAAGAGTTTTTCATATTCTTCTTTGCTGGAAGCAGTGAGGTAAATAACCCCCAAATCTTCGGTATAATGACGTACCAATTTTGGAGACTGCTTTCCATAATGTCCTTCTGCACAAATATACGGGTAGGCTTCTTGTCCTAACATTGATCCCATATTCATGTGATGAGTAAATTCACATCCTTTTCCATTGTTAACTAATAAGATTCTTATGTTTTTGCCCACATGTCTGTTTCCGAGTGAGTTCATGTCATAGAAGAATGATAAGTCACCCACCACACCCAAATATAACTTTTCGGGATGTGCCCATGAAGCCCCTATCAGGGTGGACATATTGCCATCGATACCGAAACCACCCACATTGGAGAATGAAGTAACTCCTTGGGGAAGTTTGAAGAAATTCCATGATCTCAAAGAGGTTAGGATGCCTAAATGTAATACCGTTCCTTCCGGTAATTTTCCGGAGGTTACAGAGGCCATCCATATATTTGAGAATGGCAAATCCGGTAGAGATTGCATTATAGCTTCATACTCTTCCTTATAAGATGGATATTCGTCAATAGGGTAAGTGCAGTCTTCTTTCGCATAATGGTTAAAAAAGAAAGTCTCATCCATTTCAAAAACATTTACCAACTTCTTGAAAGGGTCTCGGATTTCACCATCTTCGCTCACGCGCCATACTTCTTGTGCATAAGGACTGATATTGAACATATCCCCGGAAATTTCTCCTAAATGTATCAGTAGTTTCAACGAACGTTTGATTTTACCACTCTGCAACTGAATGAGAGAGTAATTCATTTTGTATTTCCCATAATATCCACTAGTATGGTCACAAAATACGATGGCATGATGCTTTTTACAGAAAGCCTCAATGCTCGTTTCTTCTTGCTGGTTGAACTTTTTATGCGAACCGACGAAGATTCCTATCGGACCTTGGGGTAATGACGGGAGTTCGTTTTTATGGCTGTACCTATGGATAACTCGAGTGTACGGAAGTTCAGTTATGGAAAAATCCGGGTTATAAGAAGTAATCAGATTGATATGTGCCGGCCCTCCTCCATGTCTTGTAAGTTCAAGTATGGCTTCATTGATTTTATTTATTGCGTTCCATTCCTGTCGTTCGCAATGAATCTCATCCACCTGAAAACTCTTTTTTACTATATCAGCCGGTAACTGTATGCGATTGGTTACCTGATCCTTCAAATTGCCTATCCATTCCGAATATTGCGAAGAAGTTACCACAAGAATGGGAAGCTTACGATAATAGGCTTCCGTCAATGCCGGCATATAGTTGCGAGATGATGTGGCACCCGTGCAACTTAGCATTACCGGTTCTCCGCTTTCTGCTGCCAGTCCACATGCCATATAGGCCGCACTGCGTTCATCAACTGAAGAGTAAATCTTGAAATATGAATCATGTTGGAGGCTGGCTACAAGTCTTAAATTCGTTGCTCCTGGAGAAGCTATGATATTACGTATTCCATGGGCTTTTAAGAGTGATATCAGAATAAGAGAATTTTTCTCTGCCGTATAATGTAAATCCATATTATTATTGTTTTCTTCGTTTGAGTTTATTTTTAACCATGTCACACACTGTGATTCTTTCTGAACGCGTCATACCTATATAGTACATCGCGGGGATTGCTGATATGACGCTTACCATACATGTCAGTATAAGTCTTCCAAATGAAGGAGGCAGAATCTCAACAATCGAAATAGGAGGAATAAAGCAAACAAGCAGAACTATTAAAACAATACTCAGTACCTCATTTACATATCGACGGACAGGGAATTTCACCATCCTTTTTAAAAGGAAGAGTCTGACAAATATGAGGAGTATATTGTCTAATATGTAAACAATGTAATAGATTTCGGGATTGCAACCTAATTTAAATAGCAACCATGTGACAGGGAATACCAAACATCCAAATCCTCCCACGTAAAGATAATAACGTTTGATGTCTCCTGTACCTAATGCCAGAGTAGTGAGTGGTGCACCTGGCAAATCTGCCAAAGCTACAAATAGTGCTAATCTCAGAAATAAAGGAGCATAAGAAGGAACTTCTTTCAACCACAGCCCTAAGACATAGTCGGCTTCCAACACCAATGGTATTAAAAAAAACAACATGAGAAAGAATGAGAACTTTGCTCCTTTGAACACCAATTTGAAAGATTCTGTAGCATTTCCTTCTGCGTATGTCTTGATGATTTGAGGGTTCAATGCTGTCGTGAAATTACTCACAAACATCCGGACCGCCGAATCCACCTGAGTAGCCACTCCACGTGCCGCATTGAGTACCACTCCAAAGAAGATATTGATAATAAGGTTCACTCCTTGGGTATTGAATATATAAGCACTTGTTCCAAAAAGGTACCATCCTGCAAAAGCTCCGATTTCCTTAAAAAGAGATTTATCGAGGATAAAGTGGTAACGGCATTCTTCAAAATGTTTTTTGCAGTAAACTCCATATACCAATCTTAAGAGTAGTGCTATGGAGGTCAGAAGAATAGCATATAGAATAAGCTTGTCCATTGCAAACAGCACAAGCAGGTAAACAGCTCCAAGTTTTAGTAGAGATTCCCATAAGCCAATATAGGCAAAGGTTTTCATGTGCTCATGGGCAACAATGAGTGCGTTGTAGGGGACGCTGATAAGTCCAAGTATAAAAGACAATAATGAACATTGAAAAACCCATAAGGCTGCAAATTCTCTTCCTTCAGGAATATTCATTTTTGTGTAAATGAACCATGCGCCTACCAATTCAGCTAATATAATAATGATGGCTGAAAGGACTATTTGTATATTAATGCTGGTGCAGAAAATTCTGTTTAATCGTATTTTATTCCCTCGTCCTAATTCAAAAGTAATGAAACGGGAAATAGAGTTAGTAAGTGATGCTGAAACCAATGCGAACATGGCTACAAATCCACCTACTACATTATATATTCCATAGTCCTCTATACCCAGTGTGGAAAGTACCACTCTAGAAGTATACAGACTGATGACAAGAGATAAAAATGTCCTGAGATATAAAAAGGCTGTATTTTTTATAAGCCTTGTTCTATTATTGCTTTTTTCCACTTTGTCTGTTAATTAAAAGGTATATGGGATATCATCATAGATTATAATACCTGCTCCTCCTGACATTTGAATGGTATCAATGCTCTATTATCCAGAAGGTTAATGTAAAAGTTATCGCTTTCCATTCCGAAAACAAGAAGCAATGACCTTATGGATGATTACAACTTCTTCCTTCCTATACAGGAGTTTTCCAAAAAACATCCTTCATCTTTCAGGATGTATGCTAATATGCTCATTACTTATATGTTATGGGCTGAAGGATGTTTCAGCTATCCTTCAGCCATGTTTCATTTCCTTTGGAAGAGGACGGAAAATCAATCTGCGGAGAATGAAAAATCGCTTGGCTTAGATTGAAAAATCGTTTGGCGCAGAACGTTTGACGGCTTTCTGCCATGAAAGGGAACTGAAAGATGAAATTTTACCGTTCAGTTCCTAATATGTTGTATGATAGATATTTAACATACATCCTGAAGGATGAAGGATGTTTTTGGAAATTCCCTTGGGTGTATTTTAGTTAGTGATTACCCAATCTTTCAGGGTATGCCTTTCCATGTCGAAGTTGATGCCGACCTTCACCACGGGCAAGCCGCACAGGACGAAGCGTTCGGGATAGTTCTTCAGGTCAATCTGTTGCATGGCGGCTTCGGCAGATTGGTTCAGTTTCAGTTCTACGACGTAGAGCGTGG
>OJMO01000708.1_pt1 | contig 23043 bp, 27 predicted proteins | sample 1597241 | NCBI WGS metagenome assembly OJMO01 (sample SAMEA2452129, study PRJEB22498) | human gut metagenome | biome: human feces; feature: human gut; material: feces | place: Australia | collected 2012 | reverse complement strand
AATTTATATTAAAAAATATATTAGAAAAACCATTTAAAAAAATAATTGATAATGCTATGCTTGATTATACTGAGATAAAAAATGAAATAGTAAAAAGCAATTATAAAAAAGTATATAATCTTATCACTGATAAGTTTGAAAATATTGATGATACTACTGTTTTAGATTCTACAAAAGTATTAATATCTTCTTTAAATAGTGCTATTTCTATTGCAAGTTTATTACTTACAACAAACAGTTTAATAATAAATGAAAAAGCAAAAAATATAGACTTGAATCATGAATTTAATATCTAAAAATAAATAGATATGATATTATTAATATAGTTTATAAAAGTGAGTTAAAAAAAATGGACAATGTTAAAAATTTATTTAATATTTTATTGAGTGATAATCCTAGTGAGTTAATAAAATATCATGAAAAAGAAATTTTTCTATTAATTCCAGAATTAGAAAAATCTAAGGGATTTAATCAAAATAACGAATGGCACATTTATGATGTTTATGAACATATTCTTCATGTAATCGATGGTGTTGCTAATAATTTAGCTTTAAGACTTGCAGCTTTATTTCATGATATAGGTAAACCTTATGTTTACAAAGAAGATGAAAATAAAATTGGTCATTTTTATAATCATTGGAATAAATCAAATGAAATATTTCTAAAGTTCTGTAATAAGTTTAATATTCCTGATGATTTAAAAAATAAAGTATCTAAATTAATAGTTTATCATGATTTAAATTTTAGCAAATTAGAACAAAATGAGCTCCAAAAAGTATTAAAATTATTTTCAAAATAATAATAAAACAATTAAAAGTCATTTAGATTTAGGCTGTGGAACAGGAACACTTTGTAATTTTCTATATAATAATGGAATTAAAACAACAGGCATAGATATATCAAATGATATGATAGAACTATGTAAAGTAAAAAATAGCAATATTAAGTTTTTTACGTCTGATAAAATATGATTTAATTACATTAACATGTGATGTAGTTAATCATATTTTAGAAGAAGATAAACTTGAATTGATTTTTAAAAATATTTTTAATATGTTAAATGATGATGGTTTTCTTATATTTGATATATTAGATAAAGAACAGTTAAAATTGAATAGTGATATTATAACTAATAGAGATAAAGGTATTAAAATACATTATTATATTACAGAAAAAAAGTTTTTAATTAATACAAATGTGAAAGTAGTTCAACATGAAAATTTATTATATGAATATGACGTATTAGAAAAATTATATGATATTGAATTTATAAAGAATTTACTAATTAAATGCAATTTTAAGATAGTAAAATCAGAAAATAAGATTATGAATGAAAAACAACGCTTTGAAGATAAAGTATATATTATCTGTAAAAAATAATGAAAAAAGAAAAATTTTTTTACAGATTTAGTGTTTAATTTGATATTTATGTTTTTTAAGTTATATATTATAATAGAATAGAAAAATTATTTGAAGAAATGGAGATTATAAAATGAAGGCTATAACAATTTATGATGATGAAGAATTTTTGAGACAAATATCAAAGGAAGTAGATATTAATGATGAAGATTTACTAAATGATATAAAGATATTAGAGAAATACTGTAAGGAAAATAGAGTTATGGCTATGGCAGCTGTTCAACTTGGAATTCCTAAGAGGTTAATTTATTTAAAGAATACTAATCTTGATATAATAAATAAAATGCAAGAAGATACTGCTACTGAAGACGATGAAAAATATAATGAGGCAAGGGTTTTAATAAATCCTGTCGTAAAGTTACGCGAAGGATTAACTGAATACTGGGAAGCTTGTGCCAGCTGTCTTAATAATACAGGTCTAGTAAAAAGACCATATAAGATTTTAGTTGATTATATTGATTTAAATGGTGAAAAACATGAAGATGTTTTTGAAGGATTTGAATCAACCGTACTTTCTCATGAACTTGATCATTTAGACGGAGTATTACATATTGATATAGCAGAAAAAGTATTAGTACTTGATGTAGATGAAAGAAAAAAATTAAGACAAAAAGAAGGGTATAAAGTTTTATCAAAAACAGGAAGTTACAATAAATTAAACAAAATTAATTAATACAAAAAAATTGGATTATAGATGTGAAAATCGACTTATGGAAAACTTTTATGTGAATCAATAAATAAGGAGATAGTAATGAAGAAAATTGGAGATAGATATACTAACAATATTTTTGAGAATATTAGACATATAGATGAATATGAAAATGAATATTGGTATGCGCGTGAATTACAAAAAGTATTGGAATATAAAGACTGGAGAAATTTTCAAAAAGTAATAGATAAAGCAGTTTTAGCAGCAAATAACAGCGTTTCAAGCGAAGAAGATTGGGTTGTTGAGGTCAACAAGCCAATAAAAACTGGTAAAGGCAAAGAAGAAATTATTAAAGATTATAAACTTTCAAGATATATATGTTATTTAATAGTACAAAATGCTGATCCAAATAAAGAAGTTGTTGCTTTAGGACAAACATATTTTGCTATACAAACAAGAAAACAAGAAATAACAGAGCAAGAATATGATTCATTATCAGATGATGAAAAAAGATTTTATCAAAGAAAGTTAACAAGACAAGGTAATTATACATTACAAAAGGTCGCTTCATCTGCTGGCGTTAAAAATATGGCTGAATTTCATAATTCAGGATATAAAGGATTATATAATGGAGAAACTGCTGACGATATTTTTAAAAGAAAAAAATTACGTTATAGAGAAGATATTTTGGATAATATGAATGAAGATGAATTAGTTGCTAATTTATTTAGAATAAATCAAACAAAACAAAAACTTTTAAAAGATAATGTACAAGGAGAAAAAGAAGCAAAAGATGTACATTATGAGGTTGGGAAAAAAGTTAGAAAAGCAATTGCAGATATTGGTGGAATGATGCCAGAAGAAATGCCAACGCCAGAAAAAAGTCTAAAAGAGCTTGAAAAAGAAAAGAAAAAATTAGAAATAAAAGCGCAAAAGAAACTTGAAGGAATAAAATAGGAGAAATAATGTCTTTAAAATATATAAATAACATTGAATATGCAAATGAAATAGAAAAATTATATTTAAATTCGTTTCCTAAAGAAGAAAGATTTCCTTTTTGGATATTAGAAGAGTGTTCTAAAGAAAATAATTCAGTTTTATACGGTATAATTGATAATGATAAATTAATAGGAATGTGTTATCTTGTTAATTGTAGTAATGCATATTACCTTATGTATTTAGCGGTTGTGCCTGATTTAAGAAGTCAAAATTATGGTCTAGAATATTAGTGGATTTGAAAGAAAAATATAAAGTATTATTTTTATCAATTGATTCACCTGTTGATAATATAAGTGTTAGACGTAAAAATTTCTATTTAAAAAATGGTTTTCATGAAACGAATAAATATTATGAAGATAATGGTGTATGCTATGAAATATTATGTACTGATGATAAGTACGAGATTAACGATAAAGTTATGAATAGAAGATACACTAATATGACAAATGAGCCAAAATTAATTAATGAAATAATCAAGATATTTAATGTTTCAAAATAAATTTTGCTTATCAATTATATAATATAAAAACTAAAAAAATTAATTTTTGATAATTAGTATTTAGGTAGATTTAAAATCTATCTTTTTTTAATATATAATATAATTAAAAATTTTAATAAATGATAATGTTTTATAAATGCAAATAAAGATGATAAATTATAAAATATATTCTTTTTAACATAAAAAGCCTCTGATGTAAGAGGCTTTTATACTTTTATTTAATAATAATTTCATTTGTTTGCTTTCTTTAATACTTTTTTATGCTCTTTTACTAGTTTATATACTTCGTTGCTTTCAGCACGTTTTTTACCAATTATCCTTTTTAATCCTAATCTATTATAAAATTCAGATAATGGTATATAATCCATTACTTCTGGGTTTCCAAATCCAGAGTCTTTACAGTAAGAATTATTAGTGATAATATCGTGAAATTTATCACCATCTTTAGTACATAGACAGTAATTAATAAATCCAGATTTCATTGATAAAGAATACGTTTCAGGTATTAATACTTCCACTATATAGTATCCATCATATTTCATTAAAATAACCTCCTGTCAGTATATACTAACATATTACAATTTTAAAATCAATTAGAATTAAAATTACTATACTTTGGGAAAATTCTAAATTTATGCTAATTTTTAAATTAAAATCACAAGTATCTGAAGAAGTAACTAAAATTTTTAAATTATTACAAAATCTTATTTCTTTGGATATTTATAAAAATCTATTTCAAGTTATCGTTTAGTAAGTGAATATGAAATTCAAAAAAATTTGCAAGTATTAAAATAATAGAGTAAAATATGATTTAAGGAGGTTTATGGATGAAAGATAAAGTTATAAAACAATTAAAAAAATATGAATTAGATAGTTTTTTTGAGAATTTTGATGATATGAAAAAATGGATTGATTCTTTAAATGAAGTAGAAAAAAATAGTATTATTAAGTTAGACATAAATAATGAAGACATAAAATTTTCAAAGCAATTTTTACTAGATAAAGAACTTTTAAATATTGAAGATTTTCCTTCTAAAATTAAAGCTATAACTACTTTAAAAAATACTGAAAATGGTGGTTGTGATCATCTTTTAGATAATTTATTTAATAAGGAATTTTTTAAAAGTAAAAATTTTTATAAAGATATAGAAATGGCATCTAAAATGAAAACAGCACGTTATTGCTTATGGATTTTAGGTGATTCAATTTTTATTAATAGTCCTTTTCATGAAGAAGATTTAAAATTATTAGTAGAATCTCATGATGTGAAAATAGAAGTACGCGATAATGATTTGTCTAGTACTGTTTGGGATAATCTAGCAACTATTGCAAAGAATGAAGATTCAATTAATAGTCCTTATCATAGACAAGATATGCAACTAATAGCAAGTGTCGACTCTAGCAAATTACAAAGTTTAATTTCTTATCCGAAACGTTCAATCGGTTATCTTGCTCAAAATAGTATTTCTCTTAATGATAATCGACATTTAGATAATATGAAAAAATTGGCAGAAAATCCCGAAATAGATTTTTTGCTTTATCCAGTCATGACTGATGAGAATTTTATTGAAAGTAATTTATATACTCAATTAATTGATGAGATGATAGAATATAAAAATGATAAATTTTATGAAATTTTACTTTGCATTTATGCCATTGGATTAGATAAAGCATCTCATTGTATAACATTAAATCTTAGACCAGGTTCTAAAGATTTTAGAGATATATATTGGGATATTAAAATACACAAAGATTTGGATGCTCTATTAGAAAATGTAAGTGAAAGATTAAATGTTATTGATACATCATCTAATGATATAGATTTTAAAGAAATAGAACCAAAAGAAAAGCAAAATGTTAAATCTAGATTAAGAAGAATTTTAAAATTTTAAAAAAATTATATCGTATATGAATATTATAAAAGTGATGAGGTAGTAAAATTTAATGAATATAAAAAATTTAATTTTTAATAATTAGTATTTAGGTAGATTTAAAATCTATCTTTTTTATGACAATCTAAATAAAGTCAAGTATTATTTTAACTTTAATTTTTATGAATTATTGCATGACAAAAAGACCTACAAAGGTAGATTTTTTGAAAATTATATGATATATTATTTTTGCACATACAAGGAATTATTTTTACACATTGCAAATATAATTCTTAATAATTTAGTAGAACAAGCGGTAATACATTCTTTGAAATGTTTATTCTCTGCTTGTTTTTTTCTGTAATAAACTAAAATATCAGTATCAATATTATGCAATACTGAAGATCTAATAATACTACAACAAGTAATAAATAAAATTTTTCTAGCATTTCTATTTCCTCGTTTTGAAATTGGTCCATTATAATTAATAGATTTACCAGATTGAATAATCGTTGGATCTAATCCACAAAATGCATTTAGTTGTTTAATATTTTCAAATCTATTAATATCACCAAGTTCTGCGATAATTTGTGCAGTTGAAGTTTCACCAATACCATATATTGAGTTTATAATATCAAAATAAGGTGTTTGTTTAGCTAAATTAATAATATTTTTTTTTACTTCATCAAGCTTATTTGAATTATAAATTATAATATCAACAATATTAATTAAATTATTTACTTCACATGAATTGACTTCAATTCCAGGATATGAATTATTAGCTAATTCTTTAATCTTTTTAGCCTTTGTTAAACATCTTGAATATGGTAAATAACCTTTAGTACTTTTATAAATATTATTAGCTAAAGCATCAATTCTTTTTGATTTTATAATATCAGCATGAGGAAATTCTTTAATAAAGTTAAGTGATGTTTCGCCATATATATCATTAGAAGTAAAACATTTTATATATTCAGGAAAAGCATTCGCAATAATTTGTTTAAATCTATTTTTAGATCTAACAATATTTTCAGTTAAATGTTTTTCTTGCCTTGATAATTCAATCATATTTGAATAAATTGTATTCATTTCTTTAGTATATATTTTAACTGTATTTTTGAAAAATAAATCAGCTAGATTATAACAATCTTCAATATCGGTTTTAGTTTTTCTTAAATTTCTAGTATTATTTTTCCCAAGTATAGGGTTAATTACTTGCACTTTAAAATTATTATTAGTAAAAAATCTTTGAATAGGCAAATGATATGTAGATGTTGATTCCATAAATATAGTTAAATCATCTAAATTAAATGAATTAATTTTATCTTTTAACTTATTTAATTCATTTAAACAATGATTTACCTCATATGGTTCAATTAGAACTTCACCATGTTCAGTAATTAGTAACACCTCACTTTTACCATTAGCTACATCAATACTTAACACACTTCTCATATATAATCCTTTCTAATTTTAAGTTCTCTTTGATTTCCTATTATTTCATCACGCACATATAAGTTATTATCTTCACAATCTAAAACTAAATTAATAAAAAATAAGAGAATAGTCTGTCGCAAAAATGGATTCAAAGACCCTCGATATAATCTGACTTGACTCTTAAAATAAATTACCTAAAAATAGGTAAAAATATTATATAGTAAATTGAAAACAAATTCAGTTCAATTTACTAAACTCATTATACGTGATATAATTAAAAAGATTTATGAATTTAAGAAGTAAACTATAACTAGAAAATAAAGTAAAATCAATTTATATTGATAAATATAAAAAGGTTAAAATAGATTTTAAACAAAAAAATTAATAGAAAGGAGATTATTGATGGAAGATAATAAATTAATTATATATAAAAATAGTGCAGGTAATATTGTAGTAGATGCTATTTATGCAGATGACGGAAAAAACTATAACACAACTATTTATAGTTTAGATGCTATAATTGCTGGGGGTTATAGAATTAATTCTAAAAAAGCAACAGAATTTAGAATATGTGCAACAAAAATATTAAAAGAATATATGACAAAGGGTTTTGCATTAAATGATGAACGTTTTATAAATGAAAATAAAACAAATATTAACTGGTAAAGAACGACTTATATAAACTCTCTTTAAAACCCTTATTTTATAAGGCTTTTAATTAAATTTCTTTTTACAATTTTTAATAAAAAATTAACAAAAATTATAAGGAAAATTGGGTAAGAACTACTTAAAGAAACTTTTTTTATAAGAAGGTGAATATTTTGAAGATAGAAGATTTAAGAAAAGATTATGATGAATTACAAGTTAAATATGGTGCTAAGGAATTGGATTCTATATATAATGGTGGATGTGAAAAAAATCCTGATATATGTTTTGTTTTTATGAATCCTACAGGAAAAAATATTGCCAGTGATAAATCTTGGAAAGGTAGAAAGTCTCCATGGTTAGGAACTAAAAACATATGGAAGTTGTTCTATAAAGTTGATTTATTAAGTGAAGAAATATTTAATAAAATTCAAGAAAAAAAGCCAAAAGAATGGGATTATGAGTTTTGCGATTATGTTTACGAAGAAATTGAAAAAAATAAATTGTTCATTACTAATTTAGGTAAATGTACACAAATAGATGCAAGACCATTGCCTGATGAAGTGTTGAAAAAATATCTTGATTTATTATTCAAAGAAATAAACATAATTAAACCAAAAATAATTATTACTTTTGGAAACCAAGTTAGTTCTATTATTTTAAATAAAAAGATATCTGTATCTGAAAATAGAAAAAAATGTCACAAAATACAAATTAATAAAAACGAATATAAAGTTTATCCTGTTTATTATCCGGTAGGTAATGGCATATTTAATATTGATAAATCGATAGAAGATATAAAATGGATAATTGAAAATGAAATAAAAAAAGAAGAACAAAATCTTCTTTGCAAAATTTTATAGAAAGTTGTAATATTAAGATGACATATAAGGTAGCAGCGTATCATCGTTTATCAAAAGAAGAATATAATAATGAAAAAGAATTAAAAGATTTGAATAGAATTATAACTATGCATTTAGACTATGCAGAATTCCAAGCAGAAAATCATAATGCAATGTCTATGAAAAATTGGGTAGAAAAATTGAATGCTTTTTTGCAATTTAATGATAAAGAAATATTACATAATGCTGGAAAAATATCGGCTAGTGTTGCAAAAAAAATTAGCTTATAAAGAATATGATAAATTTAAAGTTAAACAGGATAAATTATATAAATTAGACTTTGATAATTTTTTAAATGAAGCAATAATTATAGAGAGAAGTGAGAATAATGAATAATGAAAATAAAACAAATATAAATTGCTTGGTTAAGATTTCTGCTAGTACAATGAATTAAGCCTTATAAAATAAGGATTTTCTTAAAATGACATCTTACAACTTTGCATATAAAAATGATATATTTTTGATAAAAAATGATGATAAGCACTAAAATAGTGCTATTTTTGTTATACATTTTTAGGGTTGATAGGGACAACGGGATACCTTATAAAATAAGGGAAAATTCGATATTGCTAAAATATGATAATTAATAAAAATATCTTATATTATATATTAAAATGGTTTGTAATATGATAAAATATAAGTAAATGAAAGGGGTAATATTATGGATAATGAAATTATGATTTATGAAGATAAAGATGGTATTACTAAAGTTAATGTTAAATTTATTGAAGACGATATTTGGCTTACTCAAAATCAAATTGCAGACATTTATAAAACAACACAAGAAAATATATCAATGCATATAAAAAATGTTTATAAAGATAATGAATTAAATCTGGATTCAACTAATAAGAAATTCTTATTAGTTCAAAAAGAGGGAACTAGAAATGTTAAAAGAAATATAGATCATTATAATTTAGATATGATTATTGCTCTTGGATATCGCGTTCAATCAGATGTTGCAGTTAGATTTAGAATTTGGGCAACAAGAAGACTACATGAATATATACAAAAAGGTTTTGCGATGGATGATGAAAGATTAAAACAAGGCGGGAATAGATATTTTAAAGAGTTATTACAACGAATTAGAGATATTCGTTCAAGTGAAAGAAATTTTTACCAACAAGTAACTGATATATATGCAACAAGTATCGATTATAATCCTAGAAGCGAAATTACAAAAAAATTCTTTGCAACTGTTCAAAATAAACTTCATTATGCAGTTCATGAACATACTGCAGCAGAACTTATATATGAAAGAGTTGATAATAAAAAACCTTATGTTGGAATGACAAATTTCAAAGGTGATTATGTAACTATAGATGATGTTAAAATTGCAAAGAATTATTTATCTGAAATTGAACTTCAGAGATTAAATTTACTTGTTTCTCAATTTTTAGATTTTGCTGAATTACAAGCGTTAGAGCAAAGGCAAATGAAAATGCAAGATTGGGTTAATGAATTAGATAATCAAATTTTATTAAATAGAAGAAAGATATTAGAAGGTAATGGAAATATTTCGCATGAAGAGGCAATCAAAAAAGCAGAAAAAGAATTTGAAGTATATAGAGAAAGAGAAATGAGACTACTTCAAAGTGATTTTGATATAATGGTTAAAGAATTAAAAGAAGGTGAGTAAATGGGAATAATTTCTTGTGCAAGTGGCTCTTCATGTTGGAGAGGACTGGATTATTATAAAAATAATAAAGTAAAAAAATTATTTGAAGAAGAATATGAAAAATATCAAAATAAAGAATATGAGAATGCCATTAAATATATAAATAATATGTCAAAAAAAGAACTAGTATCAGAACTTACTTATATTTTTGATTATGCTCCTGAATGGGTATATGATAATTTTATACGAAGAAATGATATAGATGGAAAATAAAAGGGGTAATTTTAATGAAAGAAAAGAATGAAAAAAATAGAAATAATAATGGACTTCCCGCTTGCAATATAAATTGGTTGATTACAATTTAATTAAACAGTTCATTGAACAATATTTTTATAAGTAATTGTGTAAAATGGAATAGAAAATAGGTGAGTTATAATAATGAGAGTATATCGTTGTATTAAATTACAAGAAGTAATAAATAAGTATAAAAATGAAAATAATAAAAAAATAGAAAATCCTGATTTAAATACACATATTTATGAAAGTGAAAAAGAATATATTCATTTTTTTAGATATGATGAATTTGCAAAATATTATTTTAATTTAGGAAAAGATGGGAATTATGAAAGAATAAATGATAATTATGTTTTGTTCATGACAGCTAATATACCTAAAGAAATATTAGATAAATATAAAGGATTTGGTTTCTATGATTTAAATTATGAAGAAATAATAATGCCTGAATATGCAATTCCTATTGAGGAGTTTAGCAGTGATTATATAGTTGATATAACAAATAAACCAATGAGTTTTTATATAAGAAAAAATGAGAATGAAGAATATATGAGATATTTACAACTAATCAGAAATCTAATGCAAACTACAAATGATGTAAAAAGTATTGCTATGGATTTATTAAAAATAGATTTAGAAAAATTAATAGGTGTTAAAATCGACGATAGAAATGAAAAAGAAATTGCTGAAGAAGTAAGTAGCATCTTATTAAATTTGGATATTCCTAAAAGTAATGATATGGAAATACAAGAATTAGAATTTAAAAGGAAGTGATTGCATGAACGAAAATAAAACTAATATCAACTGGTTTCCAGGTCACATGGCTAAAACTAGAAGATTAATTCAAGAAAAATATAATTTAATTGACATAGTATATGAACTTGTTGACGCTAGGATTCCATATTCTTCTAAGATCAAAGATATTTATAATTTGATTCAAGGAAAGCCAAAAATTATTATAATGACCAAAAAAGATCTATGCGATTTAAGAGCTACTAGTTATTGGGTATCATATTATGAAAATATGGGTGCTAAAGTAATTTTAGCTGATTTAAATAATAATGATGACTATAAAAAAATAATAGATGTTACTCATGAAATGATGCAAGAACTTCAAGAAAAAAGAATAAATAAAGGTCTTAAAGAAAAAGAAATAAGAGCTTTAGTAATTGGAATACCAAATGTTGGTAAATCAACATTGATTAATAAAATGGCTGGGAGAAAAGTAGCAGTTACAGGTAACAAGCCTGGTGTAACTAAAAATTTAGTTTGGCTTAAAACATCCAGTGATATTTTATTATTAGATACACCAGGTATTTTATGGCCTAAAATGGATAATGAAAAAGTTGCTTTAAATTTAGCAGCTACTACTGCTATAAAAGAAGAAATATTACCAATGGATGATGTTGCAATTCATATTTTAAATATGTTACATGACTATTATCCTAAAATTTTAGAAGAACGTTATGGAATAAATAATGTTCGTGATATAGAAAAAGCTTATGAAACTATTGGTAAAAGAATTGGTGCTATAAAAAACAATGAAGTTGACTATGATAAAGTTTCTACTAGAATAGTTAATGATATGAAAAATGAATATATTAAAGGAATAACATTTGATAGAAAGTAAAATATGAAAAAGAAGTTAGAAAAAGAAGAAATTGATTTATTGAAATATGAGAAAGAATTATATGAAAATGGCATAGAATTAATAGCAGGCGTTGATGAAGTAGGACGTGGGCCTTTAGTTGGACCAGTTGTAGCTGCAGCAGTAATACTTCCTAAAAATTATAAATTAGAAGGACTTACTGATTCTAAAAAAATATCAGAAAAGAAAAGAGATTTGTTTTATGATATTTTAAAAAAAGATGCTATATCTATTGGAGTAGGGGTAATTGATGCTAAAATTATTGATGAGGTAAACATTTATGAAGCTAGTAAACTTGCTATGTATGAAGCAATTTCTAAACTAGATATAAAACCAGAACATGTTTTAATTGATGCAATGCCTCTTAATTTAGAAATGCCTTCAACTAGTATAATTCATGGAGATGCATTATCTTTATCAATAGCAGCTGCAAGTGTTATAGCAAAAGTAACGAGGGATAGAATGATGTATGAACTTGATGAAAAATATCCTATGTACGGTTTTAAAAAACATAAAGGTTATCCAACTAAAGAACATTTACAAAATTTACAAAAATTTGGCCCTTTAGAAAATTATAGGTTTACATATAAGCCAGTAAGTGATTTAATAATAAGAGGTGGCGAAGTGAATAATGAAAAAAATATTAACAAATAATATCTTAAAAAATTATCTAATTCTAACAATTAGTTTGTTTGGAATAGAAATGATTTTTAAAGCAGTAGAAAATACATCTGTATTAGATTGGTCTAGTTTAAGAATATTTATTGGAATATCAATTATTTCTTTATTTTTAAGTATATTATTATCATTTTGTAAAAAATGGATAGCTAATATTTTAACATTTTTAATAGTAATAATTGCAACAATTTATGCAATAGCTCAAGCCGGATTTGAAAATTATTTAGGAGTATATATTTCAATTAATACTTCTAGTCAACTTGGAGCTGTTAAGGAATATGTTCGTGACTATATAGCAAGCTTTAATGGTATTTTTTATATAATTACAATACCTTTAGTATTATTGATTATATATAAAATATTAGAAAAATTTATTTTAAAAGATAAAAAGCTTAATATTTATACAAAAAAAGAAGATAATATTGCAAGAATTATTGCATTAGTATTTTTAGTACTTTTTAGTGGTTTTTATTATGCCTCATTAAGTTTAAGATTTATGCAAAATGAGATTCAACTTGTTAAGACAAAAACTTTATTTAAAAATCCAAGTAATCCAAATATTGCTGTAAATCAATTTGGAGTAGAAATGTTTGGAATTCTTGATATTAAAACAGCACTATTTCCAGTTAACGAAACAAGTAATGAAGTTAAATTTGTAAGTAAAAATAATGGTAATACTGAAATTACAGATTATACAAGAACAGTTGATGATACTGCATGGCAAAATTTAAATAATAATGAAGCTAATATAGATTATAAAACTTTAAATAATTATTTTATGTCACGTAATATTACTGATAAAAATGAATATACTGGAATGTTTGAAGGTAAAAATTTAATTGTAGTTATGATGGAATCAGTTAATAATATATTATTAGATGAAAATATCTATCCAAATTTTGCTAAATTATATAAAAATGGTTGGTATTGGGAAAATGCTTATTCGCCAAGAAATTCCTGCTCTACAGGTAATAATGAAATGACAGGTATGGTAAGTTTATATAGTATTTATAGAACTTGTACTGCCAATGTATATATGAATAACAAATATGAAGAAAGTATTTTTGGATTATTTAATAATAAAGGCTATACAACAACTTCATACCATGATTATACAGAAAAATATTATTATCGTTCTACTATTCATAAAAATATGGGAAGTAGTAAATATTATGGTGTAAGTGATTTAGGTATTTCATATAATAATGAATATAAAGAGTGGCCAAGTGATGTATTATTAATGGATAAATCTAGTGAGATATTTACTCAAAATTCACCATTTATGGCTTGGATTACGACTGTTAGTCCTCATCAACCATATTATGCTGATAGTGAACTTTCTAAAATATATTATGACTCATTTGCTAATACTGGATATCCATCTAATGTAAAAAGATATATGTCAAAATTAAAAGTATTAGATGACTCATTAGGAGAACTTTTAAAAATATTAGAAGAAAAAGGTATTCTTGATGATACTGTTATAGTTTTATATGCCGATCATTATCCTTATGGTTTAACTAATTCTGACATTTCAAAAGTTCTTGGTGATGGTATTAATAAATATAATGAAGTAGATAGAACACCATTTGTAATTTATAACTCAAAAATGACTCCAAAGACATATAGTGAATATACTTCATATGTAAATGTACTTCCTACAGTAGCTAACTTATTTAACTTAGATTATGACCCTAGACTTTATATGGGAACTGACTTATTGTCATCAAGTTATCAAAATAGAGTAGTGTTTGCTGATGGATCATGGCAAACTCCAGCCGGGTTCTATTATGCATCTACTGGTAGAATGTCATACTTTAATGATGATAGATATACTAATGATGAAATAGTTAACATTAATACTGATGTTGATAATATGATTAAATATAGTAATTTAGCAATAAAAACAAATTATTTTGAACACTTATTTAATGAAAAAAATAAATACGAAGTAAATACTGAAGATTAGAAAGGAAATATATGAAAAACTTAGTTATAGTGGAATCTCCTCATAAAAGCAGTACTATTGAAAAATATTTAGGTAAAGATTATAAAGTAGTTGCAAGTATTGGACATATAAGAGACCTAGCAACTAGTGGTAAATTTGGTTTAGGAGTCGATGTAGAAAATGATTTCAAACCAAATTATATTCCTATAAAAGGAAAGAAAAAATTAATTACAGCATTAATTAAAGATGTAAAAAATAGTGATAAGATTTATCTTGCGACTGATCCAGACCGTGAGGGAGAAGCAATATCTTGGCATTTAAAAGAAGCTTTAGATATAAATGATAAAGATTATGAGAGAATAGTATTTAATGAAATTACTAAAAATGTTGTACTAGAATCTTTTAACAATGCTCGTAAAATAGATATGGATTTAGTAAAAAGCCAAGAAACAAGAAGAATTTTAGACAGAATAATAGGATTTAGATTGTCTAAATTAATGCAATCTAAAACTGGTGGTAAAAGTGCTGGACGTGTACAAAGTGCAGTTTTAAAACTTATTGTTGATCGTGAACGTGAAATAGAAAAGTTTGTTGAAGAGGAATATTATACTATTGAAGCAGACTTTAATGATTTTAAAGCAGAATTAGATAAATATAAGGGCAAAAAAATTGAAATAAAATCTTTAATTGAGGCAGATAATATATTAAATAAATTATCTAAATCATTTAATATTGACTCATGTAAAACACAAGAAAAAACCAAGGCGTCTAAGCCAGTGTTTAAAACTTCTACATTACAACAAGCCGCAGTAAATAAATTAGGTTTTCCATCATCAAAAACAATGAGTATAGCTCAAAAATTGTATGAAGGAATTGATTTAAAATCAGAAACTGTCGGATTAATAACATATATGCGTACAGATTCAGAAAGAGTTTCACCAGTATTTATAAATGAAACATTTGAATTTATCAAAAATAATTATGGTCAAGAATATGTTGGAGTTGTAAAAAAAACTAAGAAAAAAGAAACTGACCAAGATGCTCATGAAGGTATAAGGCCAACCAGTATCAAAAGAACTCCAGAAAGTATTAAAAGTTTTTTATCTAATGATGAATACAAATTATATAGTTTAATTTATTATCGTGCACTAGCATCATTGATGGCTAATGCTAAGACTAATGCAACAACATTAATTCTTGAAAATAATGGATATAATTTTAAAGCTACAGGTAGTGTAGTAACTTTTGATGGGTATTTAAAAGTATTTAGTTCTTATGAAGATACAAAAGATGTAGTATTACCAGACTTTGCTAATTATGAAAGTAAAGTATTAGTAGCTAGTAAAATTGATAAAATACAACATTTTACAAAACCATTACCACGTTATACTGAAAGTTCTTTAATTAAAGAAATGGAAGAATTAGGTATTGGTAGACCAAGTACTTATGCAAATACATTGAAAACTTTAAAAGATCGTAGCTATGTTACTTTGATAGAAAAAAAATTCCATCCAACTGAGATTGGTATAAAAACTACAGATAAGCTTCAAGAATATTTCTCATCAATAATTAATGTTGAATATACAGCTAAAATGGAAGATGATTTAGATTTAATAGCAGAATCTAAAGAAAATAATGTAAAAGTTCTAAAAGATTTTTATAATGAATTTGAACCACTTGTTGAAGACGCTTTTACTAATATGGAAAAGGCAGAAGCAGAAAAAACTGGTGAAGTTTGTCCAAATTGTGGTAGTGATTTAGTAATTAGAAATGGAAGATACGGCAAATTTGTAGCCTGTTCTAATTATCCTGAATGTAAATATATAAAAAAAGAAGAAAAGATGGTAGAAAATTTAGCAAAATGTCCTAAATGCGCTGGAAATATCATCGAAAGAAAAACAAAAAGAGGTAAAGCTTTTTATGGATGTAGTAATTATCCAAAATGTGATTATGCATCTTGGTATAAACCAACTGGAGAAATATGTCCAAACTGCAAGGATTTACTTGTTGAAAAGAAAAAAGAAATAGTTTGTAATTCATGTGATTACAAAAAAGAAAATTAATCTCACAAATTAAAAAATGTGAGATTTTTTTGATTGATATTATTTAATATTCGTGGTATGCTAATACCAATTTTAAATATTAAAGGCCATGGTGATTTTTATGATGTTAATAAAATCTGATTATATTTTAGTAGAAGTATTTGACTTAGACTTTATTGAAAATATACCTGAAAATTTAGAAAATTTGATTGAGTATGATAATATAATTGAAGGAGAATATACTAATTTTATAAAAGTAGATTATGATCCTCAATTAATTCAATATTTAAAGTCATTAAAATATATATTAGATTATAATCAAGTTTGTAATTTTTCAGAAGAGAAATTAAAAGAAAAAATAGATGAATTAGAAAAGAAAATTCCAAATCCAATATCAAGAGAAAATAAATATCTACTATTTTCATTAGAAAATTATTATTTTAACAAAACTAAGTGTGATAACGATGTTAAAAATGCTATAAAATATTTTGAAGCGAATCAAAGACCTTTTGGTAGATACTTTTAATAAAAAATGTTTTTGAGGTATGTTCTTGATTTAAATTTTTGAAAATGATATAATATTTTTCTCGGGAAGGGGAGTGTTATATGAATTTTGCAATAAAACTAAACAATAATTCTTATTATCCATTATGTAAAGAATTTTTAGATATTATGGCTGAAGAAGATAATTTAAATTCGCTTGAATCAATTGATGATTTTACTTTAAAACATACAAAATTAGATTTAATTGAATCATTAAAAAGAAGTAATATATACTTTCCTGAAGATATTTCAAATATTGATTTTGTTATTTATTATTTCGATAATAAAAAGAATCGTGAATTAAAAGTGTACACTGCTGATGATGTTGATTATATAAATTTAAATGTAGTTGAATTTATTTATGAATATGCAAACAATAAAAATATTTTAAATCAAATTAATAATTATTTTGAAAAAAAGAATTATATTAAAGAAGATTTAAAAAGTTTTACCTATATTTTAAAAAATGGATCACTTATTCAAATATTTGATTCCTTACAACGTTTAAGTTACCTATCCAAAAGATTATTAAAAGATTATATTTATAATGATATATTATTAAAAAATAGTGTGAAAAAATTAGAATTAAAATAGTTACTTTGGTAACTTTTTTATTTTTTTAAAAAATGTGATAAACTATATATAGTGATAGTATGAAAGAAAAATTTTTAGAAAAATTAAAATATGAATATAATTATTCTGATTTAACAATTAATGGTTATGATTATGAAATAACTAAATTTTTAGATTATCTTAATGATAACCATTTGGACTATAAAAAAATAAATATTGATATGATTAGAAATTATTTAAAATATTTAGATAGTTTAAAATATAAAAAAAATAGTATTAGTAAAAATTTAAGCTCTTTAAGAAGTTATTATAAATTTTTAACTGAAGAAAAAGTTGTTTTGAATAATCCTTTTAAAAATATCTCTAATCCCAAAAAAGATAAAAAATTACCTGATTTTTTAAATTATGAAGAAATAAACAAATTATTTGATTCTGCGGATACAACAACCCCATTAGGGCTTAGAAATAGATGTATATTAGAACTTTTATATGACACTGGCATTCGTGTTTCAGAACTAGTTAATTTAAAAATTAATGATATTGAATTTGATAAAAAAATAATAAATATTTTAGGAAAAGGTAAAAAAGAAAGAATTGTTTATTATGGTGATTACTTACAAGAAGTACTTGGAAAATATATAAATGATTCGAGAAAATATTTACTCAATAATAAATTATCAGAATATTTAATTTTAAATAATAACGGTTCTAAAATTACAACTAGGGGAGTTGAATATATTATTGACAAAATGGTAAACGAAGCAGCAATTAAGCATAAAATATCACCACATGTGTTAAGACATACATTTGCAACACACATGCTTAATGGAGGTGCTGATATAAAAAGTATCCAACAGCTTTTAGGCCATGAGTCTTTGTCTACAACAGGAATATATACTCATATAACTAATGATGTATTAAGACAAGAATATTTAAAAAATCATCCCAGAAGTAACCTTAATTAAATATATATTTTTTTATATAAAAAGCATTTATTAAAACTACAAAAATAATATTAATTATTTCAGAATAAACTAAACTATAAATGCCAATGTGACAAAGGGATAATAAGAAAAGACTTAATAATTTTACAATTACTCCAAAAGTTGTTATTTTCATGGTTAGCATAGATTTACCAATTGCCTGCAAAGTACTCATGAGTGGTGCTTCCAAGTAAAAGAGAACAAACACTGGTGCTAAAACACTAATATAATTAGCACCAGTAGTTGTATTATAAACAACACTAAGTAATAAATTTCTAAATATAAAGATGATTATTGAAGAAATAAAACCAATAACAAATGAAAATGTTAAGGCTTGAATAACTCTTCTTTTAATCATTTTTTTGTTATGTAAATATTTAGAAACTTCAGGTACGATTGCTTGACATAAAGCGTTTATAAAAAATCCTGGCATTGTAAGAAGCGCTAAACTATATGCATTATATGCTCCATATTCACGAATAATATAAGTAGAATTATAACCACAAAACATTAAAACGTTAGTTAAAATAATTGGCTCAAAAAAGAATCCAATGTTACCAATAATTTTTGATGAAACAGTAGGAATAGAAACACCAAGTATTTCTTTAATATAATATTTGCTAGGTATAAGCTCTTCTTTATGAATAACAAATTTTTTGGGAAGAAAAAACATAAAAATAATAATTGAAGAAATTTCAGAAATTATTGATAAAAGAATTAAACCAAGTACAGCATAAATAATACCTTTTTTTATTAAAATTGGCAAAATTAAAGATATAATAACTAGTCTTACCACTTGTTCTAAAATATTAGAAATTGCATATGGATAAACTTTTTGTTTGCCAAAAAAATAACCTTTAATTAGTGATGATATACTAATGAATGGTAAGGTTAGGGAACATGCAATTAAAAGAGGTTTACATCTAGGTTCATTAAGTAAATTTGTTGCAATAAAGGAAGATGTTAAAAACATTGTCAATATTATTACAAAGTTAGTAAATAATATAATAACTCCAGTGTTAATTGCTAACTTAATACTATTTTTTCCTTCTGCAACTAGTTTTGATATAGCTATAGGTAAAGCTAGAGAAGCTATAGTAATTAATAAAGAATATGTAGGCATTACAAGCATATATAAACTGATGGCATCTTCACCAATTATACGAGTGTAAATTATTTTTATAATAAATCCCAATAATTTAGTGAACATTCCACCAATTATTAGAATTAAAGTTGACACTATAAACTTATTATTTTTCATACAACCTCCTTTAAAACTTTTAATAAATGATATATAATAAATATATGAAATTTAAAAAAATATAGGACGTGATTACATGAATAGTGAAATAAATAGTTTGAAAGATTTATACCAATTGTTGTTACCTGCTTTAAAATCTAAAAAAAGAGAAATGAAATTATCAAAATATTCTTATATAAAAGAAATAGATATTTGGAATTATATTAAAGATAATATTTGGCAAAATTCTAATAATTTGACATTAAGTGATATGGTAAGTGATATTCTAAATACGGACAATGATTTAATTGGTAATTATGTTGCACGTCAAATAACAGATTCTAGAATAAGTAATGAAGAAGAATAAGGTGAATAAATGAAAACAGAGATAGAGAACATAACTTATGATATTTTATATGAAAAAATTAAAGATAATTATGATGAAGATATGCTTGTAAAAATAAAAGAAGCATATGATTATGCTAATAAAGCCCATGAAGGTAAAAAAAGATTATCAAATGAAGATTATATAACACATCCTTTAAATGTGGCATATATTTTAAGTGATCTAAATGTTGATTATATAACGATAATGGCAGCATTATTACATGAAACTATAAATCATGCTGATAAAACTAAAGAAGAATTAGAAGAATTATTTGGAGAAACCGTTGCAGATATAGTTGATACAATTTCTAAAATAAATAAATTAGAATTACCTAACGAATCTGAAACGTCTGCTATTTATTTAAGAAAAGTATTAGTTGGATTAGCATCAGATATAAGAGTAATATTTATTAAACTTGCTGATAGATTACATAATATGAGAACTATTTGGGCATTAGAACCTGAAAAACAAAGGAAAAAAGCAAATGAAACAATGATGGTTTTAATTCCTATAGCTCATAGATTAGGAATAAATTATTTTAAAAGCGAATTAGAAAATTTATGCTTGTATTATACTAAACCGGATATTTATAAAGAAATAGAAAATAAATTGGAAGAAAATAATACTGATTTAAAAGAAATATTAAATCAAATGGAGGATGAAATATCTGACTTATTAATAGAACATGGATTAAAATTTAAGATAAAATCAAGAGTTAAAAGTGTTTATAGTATTTATACTAAATTAAATAAAGGCAAACGTTGGAATGATATTTATGATATCTTAGCATTAAGAGTTATTCTTGAAACAGAAAGTGATTGTTATACAGCTATAGGTTTAATTCATTCAAAATATCATCCAATTCCCAAAAGATTTAAAGACTACATAGCTAAACCAAAAGAAAATATGTATCAATCACTTCATACTGGTATATATGGTGTTGGAGGATATCGTTTTGAAGTTCAACTTAGAACATATGATATGGATGAAATAGCTGAAAAAGGAATAGCATCACACTGGTCTTATAAAGAAAAAAGCACGAAAAAAATTCAAAATATTATGGAACAAAAATTAGAAATTTTTAGAAATATGATTGAAACTTCTAAAGATGATGATAATGAGTTTGTTACAGAAGTAAATAATGAGATATTAAGTGACGTTATTTATGTTTTTACACCAAGAGGAGATGTTGTAGAACTTCCAAGCGGAGCAACACCAGTAGATTTTGCTTATCGTATTCATTCTGCAGTTGGAGATAAAATGGTTGGGGCAATAGTTGATGATAATATTGTACCACTTAATTATGAATTACAAGATGGGCAAAAAGTATCAATAAAAACAAGTAGTAACTCTACACCTAGTAAAGAGTGGCTAGATTTTGTTAAAACTTCTCATGCAAGAAATAAAATAAAATCATTTTTTAGCAAACAAGATAGAATTGAATATATTAATCGTGGTAAAGAAATTATCGAAAAAGAATTACGTAAGAAAAAATTAAGTTTTAATGAAGTTTTAAATGATGCTAATATCGGAAAAATATTAAAAGATTTAAAATTAGATAGTGTTGATGATTTATATGTTGCTATTGGAACTCTACGTTATACAGTAGGTTATATAGTGAGTCTTACTAAAGATGATAAAAAAACTGTTACAGATGCTTTAATCGAGAGAGTAAGTAATAATATAATTAGTAAAATTAATTATAAGAGTAATGTAGTAGTAGCTGGTAATGATGATATTAGAATTAATCTTGCCAAATGTTGTAAACCTGTAAAAGGTGATAAAATAATTGGCTATATAACAAAAGGTGAAGGTATTACAGTTCATAAGAAAAATTGTGAAAATATTAAAGACAAACATGAAAGATTGATTGAAGTTAAATGGAATGAAAATGTCGAAGATTATTATTATTCTGATTTAGCTATTGAAGTTGCAATTGGTGGAAATTATTTACTTGATATAGTTCAAAAAGCTAGTATAAAAAATGTTTATGTTGAATCAATAAAAGCCAAAGAATATACTGATAAAATTGTTTATGATCTTACTGTAAAAATTAAAAATAATGTTGAATTAAACAATTTTATTAATGATTTATATAATTTTTCTTTTGTTAAGAAAGTGGTAATTAGATAATGAAAGTTGTGATTCAAAAAGTTAAAAGAAGCAGTGTAACAGTTGATAATAAACTAGTTAATAAAATAGATAAAGGATTATGTATTTTAGTTGGGTTTACTTATGGTGATAGTATTGAAGATGTTAAATACATGGTTAACAAAGTTATAAATTTAAGAGTTTTTGATGATGAAAACCATGTGATGAATAAAAGTATTTTAGATGTCTTTGGAAGTATTCTTTTAATTAGTCAATTTACACTTTATGCAGATACCAAAAAAGGAAATAGACCTTCTTATATAAAAGCGTTAAAAAGTGAAGAGGCAATACCTCTTTATGAAGAGTTTACTAGATTATTAAAAGAACATGTTGAAGTAAAAACTGGTATATTTGGTGCAAATATGCAAGTAGAAATAGTAAATGATGGCCCGACAACCATAATTATTGATTCTAAAAATAAATAAATTAGCAAGAAATTGCTAATTTTTTAATGTTTTAATTAAAACATTTGTCACTATTTGTCGAAAGCCTTGAAATATAAAAAAATTACTATAT
>OJMO01000706.1_pt1 | contig 23055 bp, 23 predicted proteins | sample 1597241 | NCBI WGS metagenome assembly OJMO01 (sample SAMEA2452129, study PRJEB22498) | human gut metagenome | biome: human feces; feature: human gut; material: feces | place: Australia | collected 2012 | reverse complement strand
GTATTATTTTTTATAAATTATTCCATTTTATTTATTTTTTTTATTAGTTGTGTTAAAATTTTAGTGAAAGGGGATAACTTATGAAAAAAATTTTAATTTTTTATGCTTCTTATGGTGGTGGACATCTTTCTGCTGCCAAATCTATAAACAATTACTTAAATGAAAATTATCCAGATATTAAAACAGAATTGGTTGACTGTATGAAATATATTAATATTATTTTAGAAAAGTTAACTACAAGTGCCTATAAAGAAATGGCAAAAAAAGCTCCAAAACTTTGGAAGGAAGTTTATTATCATTCTCAAAAAGGTATTCTTTCTGAAATCAGTAAAGGCAGCAATAAATTGATGGCAAAGAAACTTGCTAAATTAATTAATGAATTAAACCCAGATTTTATACTTTCTACACATCCTTTTAGTAGTCAAATGGTAAGCTACTTAAAAAGAAAAGGTGAATTAAACTGTAAATCAGCAACAATTTTAACAGATTTTGAAATCCATGAACAATGGATAGTGGGACATGAATATACAGATTTATTTTTTGTTTCTAATGAACATATGAAGGATTCCTTATTAAAACATAATATTCCTTCATCTAAAATATATGTAACAGGCATTCCTTTTTCTAATAGATTTTTGCAAACATTTGATAAAGATAAAATTTTTGAAATGTTTAATTTAGATAAAACAAAAAAAGTAGCTTTAATGTTTGGTGGCGGTGAATTTGGCTTAGGAAAAGACAGAACTGTACAAGTACTAAGGGATTTAATAACTGTTGCTAACAATTATCAGATTATTGCCATTGCTGGCAAAAATGAAAAAATGAAACTAGCTTTTGAGGAAGTTGTTACAAATATGGGAGTACAATCGAGAGTAAGAGTATTACCTTTTACAGATAAAGTACCTGAATTAATGAGTATCGCTAATGTTGTTATTACAAAACCTGGAGGTCTTACAACAACTGAAAGTTTAGTCTCTGGGCTTCCAATTATAGTTATTAACCCTCTTCCAGGGCAAGAAGAAGAGAATGCGTTATTTTTAGAAAAAAGTAAAGTTGGAATTTGGATTAGAAAAGATGATAATCCAGAAGTAGTACTTTCTCAAATATTTAATTCTCCAGACAAATTAGAGGAAATGAGAAAAAATATAAAATTATTAGCTAAACCAAATTCTACTAAACAAATTTGTGAAATTATTGTAGAAAACTTATAACTAATAAACACACCTCATAATATTTATTGAGGTGTGTTTTTATGTGTTTATTTGATCTTACTCCTTGTGAACTTGTTTTTCTTGCTGCAAGTATTTCAATTGCTTTTAGTCAAGACTTCTCTAAAGAAGAATTGGCTATATTAGCAGCATTTTTTACTGCTCTTGGAGATAATTTTGCCCTTTTAAGTACATAATATTATCTTTCTTGTTCGTCGTCACTTCTTTCCTTTAATTCTTGAGTGTATGATACTTCCGGTCTTCCTCTTTCTGCTGCTAATTTTTCTAATCTTTCTCTTATATCATATGTTTCCGCCTTTTTATATCCTCTCATTCTATCTATATCACCTAATGCAACATCTTTTTCTTTTTTATATGTTGTTTCATTTAATGTTTGTTCTATTGCTTCGTTAAATATTTCGTCTTCTCTCTTACCACTAACTATAGTTCCTTGTTCGCTTTCTTCTGCTGCTATTAACTCTCTTTCTTTTGTCTCTATTGTTAATAACAAATTCAATTCTATCATCCTATCTAAGATTTCTTCCATTGCTCCCTTTGGTATGCTATCTTCATTGTTATATCTCCTTAGTGGATTAAATATTGACAATTTTTTTGGAGCTGGAAGATTAGCTCCTCTTTTTTGTATTTCACCTTCCCAAAGAATATATTGACATGCAAGTGATGTATATTCTGCTTCATCCATTTCTTCCTGATCTTTCTGCAATGCTGCCTCATATTCTTTAATTTGTCCTTGTAAATCCTCTGTTACTGCAGGCGAATACTTACCGCTATCTACATCTCTTTGCTTGCTCTTTATTACTTTTATTTTTTCTGCTATTCTCTTTTGAAGCATTTTGAAATCAGAATTACATTGATTCATTTGGTCTGTCAAGTTCATTTTTTCTCTCATTTTTAATCCACTCCTTTATTCTCGTTTCTACTAATTCCCTCTTGCTAAGTTGTTCTGCTCCAAGCATAGTGTTTAGTCTTTCCCTTAAGTTTTTTATTTTTCTTCTTAATTTCTTCACTTGCTTTAGGGTCTTTTTAGTTTCTTTTTCTTCCATATTTTTTCCTCCTTTATCATAATTTATCATAAGTTAAATTTCTCTTCTTCCTTCTAGTGCTTTACTTAATGTTATTTCATCTGTATATTCTAAATCTCCGCCTACTGGAATTCCATGGGCTATTCTTGTCACTTTTATTCCCATAGGCTTTACAAGTTTAGAAATATATACAGCTGTAGCCTCACCTTCTACTCTTGGATTTGTTGCTAATATTATTTCTTTTACTGTTCCATCCATTAATCTTGAAAGTAATTCTTTTATTTTTATATCATCTGGTCCAATTCCATTCATAGGAGAAATGCTTCCATGTAATACATGATAAACACCTTTAAACTCATGTGTTCTTTCCATTGCCACTACATCTCTTACATCTTCTACTACGCAAATAGATGAAGCATCCCTTTTGGGGCTACTACAAATTGGGCATGGATCTGTATCTGATATATTGTAACATTTTGAACAATATTTTAAATTTTGTTTTGCTTTTAATATTGCAGAAACAAATTCATTTGTTTCTTCTTCTGTAGCATCTAATATATGAAATGCAAGTCTTGCCGCTGTTTTACTTCCTATACTTGGTAATTTTTCAAATGCTTGTATTAATTTTTCTATTGATGGTGAATAATATGACATACTTTGTTCCTCTCGCTTTTACATCATTCCTGGTATGTTGTATTTTCCTAAGCTTTCAGCTTGTGCTGCATCTACTTTTCTTAAAGCTTCATTTGCACAAGTTAAAATTAAATCTTGTAGCATTTCTACATCCTCTGGATCTACTACTTCTTTTTTTATTTTTATTTCTTTAATTTCTTTGTTTCCAGATACTTTAACATAAACTGCTCCTCCACCGGCTGTTGAGTCAAATTCTTTGCTTGCTAACTCTTCTTGTGATTTTTCCATATCTGCCTGCATTTTTTTAGCTTCTTTCATTAATTGATTTATATTCATTCCTCCGAATCCACCCATACCTGGGAAGCCTCCTCTTTTTGACATATTAGCAATCATTCCTTTCCTTATTCTTCTATAATATTAATTGGTATATCTAAATCTGTTGGTAAATTCGCCATTGGATTATCTGGCACTTTATTAACTTTTTCAGTTTTACCATCTATTATTTTTATTTTCATTTCTTTGCCATATTCTATTGAAACTGTCTTTTCTAATTCTGCCATATTTTCTGGTTTTTCTATTATACTTTTTATAAATGGTGTTACTCCATTTTTAAACTCTATTCCTATTACTAAATCATTTAGTTCTACTGGCGTTGCATTGATTAAATTAGTATATAAAAGTATTTTACCTGATTCTTTTAAATTATTCAATATATTTGGCCATTTTTCTTTTGATTTTCCTTCTTTACCATTAATTATTTTTTTTGGTGTTTCTTCTTTTTTAGTTATTTGTTCAATTTTTTTCACTGGTTCTGATACTGTTTTTACACCATTTTTCATTTGCTCTTCTATTTTTTGTAGTCTTGTATTTATTTCTTCAAGACCTGTTACAGTTTGAGAGTTTTGCTCATTATTACATAATTTAATAATTTCCACTTGGAACATTAGCCCTTTTTGTGATGACCATTTTATATCATTTTGCAAATTTGATAAGTCATATATTATTTGCAATAGTCTTTCCTTTGAAATTTTATTAGCTAATTTATTTATTTGCTCTATTTCTGCTTTACTATATATTTCTAAATTTTCACTGGTTTTATATACTAAAATATCTTTAACATATTTTATCATTTCCCAAATTAAATTATTTATATCTTTGCCTTGTTTTAGTAGTTCATTTACTACTTTTAATGCATTATCAACATCATATTCTATAATGGATTTTACAATCTCATTTATAAATTCTAATTTTGGAATTCCCACCAATTCTTTTACTAATTCTTCATCAATTTTGTCATTTCCTTCTTGTAAGCATCTTTCTAATATGCTTAAAGCATCTCTCATTGCTCCTTCTGACAATACAGCTATAATTTGCAATGCTTCTTTTGTTATTTCTATTTTGCTTTCGTCACATATGTACTGTAACCTTTTACTTATATTTTCATTTGATATTTTTTTAAAGTCAAATCTTTGACATCTTGAAAGTATTGTAGCTGGCAATTTTTGTGGCTCTGTTGTTGCTAAAATAAACTTAACATGTTCAGGTGGTTCTTCTAATGTTTTTAGTAAAGCATTAAATGCACCTGTTGATAACATATGGACCTCATCTATTATATATACCCTATATTTTGCAAGTGTTGGCAAAAAATTTACTTCATCCCTTATAATTCTTATATCATCAACACTATTGTTAGAAGCTGCATCCATTTCCACAATATCTGTTAAAGCTCCTGATAATGCCGCTTTACAAATTTCACATTCATTGCAAGGCTCTCCATCTTTAGGATTTAAGCAGTTTATTGCTCTTGCTAAAACTTTTGCTGCGGAAGTCTTACCTGTCCCCCTTGTTCCATTAAATAAATATGCATGTCCTACTCTATTTGATATTATTTGATTTTTTAATGTTTTTGTAATATGTTCCTGTCCTACTATATCTTCAAATTTTAATGGTCTAAATTTTCTATATAGTGCAATATAGGTCATATTTTCCCTCCTAAATTTTAGGTTACTTATTTTTTCCTTTAGAATTTTAGCCATTCTATGGAAGATAAACACCACACAAAAGTATCTACTTATTGCTGCTTCCTTCCGGACCTGACAAGGTTCATAGGCTTTCATTGGTTTTACCCTCCATACAATGGCTAAAACTCTCTACTATTTAATTATATACTTTTTAATTTATTTTGACAAGAGGAATTCTATAATCTTTTATTCTATTCCTAAATATTCATTATATGTTACTTCTCTATCTATTATTTTGTCTTCTTTAATATCTATTATTCTGTTTGCTACTGTTTGCATTAACTGATGGTCATGAGATGTAAATAGCATATTTCCTTTAAATTTAGTCATGCCTTCGTTTAATGCTGTTATGCTTTCCATATCTAAATGATTTGTTGGCTCATCCATTATTAAAAAGTTGGCTCCTGATAGCATCATTTTTGAAAGCACACATCTTACCTTTTCTCCTCCTGATAATACCGCAACCTTTTTTAGTGCTTCTTCTCCAGAAAATAACATTCTTCCTAAAAAGCTTCTAACATATGTTTCATCTGGATCTTTTGAATATTGTCTTAACCAATCTGTTATATTTAAATCCACATCAAACAAGTAGTTATTATCTTTTGGAAAATAACTTTGTGTAATTGTTGTTCCCCAAATTAGGCTTCCTTCATCTGGCTGCAATTCTCCTGCAATTATTTGGAATAACACTGTTTTTGCATTTTCATTATCTGCTAAAAATGCAATTTTATCCCCTGCCTTTACTGTGAATGAAATATTATTTAATATTTTTTCTCCATTTATTGTTTTAGAGATGTTCTTTACCTGTAAAATTTCTTTTCCTGGTTCTCTATCTGGTTTAAAATCTATATATGGATATCTTCTATTTGATGGTTTTATTTCATCTAATTCTATTTTTTCTAATGATTTTTTTCTAGAAGTTGCTTGTTTAGATTTAGAAGCATTTGCACTAAATCTAGCAATAAATGCTTGTAATTCTTTTATTTTTTCTTCTTTCTTTTTATTTGCATCCTTCATCTGTTTTAGAGCTAGTTGGCTAGATTCATACCAGAAATCATAGTTTCCTGGGTATACTTTTATCTTTCCAAAATCTACATCTGCAATATGTGTGCATACTTTATTTAAAAAGTACCTATCATGTGATACCACTATTACTGTATTTTCAAAATTAATTAAAAATTCCTCTAACCAGTTTATTGTTTTTAAATCCAAGTCATTGGTTGGCTCATCCAATAATAGGATATCTGGATTTCCAAATAGTGCTTGTGCTAGAAGCACCTTTACCTTTTCTTTACCTTCTAATTCAGACATTTGTTTATAATGGTTTTCTGTCCCTATTCCTAATTCATTTAACAATTGGCTGGCATCTGCTTCTGAATTCCATCCATCTAATTCAGCAAATCTTTCTTCAAGCTTTGCAGCCTTCATTCCATCTTCTTCTGAAAAATCTGGTTTTGCATAAATTGCATCTTTTTCCTGTCTTATTTTATATAATTCTTCATAAGCAAAGTGGTCTTGTTTTAAAACAGATAATCTCTCTGTTTTTTCTTTAGTTACTTCTCCTTTACTTGGCTCTATTTCTCCTGATAGCACCTTTAAAAATGTTGACTTTCCTGAACCATTAGCTCCAATTATTCCATAACAACATCCTTTATTAAACTTTATATTTACATCTTCAAACAATGTTCTTTTACCAAATCTAATTGTTACTCCTACTGCATTTAACATTTTAATCCTCCTTGAATAATAAACCTAAAAACAATTATACAACATCTTCCAGTACATGTCAAAGGGACGGCAATGTTTTATAGTCTTTAGAACATTATCGCCCCTTATAGCTCAATATTAATTTAGCATATGTTTTCTTTTTAACCAAATTATTGCTATTACACATAATATTACTGAAATTACTGTTATAATTGCAAACCCTAGTGGACTTCTTTGAAAAGGAAGCTCTACATTCATTCCCCATACACTTGCAATTAATGTTGGAATAGCAAGTATAAATGTAACAGAAGTTAATATTTTCATTACTGCATTTAAATTATTGGAAATGATAGAAGCATAAGTATCCATTGTACCATTTAAAATATCACTATATATTTTTACCATTTCAATAGCTTGTTTGTTTTCTATAATTGCATCTTCTAAAACATCTTCATCTTCTTCATATAATTTTATTATTTTTCCTCTTGTGGTTTTCTCCATTACTACTTCATTTGATTTTAATGATGTAGTAAAATAAACTAAACTTTTTTCTAAATCTAGCATTTTTAATAATTCTTTATTTTGTAAAGAATCTTTTAGTTTGTTCTCTGTGCTTTCTATCTCTTTATTAATTTTATATAATAAGCTTAAGAATCTTCTTGCATTTGCATAAAAAATCTGTAGCAATAATCTACTTTTTTTGTATGTTATAATTTGCTCTATTTTTAAGCTTTCTATAATTTCATTGCTTTTTTGCGACACTGTTATTATATAATCATCTCTTACAAAAATAATTCCTATTGGCATTGTTACATAAACTTTTTTGTCTCTCTCTTTCTCAATAGTTGGAATATCAATTATATATAAAATTGTATTATCATCCTCTTCTATGTCTATTCTAGCTTTTTCTTCTTCATCTAATGAATATCTTATAAAATCCTCTTGTATTTCTAATTTTGAACATACCATCTTTATTTCGTCTTCTGTCGGAGAAACCATATTTATCCAATTGCCCTTTTTAAATTCTTTTGTCTCTTCTGTTATATTAGTTTGCATATCTGTACTGTACATTTTTAACATATTGTTTCCCCTTTCAATATTTCTACTTTTTATTCTGTTTTACTATAAATATTGCAACAACTATTATACAAACACTCAATATTCCTAATATTATTATAGCTGGCGTTTTATCTTCTTGCTTTATTTGTACATTCTTTAAGGATATATATGCATTTATTTTATATGTTTTTATGGTTTTGCCATCCTCTGCTGTTACTATGACTTTTATAAAATTATCCCCTTCTTTTAAGTTCTCATTCCCCATAATTTCTATTTTACTTTTTTCATTTTCAGGCTTTGCTGTAATATTTAATTTTTTTATATCTTTATTTATTGTTAAATTATAGTTGTATATATTTCTCTTAAAATCTGGATATATGCTAAAATTTTCTACTTCTAAAGTTTTTAAATTTGCATTTGCCATTTTAGCATTATCTATTTTTGTTACATATATATAATATGTTTTTTGATTACCTGCTTCCGCTGTAACAACTATTTCTATTGTATTCTTTCCTTCTTTTAAATTCTCGTTTCCATATATTGCTACTTTTGCCTTTTCACTGTCTGTATATGTTTCTATATCTATTTTTTCGGTATTTAAATCTACTGTTAAATAATATTCTGTAGTATCCTTATCAAACTCTGGCTCCATATTCTCAATTTTTATTATTCTTAAATTCGCATTTTCAGATTTACTTTCTTCATATCGTGGTGGATTGTAGCTTGGATACTCAGGCTCATAATAATTGTTTTCTTCTTCGTGATTTTGCTCTGGTTCTGTCACATTTTCCTGTGTATTATTTTCCTCCGTAATATTTTCGCTTGTATTGTTTTCATCTACTATCTTTTCTGTTATATTAGATTCTTCATTTTCTATTTTTTCTGTTAATGCTTTTACATTTGTTGATAAAATGAAAATTAGCAGAATTATAACACCTATTACTTTAATTTTTCTCATATTTTATTAACATTCCTTTCTAAATTGTTAATAATTAATATTGCCACTCTTCATTTTGCAATATTTTTTTTGGATTTATTGTTGTAAGCTCATTAATTTTGTTTTCTCCTATTATCTTCCTTATCTTTTTAATCGCATCTAAAATAATTAAATAAGTTCCATTTTCCCTATGCACATCGCTTCCTAAAAAATGTACTTGATTTTTTTTCAATAGTGTTTTAATAGTTTTTTCAGCTTCACGTCCATATAAATTTACAATACTTCCATAATTGCATTGAATCAAGCATCCCTTTTCAATGTATTCTTCGACAATATCTGGATCTTTTTGTACACACTTATACCTTTCAGGGTGAGCAATTATTGGCTTTATTCCCTTTGCTTCTAAATAATATATAACATAGTCTAAATATTGAACATTAGAAGCAATAGGCAATTCTATTAACATATATCTACTATTGGCAAGTGTTAACAATTTATTTTTTTGCATTAACTCTTCCATTTGGTTAGATATATATATTTCCATACCTGAATGTAGTTTTATGTTTGGTCCCCTTTGATCAAGCACCTCTTGTAACTTATCTTTCCAAAATATTAATTCTTGTGCATCTGTTTCATAATAATTTAAAAGAAAGTGTGAAGTTAAAATAACATCTGTAAAGCCTGCTTCTTGTGCCTCTTTTAAAATGTTAAAAGTCTCTTCTACACTTCTTGCACCGTCATCTACATTCGGAATAATATGTGAATGTATATCAATCATTTCAAACCTCTATTTATTCTTTAAATATTCATTTAACTGTTCTGTTATCTCTTGTTTTTTATTTTCTTCTATATTCCCTGTTGTTTCAAATTGATAATCTGCCTTTTGATGTCTTCTTGTTGGCTCTACTGATGTTGTTGAGCCATAATAATATGTAGATTTATATTCTTCTGGTTTAATAGGAATTTTGTTTATAATAACTCCTGCTATTTTACCACCAACATTTTCTATTGATTTTTTTACTTTTGCTAAATCTTCCTTTTTTGTTGATTTATATGCAGTTACTATTGTTGTTGTGTCTGCTAATCTTGCCAATATCAATGCATCTGTAACTAGTAAAGCTGGTGTTCCATCTAATATAACAATGTCAAAAGTTTTCTTTAATTTTTCCAACATTTCTTCCGTCTTTTCCGATGCTAACAATTCAGATGGATTTGGTGGAACATTTCCAGAAGGTATAATATATAAATTATCTATTTCCGTAGTTGTTACATATTTTAGTATGTCTATTTTTTTTCCTCTTTCATCTACTCCAGATAGATAATTTGATAGTCCTGGTGTTGAATTTACAGAAAACATTGTTGCTAATCTGCCTTTTCTCATATCTGCATCAACTAATATAACTTTTTTGCCTGCTTGTGCAAAAGTTACAGCTAAGTTAGAGGATATCCAACTTTTGCCTTCTCCAGGCATCGTAGAAGTTACTAATATTGTTTTTAAATCCTTTTGTGAATTCATAAACTGTAAGTTTGTTCTTAAAGTCCTAAAAGTTTCCGCTATTGGTGATTTTGGACTTCTTTGAGTTATTAATTCTTTTTTCATATTTTATTCAATCCTTTCTCTTTGGTATTCTTTATCTTACTCTTTTACTTTTAATTTCCACATCATAATTTGGTATTGAACTTAATACTAATAGTTCTGTTGTAGCTTCTACATCTTGCTCAGTTTTTATAGTATTGTCTAACATATTGGCAATTAATACATAAACTGCTGCTATTACAAGTCCTATAAATGCAAATATAACTACATCTTTCATGTGATTAATATTGCTTGGCACTGCATTAGCCTCTGCTCTATCTAATAAATATACATTGCTTATGTTATATATTTCTACTATTTTTTCGCCAAATACTTTTGCTATTTCATTTGCTATTGCTGCTGCTTTGTTAGGATCTTTGTTTGTTACAGATATTTCTATTATTTCTGTATTTTTTGCAGAATTAACTTTTATCTTTCCTCTTAATTCTTGTATGTTTGAATCTGATATATTTAAGTTTTCACACACCTGTCCTAAAATAGCTTTTCTTTTTATCAACTCACTATATGTTGAAACAAGTTTTGAGTTCATTGTTAAATCTGTTGCACTAATAGCACCATCTCCAGTTTGCCCAGATGAAGAACTTTGTGCTAATACCAATGATGTGGTTGATGTATATTCGGGTTTAACAAAAAAATATGAATACCCTATACCTACGGCTACAAACATTAGCGTTATTAATATAATCTCTAACTTTTTATTCCAAAACATAAAAAACAATTCTTTTAAATCTAATTCTTCCATAATTTCCTCCTTAGTTTTTCATATGAATATAGTATAACCATAAAAAAAATATTTGGCAAGATATTTTTATATATTTTGCCAAAAAATCAACATTAACCAATGACAACATGTAATAAGTCAAATAAATCATCTTATGTTTTTTCTATTATTTTGAATAGGTTCATAATTCTATCTATTTCAAAAACTTATTTATCGAGCAACCATTCTAAAACATTTTTTATTTTTATTCCATCTTCATTAGAAACAGGTATTTTATCTGAAGTTAATATTATTTTTTCATAATTGTCATTTATTTTCTTTAATGATCGTAATTCTCTGTCTAATATTTTTGTGTCATTCTCATCAATTCCTTTTAAAGTATCTGTAACCTGTACATATAATCTTCCTTCATTATTTATTGCTACAAAGTCTACTTCGTATTCTTCTATTTTTCCTATATATACATCATAACCTCTTCTTAAAAGTTCAAAATAAACCACATTTTCTAATATATGACCGAAATCTCCTATTTTTCTTCCTAGCATAAAGTATCTAAAACCTAAATCAGATACATAATATTTCCCTTGAGTCTTTAAATATTCTTTTCCTTTTATATCATATCTCGAAGCTTTATATAAAAAGAAGCTTTCTGTGAATCCTTCTAGATACCTTTCAACTGTTCTTACATTTATGTCTTTACCATCATTTATCATGGTATTTGCTATATTATTTGCAGATACAAGACTGCCTATATTATCCATAGCAAAATTAGCGACATTTCTGAGCATAGTTTCATCTTGTATTTTCTTTCTTGTCATAACATCTTTTATTATTATGTCGTTATATACACTGCTTAAATACATACTTACATCGTCTTCAGTATCTAATGATGTAGTATATGGAAGTGATCCTAATGAAATATATTTTTGATATAACTCTTCATTATTTAAATCTTCATAAGCTTCTTTATATTCTTTAAAAGATAGTGGTAACATTTTAACTTCTATATATCTTCCAGATAAAAGTGTTGCAAGTTCACTTGATAAGAGATTAGCATTTGAGCCTGTTATATACAAATCAACGTTTTTCTTTATATATAAGCTATCCACTGCTTTTTGGAAGCCATCTATTTTTTGAACTTCATCTATAAATATATAATATTTTTTCTTTTCTTTTAATTTATCATTTATATATTTATATAATGTCATATAATCTGTTATAAAGTTATACTCTAAATCTTCTAAATTGATACTTATTATTTGACTTTCTTCTACTCCATTTTCTTTTAAATAATCTTGAAACATTTCAAGTAAAGTAGATTTGCCACATCTTCTTATTCCAGTTATAACTTTTATCAATGCTTTATCTTTAAATCTCTTTAATACATTTAAGTATTCATCTCTACTTATCATAAATACCTCCTTTTTCTATTTAAATTATACATCATTTCAGCGCAAAAGTAAAGTTTTTGTACTGTACTGCAAAAACATCTATCTTTTTTATCTTTTTTGTATTATGTTTTATACTATTCAAAATATCCAACAAATTATTTTATATTCACCTTGATATTTAAATTCAATTTCAATACTTCCGTCTTCATTTGAACTTCTTAGAAAACATTTCTCTAAGAAATAACTTGAAAAAAACATTATGAAAAAAGACTGTAAAACATTAAACAGTTTTACAATCTCTATTTTAATATATACATTAAATTAGCACAAGAAAAATCATACACCAAAAATCGACAATTTAAAGGATGTCCCAAACTACCTAAAGTGTCCTAATTGGTAATCATTTTTTTTATTGTTCTTTTTGCTTTTCTTATTATTCTTATTATTAACGGATTTTTGCTATATTTCTGCAAATTCTCTATCATGTTATTTTGATTTATTTTTCCGTTAGCTACTTTTTTAAAAAATTTTTCTCTATTAAAGTTTTTCTTTTCATTATCATGGTGATTATATTTAAATGCTTCATTTATATCTATTTTTTTTATATACATTTTTTCTTTAATTTCTTCAAACACTCTTTTTGCATTGTCTGTATTAACACAAAGTAGCGAAATTCCTGTATTGTCATCTTTAATTGATGCATCAATTTCTTTTATACCCCACATATCTCCAATAGTAAAGTCCGCAAATCGATTCGTTGAGCAAAAGTAACAGTTATGGCAAGATGGTCTGTTTAGTAATTCACTAAGAAAAGCCTTGTAGAAACTACTTTCTTTTATTTCTGTTCCATCATTAAATATTACTATGGACTCTGTACTATACCAACCAATCTTTTTTGTTCTAAATAGAATATTATTCACTTCTTTGTTATGTTTTCTTTCAATGCTTTCCTTATATATTTCAAAAATCTTAGGAGAAGGATTTGAATGGCATATTATATCACATATAATTAGTTTTTCATATTCTTGACCTAAGTAAACTCTTAAACCCATACACTGACACGGTGTTCCCGTAAACAATACATATCTATCGTTTTCAAGAAATTCTTTTACTTTACAGTAAGAATCGCCAATTTCGCTTCTTACATATTTGGAACCCTGGAATTTCTTAATATCAGAGACATTATCTATATAATCATGCTTAACTTTTAATTCTTCGTCATACTTAACTCCAAAGACAATACCTTTTTTTGCTAATACATATTTTGCTAATAATATAAACATTCCTCCTGAGGAACTGCTTCTCAATTCATCCTTATTGTTGTTTATACTAACATATGACTCACATATTGATTCTCTATTATGCTCATGATTAGGGCAACAATCTCTACACACATTACAATTGACACATTTATTTTTATCTACTGTTGGATATGCAAATCCCTCTTCATCTACCTTCATACTTATTGCTTTTTTAGGGCATTTTAGAGCACATACTCCACATCCATTGCAGTCTTCTTTTTTATTCGTATCAAAAAAATTCATTATTTTATTTCCTCGTATAATATATTTACAATCAAATTTTTATAAGCTTGATTTACATTAAATAAATGATTGCATAAGAAAATTTTAATGTAAAATAATAAAAAAACACTTTTCACATAATATTGTTGTTTAGATTAGTTTTTTTTATTGTTGCATCTTTTAGCTGAATTTCTTAAAAAAGATGTCTCCTTGCTTTTGGTTATTCATTTCTAGCTCAGTCGTTATTCATGATTTGGAACTACTCTGTTAACAAATAGGCTATGTTCCTTTTTTAGTTCTGATTAATGTGAGAGTGTTGATGTATCAGTTACTAGTGGTAATCCTTTACTATTTTATATTATTAAGAATTGAAAGGAAGTAATTTACTATGAACAACTTTAATTAATTCTTTTTGTTGGTATTGATATTAGCTCTAAGTCTAACTATGTTTATGTTATGGATTTTTTTCAAAAAGAGTTCTGGTTTTTCTTGTTCTAGCAACTTTCCAGGTGTTTCTGTTTTAATTATTAACCTTTGTAATTGTCTTTCTTTTTATTTTATTTTTCATTATGCTATACATCTTTTTTATAATATCTTTATTAATATAAATTGCAAATATTGTAGCAAATATAGTCGAGAAAATATTCCAATAGATGTTATTAATATAATAAGCAATTATTACTATTATAATCGCAACTATTGAATTCCCTATCATATTTAAGTCTAGCTCTATTTTAAAATATTTTTTATTGATATCGCAATATCTATATACTGCCATAATGAAATATGATGCAAGAGTTGATACTGCAGCAGCGTATAATCCTATAAACTTAATTAACACTATATGGATTACTATATTTAATATCGCAGAAATTATTGATGTATTGGCAATTGCTCTTGTGTTTTTTTTTCCCACATATATTACACTTATAAGCCCTACAACAACATTAAATAATGATCCTAATATTAAAATTGGAACAACCGTATATCCATAACTATATCTGTTATTTATCATCATCGGGTAAAGCACCGGCATAGTTGAAATTAGTACTACTGCAAAAGAAATAAATATCTTCATAATCAAATTAAAAACTTTGCTGAAATACTTATTTGCATCCTTATCATCTATATGTAAAGCTATTGACTCTGTCCAACTCATATTAAATATATTGTAAATAGTAATATACATTGCAGAAAACTTTGAAGCTGCAGATAGTATTCCATTCATTGGTAAACCTAAAAAAACAGTAACTATTACACGATCTGATGAACCAAATACCCACCAAGATATTGCATTTGGTATTAAAGGGATTGAATATTTCCATAGCTTTTTTATTATTTTATCCTCAATTAATTTTACAGAAATATAGCTACTTAGCCTTAGTGATACAAATAAATACATAATACATACTACTTGTCCTATCATAGTTCCTAATAGTAAACCTCTCACTCTCATTTTTAATACAACTAAAAAAATAACATTAAAAATAATTGTAAAAGAAGCACTTATAAAACTGCCTATCGAGTATTTTCTATTTTCTCCTAGACCTCTTGATATTTGAAGAGCTAATGATGAAAAAATTGATGTCATAACATTTATTGCCAAATAAATCTTATATTCATTCTTTATAATTGGAAATATTATTATAAATAGCACTCCAAAACATATACATTGTAAAATCACTGAAAATACGCCATTTGAAATAATTTCCCTTATATTTTTTTCGTTTTCCCTTGCGTTTATTAATTCTCTAAATACTGCTTGTTCGACTTGAAATGTAACTATTGGTAGTAATAAGGCAACTAATACATTAAGCAAATCCAAAATTCCATACTCTTCTGTACTCAATATTCCTGTATATAATGGTAATAGAAAAAAAGTAACGAGTTTTGTACAAACTGTACCAATTGTAATTATTAATGTGTTATTGAGAAGTGCTTTCTCTCTGCTACTTTCCATAATTTATGCCTTTCTAATTTCGGTCATTAACAGATTTTTTCAACCATTCTAATGACCTGCTTTTTTCAACATCAAGTTTTTTGTTAACTTCACTATAATTAATATCCATATCATAATCTTTCCTATTGAATTCTTCCAGTGTTGTTACAGTCCTACCTGATAAATTTAATAGTTCTAATAGATTAGTAACACGTGCTGATTTTGTTTTATGCGGAATTGCCCAAAATTTTTTATTAAAGATAATCGAAAATGCCGTTCCATGAAAAGAATTTGTAACAACGTATTCCGCATTCTTTACTAGATTAATAAATTCATATGGGTTATCACAATATGCATTACGTAAAACATTTTTAAATCCATAATTACGATAGTCTAAGTATATAATTTTCAAGCCGGTTTTTTTTGAGAGTTCATTGGCTATCTTTACATACTCCTTATTTACTTCCATAGTATACGCTAATATATATCTTTCTTTTTCTGCTTTACTAATACTTTCTATCTTTTTATTCCACTCTTCCCTATTAAGTAACATCGTGGGGTCAAGTACTGTATCAATTTGATTTTGAGGCAAAATTTTATTTAATTCTTTTTGTGCTGATTTTTCTCTGACAGAAACAAAATCAATTTTTGATATTTTTTCCTTATAGTCGTTTTCGTATTGTTTGTCTATTTGTGAGGTACCTATACTAGCTGCATATGATATTCGTTTATTTGACTCATATCCAAAATTCAATGTATAAATATCTGATAATTCTCCCACTATATCTGTACTCCATACCTGATCACTACCTGTTATAAGAATATCACTTGCCTCTATTATCTCTTCTATTTGTTGCACATTCTCCACTTTTTTAGTAAGTACCATGTTATCTCTGATAAACTTATTAAAGATATAATATCTCTTATTCATCTTATGCCCATACAAAACAATTTTCATTATTTTTTTTATTTTTTCTTTCAACTGCATTTCTGAGAAATCAAACAGTTTATATTGTCTCATACATTTGTCTGTATAATCAATTACCTCATTTTTCAAATTCAAATTTTCTAGTGCAGTTTGCAGTCCAATAGTTTGTAATATAGCTCCGTAATTGATTGCAGAGTGAAATGTTAATGTTTTTGTATTTTTCATAGAATCCTCTCCATTTTTATATGTATGTTTTTTCAAACAACGATTTAATTCTTTTAAATTGCAAATAAGTTTTTAAATTTTTATATACAATTTTATATTTAATTTTATCCTTAAAAGATATCATTTCATTATTTATTATTTCTTTCTCTTGTTCTATAATATCCTTCCTTACCTTTTTTTTATCATAAATCTCCTTAAATCTGTAGTAATTAACAAGATAATCATATTTTAGCTTATTTACAACTTTAAAATTATAGTTATATTCATCAATTAACTTACTGAGTAAATCTAAAATTGAAGCATTTTTTTCATTTATGTAATTGTAGGAAACACTAGATTTCCTCATTCTATACATATATGGCGACATTTTTAAATTATGTAATTCATTGCAATGCTTGCTATAGTCTAATGAAAATAATAAATCTTCTGAATAATGTATGGATGTGTCAAACCTAATGTTATTTTTTTTTATCACTTCAGCATCAAAAACTTTATTGCATATATATCCCCCAATATTGCTGTCCAATATTATTTTTTCCTCTATTTCTTGGTGTGTGGAAATATTGGTCTCATCTTCCACATATTCTATTTCCTTATTTAAATATATTTTTTTATATCCGAAAGTAATAAGACTTTTTGGTTTTAAATATGGCTTTATTCTCTCTAACATATCTTGTTCCAGATAATCGTCCGAGTCGACAAAAAGAATATATTTTCCTTTTGCCTCTTCAATTCCTCTGTTCCTCGCTTTTGAAACCCCACAGTTCTCTTGAGAAATTATTTTTATTTTATTTTCTTTTTTTGAAATGTCCAGACATTTCTGTAAACTACTGTCTGTAGATCCATCATTAATTATTATAACTTCATATTCTTTTAAGCTTTGATTTATCAAGCTGTCTAGGCACTCTGCAATATATTTTTCTGTATTATATAATGAAATTATAATAGAAAACTCTATCCTTGTATCCATAACAATCTTTATTCCTTTCACATATGTTTTCTATGCTTTTTTATTTACATTATTCATTTTATTTCTATGATACCAATACATTATTTTGTAAGGCATTATACCTGCTATTATATTTTTAATTTTTATTTTTATTATTTGACTTTTTGTTGGATTTAGTTTTGTGTATTGTGTATTTAATAATCTAAAAAAATCTTTACGTGTTTTTAATGTGCGTTTTTTATAATCTTCCAAAGATAAATGATATCTTAAAACAGTATTTTTTATTCTATACAATTTGTATCCTTTTGAAAATAGTTCTATCCATAATGCGTAATCTTCACATCGTTTAAAATTTGGATATCCACCAACAGCAAGAAATACTTCTCTTTTTGCCATAACAGTTGGATGGCAAAGCGGTACTGAATTAAGTATATCTTCTTTTTTTATAATACCTTGACAATTATTTGTTTTTCCCCATATAACATTTCCATCATAGTAATCAACATTTCCGCCTATAACGTCATATTCAGGATTGTTTTCTAAAAAAACCGATTCATCTTCTAACCTATGTTTATATGAATAATCATCTGTATCCATTCTAGCAATATATTTTCCCTTTGCAATATTTAACGCTCTATTTAGTGAATAAACTAAACCTCTATTTTTATCATTTTTATATATCTTAATTCTGTCATCATTAAATTCTTTAATAATTGCATCTATGTCGTTTTTTCCACAGTCATCTATTATAATGAATTCAAAATTTTCATATGTCTGTTCTAAGATGCTTTTTATACTTTGCTTTAGTAATATAACATCAGTATTATACTCTGACATTATTACAGAAATTAACGGTTGATTTTTCATAGACATTTGTTCCTTTCATTATGATGATATAACGTTTTATTTCTTTACTCTGTTAATCTATCCATTTAATAGCAGCAATTCTTTTACTGATGAATATCATAATTCGCACATTTTGTTTTAAATACCAGTCATTTTATTTTTCAAAAATCGTTCTATATGGTACCAAATCTCCTTGTTTTAAAATATATACTGTTAATATAAATCTAATTACTGCGTATGCTATAATTCCCAATATAATTATTTGTTTTTGTTTTTTTTCCTTTACTATTTTAGGTATTGTAGCTAAAAGTAATATCTCCAATATATTAAAATAATTTGAAACTCTTTTCAAATATGGAGATTTATATCCCAATGCACCAAAAACTAAACCTATTGAGATTAGATAATAATAATATTCATTATTTCTATCATATTTAATCATGTTTTTTATAAAAAAAGTAATAAAGCTATATACAAGTAAGTTAAGAATTAATGACAGATTTCTGCTTTCTCCTTCATACTGAACATATACATTGTATTTTTCAAAATATTCTATTTGCCCTATTATATTTAAAAAATATTCTATATTTAGAACTATAGCTACAATACCAACAATAAAGCAAATTTTCATGATGGTAAATACCCTGCTCTTTTTTTTCTGCTCTCCACCATTCCTTATCATAAATAACAGTGGTAATATTACAATTGCAGTTTTATGTACTGATATTGCTAATATAGCCAATAATATGAACTTTACGAATTTTCTGTTAATTACATATTTATATGAAAACATTGCAACTGCAACAGCTAGTGCTTGCCTCATAATATTCATTGAGCCACCAAAATATAAATACATATACAAGAAAAATGCTAGTGAAATTGAGATTTTATCTTTTTCATTCCATATAGCCGCGAAAATAAAAGTAACTGTTAATATCGCATAAATGAAAAAAACAATATTTACATTCCTTAATATGTACGCCAATTTGCATACAATTATAAAAAATGGCTCAACTTCCTTTACTGTAAAAATATTTCGTAAATCACATGTTGCATATTTATTATATAGTGAAACATATGTATTATAATCCGTTCCTACACTGAATCGAAAACCGGATATACATATAGGAATTAATAAAGCTATTATTATAAAACTATTTTTATACCATTTCTTAGCTTTTACACAACTACTTTTTTCAGCCAAAGTTATAAGAAAAGTAGATATTGTAAAACCCAATATATATACCCATAATCCTTGCATATATTCTCCTTAGTTCATATATATTTTTGTCATTTTCTTTATGACTTCCTCTAAGCTAAATTTTTTTACATTTTTTTTATTTTCTTCTTTAAATTTACCACAAATTTTTTTATTATTTGATAATTCAATTATCTTTTCGCCAAAGTCCTTTTCCTTTTGTTTTAGACTAATTAAATAACCATTCTCTTCATTTTTTATTAATTCTCGATGTCCTCTATTGTCTGTTGCGATAACTGGTAATCCCATATACATTGCTTCCATTATGTTTACTGGCAATCCCTCTCTTAGACTTGATGCAACATATATATTAGTAAGTTTTAATATTTGTGGCACGTCTTCTCTTCTTCCCAATATTTTTATATATTCTTGTAAATTATGTTCAGTTATGTATTGCTCATATTCTTGCTTTTTATTGCCATCTCCAACTAATATAAGTCTATATTTATCACTTTCTTTTATTAACTGTTCCATTGTTTTTATTAAAAGCATTTGGTTCTTATTTTTGTTTAACTCAGCCACATATGTTAAAACTATATTATCTTTTTCTATCCCTATTTCTTTTCTTAGTTCTTCTAAATCTTCTTCTGTGATTTCTATATCAAATCTATCCGTATTAAGTCCTACTCCACATACATGTTCTATCTTTTTACACTTTTCAAATTTTCTCTTAGCCAATTCAAAGTCTTCATTTGTAATTGTTATTAAACAATCTGTCCATTTTGAACATATCTTTTCAATTGGATAGTATATAATCCAGTTAAGTAGTGGTGCACCTTTATAAAAGTGAAACCCATGTGCTGTGTAAATAACTTTTGTATTGTATTGCTTTCTTGCTTTTCTTGCAGCTAATCTGGTTATTACTCCTCCAACTGGCGTATGACAATGTATTATTTTATACTGATTATCATTTATGATTTTTTTCAGTTCTTTGTATGCCTTTAAATTTTTAGGATTCAAAGGAAATCTTTCAAATGGAATATTGAAATGCTTATCACAATATTTTATTTCTTCTTCTCCTTTACTTGCAACATGAACTTCGTACCCTTTTTCCTTAAACATTTTTAGGTATGGTATATGGAATTGCAATATATGTGAATCTACTGTTGCTGTAAATAGTACTTTTTTCATTTTTTTTCCTCTCATCTTACGAAATTTTTAAATATGTATTATCAAATTGTTCTTTTAATTGGTTTATTTCTTCTTTTATCCCTACTTCCGTTATTTCTGCATTCGTTTTTTTGAAGACTGCTATTATTGATTCAAAAAATATTTTTATGTCTGCTTTCATGCTGATATTGTCCACATATTCTATATCATATTCTATTTTTTTAAATATATTAATTCCATTTCTTCCTTTTACTTGTGCTAGTCCTGATATTCCTGGCTTTACCTCGCATCTTCTTTTTTGTTCTGGTGTAAACCACTCATAATACTCTAATATCCATGGTCTTGGTCCGATAAAGGTCATCTCACCCTTCAATATGTTAAATAATTGTGGTAATTCATCAATACTTGTTGCCCTTAATATTTTACCTACCCTCGTTACCATGTTTTCGTGTGATAAATTACTTTGTAGCTCTTTTCTATTTTCTGTCATTGTTCTAAATTTATATATATAAAATGGTTTTAAATCTTTTCCCATTCTTAATTGTTTATATATCACAGAGCCTTTATCATCTAGTTTTATTGCTATTGCAGTTATTATAAATATTGGAGATAGAAAAATAATACAAATACTAGATAAAATTAAATCTAATATGCGTTTAGTCATTAAATATATATTTTTATTCGTTTTACTAAACTTTTTTAGTTCTCTTATACCTGTTATTTCTTCTACATCAGATATCATTTGTTATTTTCCCCCTACTATTACTTTTTATCTATACCCCGTTTTTTGAATAATCTTTTCGCTTATTTCTTTTATTTTGTCTGTTACTTTGTAATCTTCCTCTCCAAATAATTCTTTGTGTAATTCTACTACATTTTGTTCTAATGTTATTGGTGGTCCATACCATACTCCGTTTAATGTTATTCCTTGTGTTTTATATGGCCATCCTTTACTTTCTACTATTTTGTATGAAGCTACTGTTGGTATTAATGAAAGTATTTCTTTTGTTTCTATGTTTGTATATATATGTGGTAATAGTTTGTCTGCTAATTTATTTAGTTCCATTATGCTCATTGTTTTTGCTTTTTCAAATACAGCTATAATTACTTTTCTCATTCTTTCTGTTCTAGCATAGTCATTATCTATTTTTCTTATTCTGGCATAAGCAAGTGCTTGGGCTCCTGTTAGTTCATATGTTCCGCCTTCTACTATTCCTGGAATTTGTGTTGCTTCTGCATCTGTTACTGTCATTTCTATTCCACCTATTGCATCTATTATTTCTTGTGTTGAGGTAAAATTTACTGTTGCAAACTCTGTTATGTTTAAGTCTAAGTTAGTGTTTAGTGTGCTCATAGATAAAGCAGGCCCTCCGTAGGCATATGCATGGTTTACTTTATCTAGCCCATAATTTGGAATCTCCAAATATGTGTCTCTATATACCGATACTAATTTAATTTCTTTCGTTTTTTGATTTATACTTGCTATTATTATACAATCCGAGCGACTTCCTTCATATGTTCCTGTGGTATCTATACCAAATAAAGCAATATTTCTATATTCTGCTAAATTTTCCTCTACACCTTCGGTTACTTGTACTTCTCCTGGTTTTATTACTACGCGGTTTACTTTATTTAGTTTATTTACTACGTATATTCCAATTACGGCCAATATTACAACTATTATTATCAATATTATTAATAAAGCTTTTAAAATTTTTTTCATATGTTTCCCTCTTTTGACTGAATTTCTTTCATTTATTATGATATATCAAAGGTCGAATAAAGTCAATAAATATCATATAATTTATTTTGTTAAATTTTGTATGCTGTTAATTCTCAATGGAGACGAAAATTTTCCCTGTGCAATAAAAAAATACACCTATTGCTAAGTGTATTTTGGTGCACCAGGAGGAATTCGAATCCCCGACCTCTCGGTTCGTAGCCGAGTGCTCTATCCAGC
>OJMO01000703.1_pt1 | contig 23099 bp, 17 predicted proteins | sample 1597241 | NCBI WGS metagenome assembly OJMO01 (sample SAMEA2452129, study PRJEB22498) | human gut metagenome | biome: human feces; feature: human gut; material: feces | place: Australia | collected 2012 | reverse complement strand
ACATGATAACGGACATAACACCAGGTTCTTCGAAACCGTTTTTAGGAATGTTAGCCAGAATACAACCGAATGCGATTGGGGACAGCAGTAAAGGCTCGAAACCTTTAGCAATAGCCATATAAAGCAGAAGCAGACCAACGCAGATCATGATTACATGACCGCCTGTCAGTGCAGAGAAGCCGGAGTCTGCCCATACAGAAGACAAAGCAACAAAAAATGCCTCAAACATGTGAATTTTTCCTCCTTGTTTCCCTTAATTGGGATGTTATAAGTGCAAATAAGCTCCACAATAATGCTACAACACTTTCATTTTAACTGTATCACCACAGTCTCCCCTAGTCTACCTGTGGTCTGCTTGGCGAAGCAAGCAGAACATCAGAAAATGTCATTTCTTCTTATGAAGCTGCTTAAAGCAGCAGCACTGCTTTGAAACCTTTTTTACAGCTAAATCTTATTTAGCCTTGGTAGGATCAACTACCTGGATTAAACTCATCAACATGCCTAATCCGATTAGAACTCCAAAGACAATGGTCATGTTGATTATGGCAATCAGCCATGGATTTGTTGTTACAGGACCCACTGTTTATCACCTCTTCCTAAGATAATTAAAGGGGAACTAAGTTCTATAAGCAAGATGCTTATCTTACTTTAATAAGTATAAAGTTATATTTTTTTATCTTCTGTTGCACAGGCCACACTGTTTTCCGTCAAACAGTTACTTTATTTACATAATTATTTCACTTTAACTTCTATACTATTTCAAAAGTTCATTAATCGTTTTTGTTGCCTGTGCAACAGATTGTCATTTTGAGTTTGCTAAAATAAATACTGCAAAGCAACAATTTAATATCCTCTCAGTTTTCAATTTGTCTTTAGAGAGATTGGGAGAATGCTGAAACGACTGCGAATTTAGTTTTGGCAAATAAAAAATAACCAGCTGCGAACTGGTTATTTTTTTGCTTTCAAACAGTCACAGCCTAATGACTGTACGTCTATTTAAAGCTAAACAAAAGCAAAACCCATCCGGTAAAAACCGGACGGGCTTTACTTTTTTAGGGAGAGTTATCACAATAACTGCTTATTTAGCAACAGGGCCAATCATAGCCAGCATAGTACCTGCAGCAACTGCAGTACCGATAACGCCTGCTACGTTAGGACCCATAGCATGCATTAATAAGAAGTTTGCCGGGTTAGCCTTTTGACCGACAATCTGAGATACACGGGCAGCCATAGGAACTGCGGATACACCGGCGGAACCAATCAACGGGTTAGTCTTGCCACCGTCTACCATGCACATAATCTTACCGAATATTACACCGCCCCAGGTGCCTGCAGCAAAAGCAACCAAACCTAAGCAGATAATCAGGATAGTCTGATAGTTCAGGAAGGCTTCGGCACTCATGGTAAGACCGGTACCGGTAGCCAGCATGATGGTTACAGTGTTCATCAAAGCATTTTGTGCAGTATCGGACAGACGATCCAGGCAGCCTGCTTCTTTGAACAGGTTACCAAGCATCAGCATACCGATCAAAGCTGTTACCGGCGGCAGCAGCAGAGAAATAACGATGGTGCACATAATCGGGAAAACGACCTTTTCAAATTTACTTACCGGACGCAGCTGCTCCATAACAATCTTACGTTCTCTTTCGGTAGTAAACAGCTTCATTACAGGCGGCTGAATCAGCGGTACCAGGGACATGTAGGAATAAGCTGCAACGGCAATAGCACCCAAAAGATGCGGAGCCATTTTAGCTGCCAGATAAATAGCTGTCGGGCCGTCAGCACCGCCGATAATACCGATAGCGGATGCTTCCTGTACAGTAAAGCCCAAAGCCATAGCGCCCATCAAAGATACAAATACACCAATCTGAGCAGCAGCACCTAAAAGCAAGGTCTTAGGATTGGCAATCAGCGGACCGAAGTCGGTCATTGCGCCAACGCCCAGGAAAATCAACGGCGGGAATACTTCATGGTGAATACCGTACATAATAACGGACATAACACCCGGCTGTTCGAAACCGTTTTTAGGAATGTTAGCTAGGATACAGCCAAAGGCAATTGGTGACAACAGCAAAGGCTCGAAACCTTTGCCTATAGCCATATAAAGCAGAACCAAACCAACGCCAATCATAATTACGTTGCCACTTGTCAGAGCAGAAAAACCTGAGTCTGCCCAAACAGAAGCCAAAGCGACGATAAATGCCTCAAACATAGAATAATCCTCCTCTTGGCCCATATCGGGAAAATAAGTGCATTTTTTAATAGATCAGACAAGGAAAAAGTGCATCATTTGCTTCAATGCTTATTTCTAGTAGGGTCAACCAACTGAATCATACTCATAAGTACACCTAAAGCAATGAGCACACCAAAAACGATTGTCATGTTGATAATAGAAATCAGCCACGGATTAGTTGTTACGGAACCCATATAAATCACCCCTTCCAAATAAATTTAAATATAATATTTACCGCAATATGCTTCCGGATATTTGACTTCAAACACCCCTTTTTGCCTTGCTGAATTAAGTATAAAAATAATTCTGCTGTTATTCCGTTGCTTATGTCACACATAATAATCGGACGGTCTTAGTTTACTTACAGATTATATTCGTTTTAAATTTGTTATTATTATTAAAATTTAAAAAGCATTTTTGTTATTGAAAAGGATTAGTTTACTTATGTAACTTTAAAAAGCAAGCTCTTTGAGCTTGCTTTTTAAATCAGAATAACCATTAATTTCTATGCTATTATTTATGTATAAAATTAAAACTATGCATTTTACTGCCTAACACCAGCTATCGAAAATTAAAAACGCCGCTCGTTTGAGCGGCGTTTTTTAGCAGCATTACAGCTGTTCGGTTACATTGTCTTCGGGAGTCCTCTTCTTTTTGCGGCTGAAGAAGCGTTCAACAACTACAAAGAGTACAGGAATCAGGAAGATACCAAAGAGAGTAGCGATGGTCATACCACCAACTACGGCGTTACCCATGGATACACGCGCACCGGCACCCGGGCCGGTAGCAATAGCCAGAGGCAGACAGCCTAAGATGAAGGCGAAGGATGTCATCAGGATAGGACGCAGACGGACATGAGCAGCCTCAACAGCCGCATGTACAACATCCATGCCCTGCTCCATATTCATCTTCGCATATTCGACAATCAGAATAGCGTTCTTTGCTGCCAGACCAATCAGCGTAATCAGACCGATCTGCATATAAACGTCATTCTGCAAGCCGCGTGCATACTGTACCAGGAAGCAGCCGAAAACTGCGGAAGGTACGGACAGCAGTACAGCCAGAGGAATAGTCCAGCTTTCATACAGAGCTGCCAGACAAAGGAATACGAAAATCAGGGAGATAATGAAAATCTGAGTGGAACGGCTGCCGGCTTCAATCTCATCAAGGCTCTGACCGGTCCATTCGTAGGTATAGGTGTTAGGCAGAACCTGTTTAGCAACCTCTTCAATAGCAGCCATAGCCTGACCGGAGGAATAACCGCTGGCAGGGTCACCGGAAATCTTAATCGCACTGGCACCGTTAAAGCGTGTCATAACAACAGAGCTGTTCTTAGGAGAAGGCTTTACAAGTGTATTCAGCGGAATAGACTTGCCATCGTTGCTGCGTACAAAGAAGTAACGCATATCCTCTACACTGGTACGATATTTTTCATCAGCCTGCATAACAACCTTCCAGGTACGGCCGAAGTTGTTGATATCATTAATTTCGTTACCGCCTAAGAAGGCCTGCAATGCGGAATAAACAGTAGATACAGGCACATTCATAGACTGTGCCTTTTCACGGTCAACCTCAAACTGATACATGGGAGTATTGGTGTTCAAGGTGGTGTACAGCATACCGATTTCCGGACGCTTGCGGCAAGCAGCCAAAAATTCGTTAGCACGCTCACCCATAGTGTTAACGTCCTCACCGCCAAGATTCATGAGATAAAGGCTCAGAGTACCGGTACTGGAAGCACCGGGCAGAGAAGGCGGCTGGAAGGCCATAACGGTTGCATCAGGAATCTGTGCGCCCATGCCGAAAATCATCGGAATAACATCCTGTACGCTGTTGCTGCGCTTGCTGTAGTCCTCCATAGTAACTACTGCCAGGCCGGCGTTAGCCTTCTGGCCCATGGACAGGATATCAATACCGCTAACCTCCATAACGTTTTTAACGCCGGGGAGCTTTCTCATCTTTTGTGCAAGGCCTGCCATAATCTGCTGCGTACGGTTACTGGAAGCACCCTCAGGCAAAGCGATGGATACAGCAGTCATGCCCTGGTCCTCGTTCGGTACAAAGCCTGTCGGCGTTGCCTTGGCCAGGAAACCGATGCAGATAACAACAACAGCAAGACAGGTCAGAATCAGTTTAGATTTACGGATGCAGCCTTCAACGTTTTTCACGTATTTAGCCAAAGTTCTTGCAAACCAATCGTCAAATGCTTTTACAGCCTTGCCGATAAAGCCCTTCGGCGCCTCCTCCTTTTTGACCAGAATCAAGGAGCAGAGTGCAGGAGTCAAGGACAAAGCTACTATAGCAGAAAGCATCATGGATACAGAAATCGTAATCGCAAACTGCTTGTACAATTCACCGACAGTACCGCCGGTGAAGGCTACAGGAATAAATACCGCAGACAGTACGAAGGCGATAGCCACAACAGGGCCAGAAACCTCGTTCATAGCACGGTAGGTTGCCTCCTTAGGAGACATACCGTTTTCCTGAATATGATGTTCAACCGCTTCTACTACAACGATAGCGTCGTCGACAACAAGGCCGATAGCCAGAATCATCGCAAAGGCAGTCAAAGTGTTTATGGTAAAACCTAAAATTACAAAGGAAGCAAAGGTACCAACCAAGGATACCGGTACAGCCAGAATAGGAATCAAGGTTGCACGCCAGCTGCCAAGGAACATAAATACTACCAGAATAACCAGAATCAAGGCTTCAACAAATGTATGAGCAACCTTCTCCAGAGATTCGGTAATAAACTGGGTGTTATCCTGAATAACGACCAGCTTCATATCATTAGGGAAACGGCTTTCTGCGTCCTTTAATACCTCGCGGATATTCTTAACAGTTTCGATAGCATTCGCATCGGAGGTCAAGGATACCGGGAATACAACGGAATCACCGCCGTTCAGCTTGCTGACGATAAGGTCATTACGCGGACCTTCTTTGATAGTTGCGATATCCTTAAGCTTCAGGTTATCGCCGTTATTGGAACGGATAATAACGTTACCGAATTCCTCAGGTGTATTCAGACGACCTTGAGCACTTGCGGAATAGGTACGCTCCTGCTTGTCAACGGTAGGACGGTTACCGATAGAACCAACCGCTGCCTGAATGTTTTGCGTTTTGATAGCGTTGGAAACATCGGTTACGGTTACGCCCAGCTGTGCCATTTTTTCAGGATTCAGCCAGATGCGGACTGCATATTCCGGACCATATTCGCCAACGGTAGATACGCCCTTAACACGCTTTACTGCATCAAGGAAGTTTGCATCCGCATATGTTCTTAAGAACATAGCATCATAGGTATTTTTCGGAGAATAAAGACCAAAATACATAATGGTCTCGGCAGATTCCTTAGCAGTGGTTACACCGTAGCCGGAAACCTCGCTCGGCAGAGAGCTGGTTGCCTGAGATACACGGTTCTGCACCTCTACAGAAGCGATATCTGCGTTTTTCTCCAGGTTGAACTCAACATTTAGCTTGTACTCACCACTGGAGGTACTTACAGAGGACATGTTCAGCATATTTTCTACGCCGCTGACCTTCTGCTCAATGGTCTGTGCTACAGCCTTTTCAACGATATCGGCACTTGCACCGACATAGTTGGTGTTTACGCTGATACGCGGTTTGGTAATGTTAGGATATTGGGCGATAGGCAGGCTAAAGCCGGCAATCGCACCCAATAAGGTAATAATAATCGCCAGTACTATCGCAAATACCGGGCGATCAATAAAGAAACGAGCCATCTAGCCAACCTCCTTATTGCTTCTTGCCGGCGGTAGCACTGTTGTCAACAGTAGTATCCAGATCAGCCTCAGTCATCGGCTGCGGGTTAACCTGAGCACCCTGTCTGATCTTACCGGTGCCTTCAACTACGATTGTCTCATCGCCGGTCAGACCGCTTTCAACCATGTAGAAACGGCCAACAGAAGGACCAAGAGTTACTTCCTTCATGGTAACCTTGTTATCGCTGCCAACAACATAAACAAATTTCTTGTACATTAATTCAACAACTGCACGCATAGGAATCAAGAGAGCATCCTTTTTGGTGCCTGCGGTTGCCTGTACGTGAGCAAACATGCCCGGCAGCAGACGATGTGCAGGGTTTCTGAACAAAGCCTTAACAGTCATAGTACCGGTGTTGTCGTTGATACCGCGGTTAACCTCTGCTACAGTGCCTTTTAAATCGTAGGTACTGCCATCGCTCAAAACAACAGTCAGGTTGTCAAGAGAAGCAGCGCCGCTGTTATCATGAGCACCGGAAAGCTTCAGATATTCCGGCTCAGCAATGCTGAACTGTACAAATACCGGGTCAGTATTGCTGATTTTGGCCAGAGTTGTCTGACCTGCGGTTACATAGTTACCAACCTCCAGCGCGGTAGTATCAATGCGTCCGCTGAATGGAGCGGAAACACTGGTATCGGTCATGTTAATCTGCGCATTTTCCAAAATTGCTTCCTGCGCATTTACAGAAGCCTGTGCTTGGTCACGCTGCATAATAGCGTTATCCAGAACCTGCTTGGAAATTGCATTCTGTGCATACAAGGTGCTGTAACGCTCTGCATTCAGAGCTGCGTTAGCCAAAGCCGCACGGGCATTAGCCAGGCCTGCCTGCGCGTTAAGCACGTTGGCCTGATAAGTACGCTGGTCAATAGCATACAAGGTCTGGCCTGCACTTACATTGTCACCGCCCTTGAAATACTTGGCTGTAATCTGACCGCTTACCTGAGCTTTCAGCTCCATTTCCTGCTGAGCCTGTACAAAGCCTGTATAATCATATACCAGAGGGGTGTCACGCTTAATAACCTTCATGGTTTTAACCAAAGCTGCCTTATTGCCGCCCTGCTGCTGTTTTTGACCACAGCCTGCAACGCTCAGTACAAAGGTTGCCGCCAGCGCCGCAGCCATTGCTTTTCTCGCACGGCCGGAGCGAATAAAACTTAACATAAAAAAACCTCCTTCACCTTCACTCTGAAACTACTCAATATATATAATGACAAATGATACTGCTATATTGTCGATAGCACCTTTACCTGAAAATATTCCTGCTCCAGTTTCAGAATACTACTATTATAATGGACATTTTTCAGAAATGCAAACTTCATTTAAACAAATTTCGCCGCTTTTTCTTGCATTTTCTTCACTTAACTTCGTCTCACAAATTTTACTGACTGGTCAGTCAGCTTTTGCTGTTCAACAGCTCTTTTTTCAGCAAAAATTTATGCAGATTGCCCATGGCAAAACCCGATACCTGGTCTACGCCATCAATACGCTGCATCAAAAACAGATTATCTCCTTCAATATACCATTCATCCGGCAGTCTGTCCTTATATACAACCTTTTTATTGGTATTCAGCAGATTAAGCAGCGGCAGCAAATCCTTATCCTTGACATTAAGTACTTCATCCAGTCTGATTTTTTCGGCAGTCTTTGGATTTACGTTCAGCTGATGATGGATAAAGCTGTTTTTACCGCTAATCAGCTGCACGCTCAGAATCTGCTCGTCAGCACGCATCACCTTAAATGCCATATCTGCCTCGCCCTTATAAAAATGCTCCAGATATTCTTTGCACTCATCCTGCAGCAGTTTATTCATTTTATTTTGCAGCTCTACGTCCTTACCGGCAAAAACCGGAAAGGTCGCTTCACCGCCGGGAACTACCATCTTCCGCGCTAATATAGTACCGGCAGCAAAATCTTTGCCATCATTTACGGTATTATCCTTAGGCGTAGGCGCAAGCGTCATAATGGTCAGGGAAAACTGTTTCCATTCCTTAGTTTTCTTGTCCTGCTTCCAGATAGCGCCCACATCTGCCAGAGGCTGCTTTTTCTGCACCAGCTGTTGACAGCCAAACAATTCATCTGCGCCGTCATTATCTACATCGTGTGCTACGAGAGAATGCAAGCCGCCATACTCCAGCTTGCCGTCTTCGACCACGCAGCCTGCTGCCGGGGTTAAATCAGATCTGTTCCCGTCAATTAAGGATACATGCATTTTGCCGTCCTTGGCAAAGGCTTGCGTTACCAATCCCATGCTTTCGGCAGCTCCAAAGACCTCACGCACATTTTTCTTATTGGCAAAGGAAAGCACACGATATTCACTTGGCGCATGCCAATCTCCTTGAGCAGCACTCACCAGCAGCTGCTGTCTGGCGCTTTTGCCCGCCCACAGCTTAATAGGCTGCAGCTGGCAATTATACCCGCCCTTAATAGAAGGTGCATGAGCCGTCAAAAGCTTCTTGTCCTTATCCTTAATCATAACAAGCAGATCATTGGCGTAACCGTTAGGCAACCGGTCACCCCAAAGCTCGGCAGTAACAGTCTGCTCTGCAGTCAGCTGCAGCGGCACCTGCGCCAACAGCGTGTCAGCGGCTGCAGCAATAGTGCTGCAGAAAAGTACGCTGCTGCAGGCCAGGCCTTGCACCATCCATTTTATCTTCACGTCTTCACGTCCTTTCTTCAAACGTACTATTATATTATAGCATTTTTTTGTTATAAGTAGCTGTTAAAACACAGATTTTTTACATAAAGGTACCACAAACATCGTCAAATTCTGTTGCATTTCGTACAAAAAGGCTTTTTCTTATTTCTCAAAACGATTTTTTCATTAATATTACTGCTTTTTATTGTTAAATAGTGTAGAATAAAAGCGGTATTTTATGATTTTTTGGGAGAAGGGAAGGATTTATTAATGAAGAAAATTGTTGCTCTTCTGCTCAGCCTTTGCCTATTAGTATTAGCTGCAGGCTGTGGCGGTAACGATTCAAAAAATGACACACCCAAAGAAAAGACTAAGGTAAGCCTTGGCATGTTGCGCCTGACAAGCAGCGCTCCTTTATTTATCGCTATGGATAAGGGCTTCTTTGCTGAAGAAGGTATTGAAATCGAACCACAATGGTTTGATGCCGCTCATCCTATTGCCGTATCCACTGCTTCCTCTAAGGTTGACGTTGGTGCTACCGGCATTACGGCCAGCCTTTATAACATGGCAGCCAACGGACAAAAGCTGGGCATTGTTGCGGATAAAGGACGTGAACAAAAAGGCTATTCCTCTTCTGCACTGCTTGTGACCACCGACAACTACAACGCCGGCGTAAAAAGCCTGAAGGATTTGAAGGGCAAGCGTATCGGTATTACGCAAAAGGGTTCTACCTTCCATTATATGCTTGGCAGAATGCTGGAAACCCAGGGCATGAGCCTCAATGATGTGGAAATTGTTCCCCTGAGCAAGCTCAGTGCTGTTATGGCTGCTCTGGAAAGCAAGCAGATTGACGGCTGTATCTTAAACGAGCCCAACATAACCAAGGTGCAAAAAGCAGGCTACGGCAAACTGGTAGTACAGGTTGGCGACGTTATTCCTTACCAGACCTCTGCTATTTTCTACTCACCTGACTTTATGAAGAATAAGGATGCGGCAGTACGCTTCATGCGTGCTTACAACAAAGCCTGCAACTATTACTACGAAGCTGCAGTAGAAAAGAAGGATGCCAAGAAGCTGGAAGAGGTTGTTAATATTGTAGCCAAATACGTTAAGGCTCCGGCTGAAGACATTAAAGCAGGCCTGCCCTATATTGACAAGGACGGCAAGCTGCTCGTCAGCGATATTGCAACCCAGATTAAATGGTACACTGACAACAAGATGATTTCCGGCACACTGGACGCGAAGGATGTTGCCAACACCAGCTTTCTGGATGAAGCAATGAAGAAATAAACTATTGTATTAAAGCAAGACTGGCGTAAATGTAACAGCTGCAAAATGCGTTGACGATGCTTTAGCACCAAAACGCTGCGACTGATATATTAGCGCCAGTCTTTTTGGAGGATGGTAGAAAATGAAATTAGAAATCGCAAATATCTGCAAGGATTTCACCACCACCAGCGGTAAGCTGCTTCCTGTTTTGCGGGATATTAACCTCAGCATTAATAAGGAAGAATTTGTAGCATTGGTAGGACCGTCCGGCTGTGGTAAATCAACCTTGCTCAATATAACTGCCGGGCTTTTGGAACCCACAAGCGGTAACGTAAAATTTACTGATGTCGCCGCAGGCTATGAGCCTCGCATGAGCATCGTCTTTCAGGAAACAGGCCTCTTCCCCTGGCGTAATGTGCATGATAATATTGCCTTCGGTTTGGAAACAGCAGGCATGAAAGCAGACGAAAAGGAAGCACGCATTAAGCATTACATTGAGCTTGTAGGCTTAAAGGGCTTTGAAAAATCCTTCCCGCACCAATTAAGCGGCGGTATGCGTCAGCGCGTTGGCATTGCCCGTGCTTTAGCTATCGAGCCTGACCTGCTGCTGATGGATGAGCCGTTTTCTGCCTTGGATGCGCAAACACGCACCATCATGCAGGAGGAGCTGGTAACGCTGTGGGAAAAGACGCGTCTGACCACGCTATATGTTACACATAATATTCAGGAGGCAGTAATGCTTGCTGACAGAGTTGTACTGCTTTCGCGTCGCCCCGGAAAGGTAAGCAAAATACTGCAGATTACCATTCCGCGTGCCGACCGTGCTAAGACGGAGCACACAGACGAAATTGCGGAATTTGTCCGTATCATCTGGGAGCATATCAGCAAGGATGCGCGTGCTGCCTTAATGGAGGTGGAAGACAATGCCTGAAAAGAAAACTGCTGCGAGCGCAGCTAACGAATATATCGTACGCAACCGTATGACGCATTGGCAAAAGACCTATCCGCATTGGTTAAGCGTTGCTTCCATCATCATCCTGCTGCTCTTTTGGGAGGCTATCTGCCGCTGCGGCCTGGTTTCTTCTCTGTTTTTGCCGGCACCGAGCCAGATTATCAGCGCCCTGCTTACCATGCTTGCTGACGGCGAAATCGGCGTTAGTCTGGCCGCCAGCATATACCGTATCCTAATCGGTTTTGCTGTCGGCAGCCTTATCGGCCTTGCAGGCGGTCTTGTTACCGGTACCTCGGCGCTCGCAGATAAAATCGGCAATCCTATAGTCAACGCGCTTTACCCTATCCCTAAAATCGCTTTGCTGCCCTTGTTCATTCTTTGGCTGGGAATCGGCGAGCTGTCGAAGGTAACGATTATTGCTCTCGGCGTCTTTTTTCCGGTAGCAATGAACACCTACAGCGGTGTCAAAAATGTTGATACACTGCTTATCAAGGTTGCAGTCAGCTTTAACGCCAGCTGGTGGAAAACGATGAAAAGTGTTGTTCTGCCTAATGCCTTACCTATGATTTTCGCAGGTCTGCGCCTTGCTGCCGGCACATCTCTGTTGCTGCTGGTAGCTGCAGAAATGATTGCCGCCCAGGTCGGCATCGGTGCTCTTATCCTGCATTACGGCGATTTGATGATTACCGACCGCTTGATGGCCGGAGTTATTGTATTATCCTTGCTCGGCCTGCTCTTTAACCTGTTCCTGCAATGGTTGGAGCGAAAGGCTATCCCCTGGAAGAACTGAGAAAAGCACAAAAGCACTGTCTGCTCACTGATATTCTTATATCAGATAGAGCTGACAGTGCTTTTTCTTTTTCTGCTAAAATCTTACAACAGCTTTTTAAAATACTGTTACGCTGATACACAAAAACTGCTTTCTGCTAAGCTATTACTGCAGCCTTGCAGAAGCCTCTTTTAAAACTGCTGTCACGGTTTCCGGCGGCAGCTCGCCTATCTTCTTGATCAGTTCAGGCTGCTTGGGATGTTCGGCAATAACCTTCTCCATCAACACCATGTCCAGCCAATGGCCGTGCTTGAAGCCTGTATTATTGAAGGTACCAATAATTTTATAGCCACACGCCTCATGCATTTTGACGCTGTGCTCATTGCTGGCAGTAATGCAGGCATAGGTCACAACTATTCCCTGCAGGCGCAGTAAAGCTTCCAGCGCCGTGTACATCACCTTGCCCAATCCGTGTCCCTGACCCTCAGGTGCCAGATAAATCGTTACCGCGGCACCCCACTGATAGGCAGCACGCTGCATATAAGGATGGGCATAAACATAACCCAACAGTCTGCCATCATGCTCACAAACTATATAAGGATAGTGCGCAGAAATATTTTTGATTCGCTCTGTAAATTCTTCTACCGACGGTACCTCATATTCAAATGATACATCACTGAGCGTCCTGTCGCTGCTGATGACAAAGGGCGCGTAAATTTCCAGCAGCTTTTCGGCATCGTCAGGCTTCGCAAAGCGAAGCGTATACTTCATCGACATTTTATCGCTCCACCTTTACTTCAAACATTCTGCTCCACGGCAGCGTAAATTTATATTCTTCGGCAGTATTGCCCATATACGGCTTGCTTACCTTGTTGATTTCCCGGGTAATAAACTCTTCTGCCGCAGTACGCTGCTCCTCATTCAGTCCGCTATTGGGCCAATAGTTAGGCCAGATAAGCTGCTGGTAGGTTTGCATGCGCACATTCGCCTGATAAGCCCAATCATCAAGATAACGCACATTAAGCAAATTTTCTCTTGCTTCCGGCGTTAACTGCTTATACAGCAGTCCCTGCGCCAGAGCAAAACCCAGGCTGTTGCCTGCGGTATTCCAACCGCCATAGGAAGCCAGACGATATGCCAACTGTTTGTCAAACAAGTTCTTGACCAAAGCATTGTCCGCACCATTGCCAAAACGTATGTCTGCCACAGTCACAGGATGGTTATGCTCAAGAATGCGTTCAACCTTATTAACGAAATTTACGGTAGCAGGCAATGCCTTGTAGCTGTTGCTTGCATCAGACGCCTCATGCGTCACACCATCGGCAGGAGTGTTGACAGCCAAAACCAAATCCGCATTTTTGCGCGAATATACCGGGAAGGCACCTGCCGCATAGATATGCTGCTTGGCACTAACGGCCACAGTATCATCCTCGTAGGTAGGCACTGTTTTACCGCCCATGCCGTCAGCATAGGTTACATTTACCAAAGGCAGCTCATACTGCAGACGGTTGGCAGCACGGCTCAAAAGCAGCAGGCCAAGCTGATCTGCGCCGGCGAAGAAACGGATTTTCTCCTTCGGCAGCTCATTGACCAGAATATCCATCTCGCGTGCTTCCCTATGTGCCTGAGAATAGGCTGCAGTATCATCACGTCCGATAAGCATATAATCAAAGTCGCCGCTTTCCACACCATGCAGCAAAAGCTCCGTAGCGCGGATATTGTTGCTGCGGCGTGTAAACATATCAGCAAGTATTTCCCGGGGAATGCTGCTGCGCAGTTCCGCCAGCTCTTTTACCTCTTTACGCTTAATCTGCTTAAGCTCCAGCTTGTCCTCCAGCTCTCCCAAACGGAAAATCTTAGGGCCCCATTCCTTATAATATGCAGGCTCTGTCGGCGCACTGCTGGCCTTAGGAGAACGCATAATAGTGGTAAAAACATAAACCTTCTGTCCGCCGTGTTGCCTTTTCAGCTCTACCAAGCGTTCGACACGCTGCTGCAGAAGCTCCGGCGAAATTTCATGTGTGCGCGATGCTACCAGACCGCCATACAGTAAAGCATCGGAAGAAGCAACAATGGCTACCGATTCACCGGCTTTAGCCTCCAGCCAGTTAAAAAGCTTTTCCGGCTGACCTGCTGACTGAGCACCGGCAATATATTCGGCCGGCGGCAGCTGTACATCCCAGCCTGCAGCCTTCATCGTCTGCACTGTGTAATCAAGGCACACCGGTCTGTTGTCCATGGGTATATATAACAGAGTGCCCTTAGCGGCAAATGCTGTATGAGTAGTCAACAGTAAAGCGCAAAGCAAAACACTTCGCAAAACCTTCATCATTTTTATCACTACCTTTAACTCTTTCTAAGCAGAGATATTCCTCGCTTTAATAGAATTTCTACAGCAATCAATAAAATTCCTGCGTTGACTTATAATTTCTTCTTGCATCTCTCGGTTATAATAAAAGCTCATCGCAAAACAAAAGCTCCCTGCTTCAAGGTATACCTTGAAACAGAGAGCAAAGCTACTTTATAAAATTAGCTTAAGCGTTAGCAAATCTGCTTAAGAAATCCTGGGTACGTTTATTCTTCGGATGCGTAAACAGCTCCTGCGGCTCGCCTTCCTCAGCAATTACGCCTTGGTCGATAAAGATAACACGATTAGAAACGTCACGGGCAAAAGCCATCTCATGCGTTACGATAACCATCGTCAGGCCTTCCTTAGCCAGGTCGCGGATAACGCGCAGAACCTCGCCAACCATTTCCGGGTCCAATGCGCTTGTCGGCTCGTCCATCAAAAGAACCTCCGGCTCCAGCGCCAGTGCACGTGCGATTGCCACACGCTGCTTTTGACCGCCGCTCAGCTGATGCGGTTTCGCATTTACATAAGTGTCCATACCGACATGCTTCAGATATTTCAGTGCGGTTGTACGAGCTTCGTCCTTGCTTTTGCCAAGAACCTTAACCTGACCTACCATGCAGTTTTCCAGAACGGTCATATTGTTAAACAGGTTAAAGGATTGGAACACCATGCCTACCTTAGTACGATACATAGTGAGCTTTTTGAAAGCTTCGTTGACATCCGTACCACGGTAATCAATGGTGCCTGCAGTCGGATGCTCCAAATAGTTCACGCAGCGGATGAGCGTAGACTTGCCGCTGCCGGAAGGACCGATGATGCAGACAACATCACCGCGACGGACATCAAAGCTGATGCCCTTTAAAATTTCACGCTCGCCAAAGCTTTTCTTTAAATCATGGACTGATAACAAAAGTTCCTTTTCCATAGCTTAGTACCGTCCTTTCGGCTTCTTAGTAGGCAGAGGAATATCACCGCAAGGATCCATCATCGGGTCATAGGTAACCAGCTGATAATCCTTAGGGCCATCCATCTTGCTTTCCAACCAGCGCAGCAGGCGGGAAGCGGTAAAGGTCATAATAAAGTAAATTACGCAGGTAATGAAGAAAATTTCAAAGTATTTGTAGTACACGCCTGCAGCAGACTTGGAAGCAAAATACAGCTCTGTTACGGAAATAACGTTCAATACAGAGGTATCCTTAATATTGATAATCAGGTTGTTGCCCAGCTGCGGCATAACGTTGCGCAGAGCCTGCGGCAGAATAACGCAGCGCATAGTCTGGATATGGTCCATACCGATAGCAATTGCTGCTTCCTTTTGTCCCGGGTCAACAGATTCAATACCGCCACGCACAGTTTCTGCCATGTATGCACCAGTATTGATAGAAACAACCAAAAAGCCGGCAAACAGCGGTGACATATCGATATCAAACAGGCTCATTGCACCGTAATAAACAACCATAGCCTGTACAATCATAGGTGTACCGCGAAATACCTCTACGTAAGCGTCTAATAAGCGCTGCAAACAGCGCACCAAAGTTCTCTTAACCTTGCTGTCATTATCCTCCAAAGGAATTGTTTGGATAACACCGACAATAAGGCCGATAATACAACCGATAAATGTGCCTACTACTGCCAGCAGCAGAGTAACGACCGCGCCCTTCAGCAGGACAGAGCCATATTGCTGCAGCAGGTAAACTACCCAGCCAAAAAATGTTTCCGGCATTACATACACCACCTTAATTTAATACAAAAAGAGGCGACAAGCGCCGCCCCTTGCAAATGGCGTAACTCGTTATTACAACGCAGCTATTCCATTTCTATACAGCTTATTTTGCCAAAGGCTGTTTCTTAATAGCTTCATCCATAATTTTGTTGAAGTCAGCCTCGGTCATACCGCTCAGAACCTTGTTCATAGCGTCTGCCAGTTCCTTGTTGCCTTTTTTAATAGCAATGCCGATTTCAACATCCTCTTTGGAGGTTTTGAAGCCTTTGTCTTCAGGGAAGGTTACCATGGTCAGATCAGGGTTAGCAAAAGCAGCAGCCTTAGCAGTCGGGATATCGGTTACAATCAAGTTGCATTTACCGGATTTCAGAGCAACAATCATGCCGGGAACGTTGTCGATAGCAGGCAGCTTTTTAACGTCCGGAACCTGGTCAATCTGGTCATACCAGATAGTATTCAGCTGAGAGGTAGCAATAGAGCCTTTGAGGTCGGCAACGCTCTTAGCCTGAGCTTGCGGAGAATCCTTTTTAACCAGTGCTACTACAGTTGCATAGTAGTAAGGTTTGGTGAAGTCAACGGACTCTTTACGTTTGGAGGTAATGGACATGCCGGCGATAGCAGCATCAATCTTGCCGCTTACTACTGCAGGAGCCAGGCCATCCCATTCGATTTTATGGATTTCCAGGTCAGCGCCCATGGAATCAGCTAATTTTTTAGCAATCATAACGTCATAACCGTAAGCATATTCGTTAGAGCCGGCGATTTTTACAGCGCCGCCGTCAGCAGACGGTTGGGACCAGTTGTACGGAGCGTATGCGCATTCCATACCAACCTTCAATACCTTTTTGCCGCTGTCAGCTTTTTTATCGCCACCGCCACAGCCTGCGGTAACAGCCATTGCAACAACCATAGCGCCGCACAGAGCAGCTTTCAAAAATTTCTTCAAGTTCATCAAAAACACACCTTTCATTGTGAAATTATCTACTAAGTTACGTAATACTTTACTATATTACTGTCAAAAAAGCAAGCGTTCCGGCACAGATATAATGTATACATGAGTATAACTGCATAAAAGCCGTACTATCTCCCGCAAGAAGAAGTACGGCTTGAAATGCTTAAGCTTATTTTTTCAGTCCGTTAATAATACGTTCCATAGCTTCGATGGTATTTTCACGGCTGCCGAAAGCAGTCAGGCGGAAGAAGCCTTCGCCCATTTTGCCGAAGCCTGCGCCAGGAGTACCTACAACCTGCAGTTTTTCCAGCAAGAAGTCAAAGAATTCCCAGGAGCTCATGCCGTTCGGGCATTGCAGCCAGATGTACGGAGAATGTACGCCGCCATAATATTTAATGCCAACCTTGTCAAAGCCTTCCATGATAATACGTGCATTTTCCTGATAGTAAGCAATGCTTTCGCGGCATTGTTTAATGCCTTCTTCGCTGAATACAGCCTCTGCACCGCGTTGGATAATGTAAGGAACACCATTGAACTTAGTGGTCTGGCGACGCAGCCACATTTTGTTCAGTTCCATTTCCTTGCCGCTTTCGGTTTTACGAACCAGTGCATGAGGAACAACGGTATAACCGCAACGGGTACCGGTAAAGCCGGCAGTCTTGGACAGAGAGCACAGCTCGATAGCGCATTTTTTAGCATCCTCGATAACGAAAATGCTGCGCGGAATTGCCGGATCGGTTACATATGCTTCATAAGCAGCATCGTACAGAATAACAGCATCATTTTTCAGTGCATAAGCAACCCATTGCTCCAGCTGCTCTTTGGTATAAGCAGAGCCGGTCGGGTTGTTCGGAGAGCACAGATAAATTACGTCAGCCTTAACATTTTCGTCCGGCATCGGCAGGAAATCATTTTCCGGCTTGCCTTCCATATAAATAATGTGACGGCCGCACATAATATTAGTATCCAGATATACAGGATATACCGGATCAGGAATCAGGATAGTATTTGCATTGCTGAAAATATCGGTGATATTAGCGCAATCACTCTTTGCACCGTCGCTGATGAAAATTTCATCGCTTTCCAGGGTAACGCCGAAGGAAGCATAATATTTTACCAGTGCTGCATGCAGGAAATCATAGCCCTGCTCAGGACCATAGCCACGGAAAGTTTCCTGTACGCCCATTTCTGCTACAGCCTTCGCCATTGCATCAACAACACATTTTGCCAGCGGCAGGGTAACGTCGCCAATACCCAGGCGGATAATCTTTTTGTCCGGATGTGCCTCAGCATAAGCGCTTACCTTGTGAGCAATATCAGCAAAAAGAAAGCTCTCTTTTAAGTTACAATAGTTTTCGTTTACAAATGCCATTGAATAACCCCCATTATTAAATCATTTTAAATTTATAGCAAACGCCTGAAAAATTACTAGCTGCAAGCATTGCGATACCTGCAGCTAGTAGTTCAAGCAATTTGTTTACTCGTTAATAACACTCTCAGGAATATCAATTACGCCGTCAAATACTGCGACTGCGTTACCCTCCAGGGTAACATGGTCATTCAGCTCATGCGTAACCTTGAGCAGGCCGCCCTTGCAATGTACATTGAGCGGTTCGCCCTTCTTGCCTGCTTTATTCAGCATAATGCAGGCTACGGTAACAGCGCTCGCACCGGTGCCGCAAGCCCAGGTTTCGCCGCTGCCACGCTCCCATACGCGGAACTTAACAGTGTTCTTGTCCAGAACCTGTACAAACTCAGTATTCACGCCTTCCGGGAACAGCTTATGATGTTCAAATTGCGGTCCCAGCTCCTCCAGGTTCAGGCTGTCCACATCATCCACAAAGGTAACAAAATGCGGATTGCCCATAGAAATTGCCGTACCGTTATAGAAAACTTTTTCTTTGGTTACATCATCATGATTATCATTCAGAACAATTGCCTGGTCAACGAAAATATAATGATCGCAGTTCATCGGAATTTCGGTAGCACGGAAAACAGGCTTGCCCATATCTACCTTCGCACCTACAACCTCACCGTTTTCGACAACCATTTCAATTTCCTTTACACCGGAAAGTGTTTCCAGCGTAATAGTAGTTTTATCGGTCAGACCTTTGTCATGCACAAATTTAGCTACGCAGCGCACGCCGTTACCGCACATCTTGCCTTCGCTGCGGTCAGCGTTGAACATACGCATTTTGAAATCAGCAACGTCAGATTTGCAAACGCAGATAAGACCGTCACTGCCAATACCAAAGCGTCTATGACTTACATATTCGGAAATAGCGCCCGGGTTCGGCAGCATCTCCTTGGTGCAGTCTACATAGACATAATCATTACCAGCACCATGCATTTTTGTAAATTCTATTTTCATGGCCCTTCCTCCTTTGAATCCTCTTTACTCATTATAACAAAAATATACTGAAATTCCAACCGGATAAACAATAAAGTTAGCTTTAGCGCACAAAAAAGCCGGCACATTTGCGTACCGGCATATTAGAATGAGCAGTATTTCCTTTTTATCAGCAATATATTCACTTACAACAGCATTTTACAGCAAAAATTGCGCCTTAAATTATTTATGCAAATCTTTTAGACGGTCTGCACCACATCAGCGCAGCAAAAATCAGCACAGCGGTCACACCCATGCTTACAGGATAAACATACATTAAGGTACGGAAATCATGATACACAGGGAAAACAAAGGCAACCCATAAAAATCGTACACCACAGACACCTAAAATCGTAAGCAGCGACGGTAAAAACGATATGCCGAAGCCACGCAGATAACCGGACATAACATCATACGAAAGGCTGAAAATGTAGGCACAGAATACAATAGAAGCCCTGATATAACCAAGCCTGATAACCTCGCTGTCGTCGTTGATGAGTGCAATAAGCCTGTCACCGAAGAGAAATACGATAAGCATACAAAAGCCCGTACAGATAACATCCTCCAGCAGGCATAAGCGTAAAATCTTGCGACACCGTGCCATCTGTCTGGCGCCATAATTCTGCCCGACAAAGGTTGTGCACGCCTGTGTAAAAGAGCTGAAGATACTGAACGCTACCATCTCCAGAATCAGTGAAGCACTGGAGGCTGCAATGACCTCTGTGCCCAAGCTGTTGATAGCCCCCTGAATAACAACATTGGCCAGGCTGAAAACTGCGCCTTGGATGCCTGCCGGCAAACCGATACGCACAATTTCTTTCAGAATAGGCATATCAATATGCAGTCTACTCCATTCCAGCTTGATTATAGAATCCGTCTTCAATAATAAGCGGAGCAGAATCAAAGCAGAAACAGCGTTAGCCAACACTGTAGCAATCGCTACACCGGTAACATCCAGCTTGCATACGCAGACAAAGAATAAATCCAGCACAATATTAACCAGGCTGGCTGCAATAAGTGCCATCAAAGGTTTTTGCGTTTCACCGATACTGCGGAAAATAGCCGCTTCAAAATTGTACAGCAAAATAATCGGCATACCTAAAAAATATATTCTGAGGTACATCACAGCTGAAGGTAAAACTTCTGCTGGAATTTCCAGCAAACCTAAAATCGGCACAACAGCAAATTGTGCAAAAACAGCTACCGCAATACCGATAATCAGCGAAAGCAGTACAGCAGTATGCACCGCCTTCTTTACACCTTCCGTATCACGTCTGCCGATAGCCTGCGCAATAACAACATTAGAGCCCAAAGCTAGGCCCAAGAACAGAAAAATAATCATACCGATAATCGGCAAATCTGTTCCTACGGCAGCCATTGCCGCTGTTCTGTCGCTGTTAGCAAAGTTGCCGGCAATTACCACGTCTGTAGCGGTAAAAAACTGCTCCAGGATAGCGGTTGCAGCTACCGGCATAGAAAATTTTAGTATTTTATCCCATAAGGAACCATTAAGCATGTCCATGCTTGTTCGCATATTTTCAATACCTTCTCTTTCTTTTAACTAGTGATAGATATTATAATACTAAAATCAGACAATAGCAAATTGATATTTTCTCTGCCCGGTTATATTTATAAGGCATAATATAACGCTTATGATAAGCAATGCTTACCATACAAAAAGCCGATACATTTCTGTATCAGCTTTTCGTTAATAAAATATTTCATTTAAGCAGTCTGTTTACGCATATAAGTACGCATAACCAGCAATGTTACAAATAATAAGCACAGCGTAATAGGCAAAGCAATCAGCGCCAAGGAGCTTTCCGTAAAGTACGCAATACCGCCGGCAATCAGATAGCCGGCAACAGACACGGAAGCTGCAGTCAAAGCATAGGGCAGCTGTGTGGAAACGTGGTTAACGTGGTCGGAATGCGCACCTGCAGATGCCATAATCGTTGTATCGCTGATAGGCGAGCAGTGGTCACCGCATACCGCGCCGCTCAGGCAGGCAGCAATAGAGATAATCAGCATTTCATAGGTATCGCCGGAACCGAAAACGTTGCAAACAACAGGAATCAGAATAGAGAAAGTACCCCAGCTTGTACCGGTAGAGAACGCAAGGAACATAGCAACAACAAAGATAATTGTCGGCAGGAACATTTTCAAGATACCTGCAGAGCTTGCAACAAGGTCATGCACATAGAACTTCGCACCTAAAAGGCCAGTCATACCTGACAGAGTCCAAGCCATAGTCAAAATCATAATCGGTGCAACCATTGCTCTGAAGCCAGCAGGAATGCACTCTGTAAATTCCTTAAAGGTCATTACGTTTCGTACCATGTAGAAGCAGAAGGTAAAGAAGAAGGTTGCTATGCTGCCGAGTACCAGGCCTTTAGGAGCGTCAGCACCTGCAAAAGCATCAACAAAGCTTTCGCCTGTGAAGAAGCCACCGCTATAAATCATACCGATAATACAGCAGATAATAAGTACAATTACAGGCAGTACAAGGTCAATAACCGCACCGTTAGGCTTATCGGTATTGTCATCATCATCACCATACGGACGAGCAGCAGTAGTAAACAGGTCACCCTTATTTGCGTTATCCTCATGAACCTTCATGCTGCCGAAATCAAATTTCATGATGGTCAAAAGAAGCATCATAGATAAGGTAGTAATTGCGTAGAAGTTATAAGGAATAGTCTGCAGGAACATGTTAAAGCCGTTAATATCAGAGCCTTTAGGTACTGATGAGGTTACAGCTGCAGCCCAGCTGGAAACCGGCGCAATAATACAAATCGGCGCAGCAGTTGCGTCAATAAGATATGCCAGCTTTGCACGGCTAACCTGATGTCTGTCGGTAACAGGACGCATTACGGAACCAACCGTCAGACAGTTGAAATAGTCATCGACAAAAATAAGTACACCCAGTGCAATGGTAGCGAGCTGCGCACCAACGCGGGTCTTGATATTTTTAGAAGCCCACTGGCCGAAGGCTGCACTACCGCCAACCTTATTCATAAGAGCTACCATGATACCAAGAATAACCAAAAATACCATAATACCAACGTTACCGCTATCTGACAGCTTGGTAATCATGCCGCCGTTTTCATTGTAAAGCATAGTATTTAAACCAAGCTCAAGATTACCATTGGAATATAACAGTGCACCGATTGCGATACCTACGAACAAAGAAGAATATACTTCCTTAGTAATCAAGGCCAAAGCAATTGCGATAACCGGAGGCAGCAAAGCGCCGATAGTCGAATATACGGCAGGCTTATAGGTTTCAGGATCAACAGTGTTAGGATGCTGTCCGCTTATATAAAATAGGCCAGCCATGATAACAAGCAGTATCGCCAAAAATAAGTAATTGTTTTTTCTCATCTAATTAATCACTCCATAATTTTTTTCTAAAAAGTCCGAAAAAATTATATCATGATTACGTAACTAAAAGCAAGTGTATTATAAAAAATCGCTGACAAATTGTTAAAAATTATACATTGTTGTGTAAATAAGTGCAAAACAGGGCACTTTAACACTGGTTTATATTGCTTTAATGTCTATTCACAGTTGACAAATTTCGAGGCTTACAGAGCAGGCGCATATATTCTTTATTCGCGCATCCAAGAAGCTAGTCTGCAGAACAACGCTGATTGATAAGAAGGCAAGTAAATTGAGCGATGGGTATATCGTGCAAGGAATAGCAATTTTAGCGAATGAGTGTCCGGAATCATAGAAACAAGGGGACGTGACAAAATGTTACTTTCTGACAAATTTTACCGCAGTTTCGTACTGGTTCCATGCGAAATTTGCGTTGTGCCCTATGGGCATGGGAAAATTGCTACTGACTGGAACGATATACCTCTCGCGAACAGAGAAAGTATGGGAGTAAGCCAAACAAACGCTTTTGCATCGCTAACAAGTAAATTGAGCGAGACGTATATCGTGTAGGGAATAGCAATTTTAGCAAATGAGCATCTGGTACCATAGAAACAAGGGGACGTGACAAAATGTTACCATCTGACAAATTTTACCGCAGTT